>ERZ1034980.385-NODE-385-length-34742-cov-19.565226_pt1 | contig 34742 bp, 33 predicted proteins | sample MGYA00520622_ERZ1034980 | MGnify/ENA primary metagenome ERZ1034980 (study PRJEB33766, sample SAMN09781791) | gut metagenome | biome: gut microbiome | host: Homo sapiens | place: Madagascar | study: EMG produced TPA metagenomics assembly of the PRJNA485056 data...
ACCATCGAGCCCGTCGACGGCAAGCGCTACATCCACCACTACAACTTCCCGCCGTTCTGCACCGGCGAGACCGGCCGCATGGGCAGCCCCAAGCGCCGCGAGATCGGCCACGGCAACCTCGCCGAGCGCGCCCTTCTCCCCGTGATCCCGTCCGAGGACGAGTTCCCCTACACCATCCGCGTGGTCTCCGAGGTCATGGAGTCCAACGGCTCCTCCTCGATGGCCTCCACCTGCGGCTCCACGCTCGCCCTCATGGACGCCGGCGTGCCCCTCAAGCGCCCGGTCTCCGGCGTCGCCATGGGCCTCATCCAGGAGGCGGGCAAGACCGTCGTCCTGACCGACATCCAGGGCCTCGAGGACTTCCTCGGCGACATGGACTTCAAGGTCACCGGCACCACCAAGGGCATCACCGCCATGCAGATGGACAACAAGGCCACCGGCCTCACGCCCGAGATCTTGCGCTCCGCGCTCATGCAGGCGCACGAGGGCCGCATGTTCATCCTGGACACCATGCTCGACGCCATTCCCGCCCCGCGCGAGTCCACCAAGGACTGCGCGCCGCAGATCATCAGCCTGCAGATCCCCACGGACAAGATCCGCGAGGTCATCGGCAGCGGCGGCAAGGTCATCCGCGGCATCCAGGAGGACACCGGCGCCACCATCGACATCCAGGAGGACGGCACCGTCTTCATCGCCGGCGTCAACGGCGCGGGCGACGCCGCGGCCGAGCGCATCAAGGCCATCGTCAAGGTCCCCGAGGTGGGCGAGGAGTACACCGGCCGCGTCGTCGGGATCCAGCCCTTCGGCGCCTTCGTCGAGCTTCTCCCCGGCAAGGACGGCCTGCTGCACATCAGCCGCGTCGCCCAGGGCCGCGTCGACAAGGTCGAGGACGTCCTCAACATCGGCGACGAGGTCAAGGTCCGCGTCCTCGAGGTCGACGAGAAGGGCAAGATTAGCCTCGACCGGATCGACAAGCCCGAGGCTCCCGCCGGCTCCGGCAACGGCGGCCGTCACCACGACGGCGAGGACCGTCGTCCCCGCGAGCACCGCGCCCCGCGCCGCCGTCCCGGCGACAAGGGCGAGGGTGCCGGCAACGGCGGCCGTCAGCCCCGTCGTCACCACGACGCCTAGTCGCGCGTAGCGCAAGAACCTGGGGGAGGTCCCGGACGCTTCTGGTCCGGGACCTCCCTTTTTTGATGGCGCGGGGTCCCACGAGCCGTGAAACACCTATGGAACCACCGTTCGCCGAGCGCTTCTCGACTACAATGGGAAAGTATGCCTTTGAGCATCGCATGGTTGCGGTCGGGCGTCTCAGCAGCGCCTAAGACCGTGTACATATACTCTGAACTGCGCAAACGAAAGGAATTCCATAGGAATGCCCAAGAAAGACACGGCACTGAAGATCATCCCGCTCGGCGGACTCGACGGCATCGGCAAGAACATGACGGCCTTCGAGTACGGCGACGACATGGTCTTGGTAGACGCTGGCCTGATGTTCCCCGAGGACGACCAGCCCGGCATCGACCTCATCCTTCCCGACTACACCTACGTGCTGGAGAACGAGCACAAGCTCCGCGGCATCGTCATCACCCACGGCCACGAGGACCACACGGGCGCCCTGCCGTACCTGCTCATGGACCTCACCCGCAAGGTGCCCATCTACGCCGCCAAGCTCACCCTGGGCATGATTGCCGGCAAGCTGGAGGAGCACAACATCCGCCAGCCCAAGTTCCGCGAGGTCCAGGACGGCTCCAACGTCACGCTGGGTGCCCTCAACCTCACGTTCTTCGCCATGACGCACTCCATCCCGGGCGCGCTCGGCGTCTTCATGAACACCCCGGCCGGCACCCTCATCCACACGGGCGACTTCAAGCTCGACCAGACGCCCATTGACGGCCGTCGTCCCAACTACCAGGCAATCTGCAAGTTCGGCGCCCTGGGCGTCGACCTGCTGCTGGCCGACTCCACCAACGCCACCAGGCCCGGCTTCACCCAGTCCGAGGCCGCGGTCGGCCCCAACCTGCGCCACATCATCAAGAACGCCAAGGGCCGCGTCTTCGTCGCGTCCTTCTCGAGCCACATCCACCGCCTGCAGCAGGTCTGCGACGCCTCCGTCGCCGTGGGCCGCAAGGTCGTGGTGACGGGCCGCTCCATGGTCAACAACACCAAGGTCGCCCGCGAGCTCGGCTACCTCAACATCGCCGACGAGGACATCATCGACGCCTTCGACGTCGATCGCATCGACGACGACAAGATCGTCGTGCTGTGCACCGGCTCCCAGGGCGAGCCGCTCTCCGCGCTTGCCCGCATGGCCAACGGCGAGCACAAGTCGCTCTCCATCACCGCAAACGACACGGTGATCATCTCCGCCACGCCCGTCCCCGGCAACGAGAAGAGCGTCCAGGGCATCATCAACTCGCTCTCCAAGATCGGCTGCGACATCTACGACAAGAGCCGCGCCCTCGTGCACGTCTCCGGCCACGGCTCCCAGGAGGAGCTCAAGCTCATGCTGGCCATGGTCAAGCCGAGGAACTTCATGCCGGTCCACGGCGAGGCCTGCCACCTGCGCGCCCACGCCGAGCTCGCCGTCAAGATGGGCGTCCCCGAGAAGAACATCTTCGTGCTGGACAACGGCGACACCCTCGAGATGCGCCACGGCAAGGTCCGCCGCGGCCGCGCCGTGGAGTCCGGCGTGGTCTACGTCGACGGCGGAAACGTCACCGACGCCAACCCCGTGGTCATCCGCGACCGCCAGAAGCTCGCCCAGGACGGCGTGGTGTCCGTGACCGTGGCCATCTCCGGTAAGCGCAAGAACGTGTCTGCCGTCGAGGTCACGTGCCGCGGCATCTCCTTCGGCTCCGACGAGGAGCTCATGGAGGAGGCCCGCGCGACCGTTCGCGCCCAGGCCGACAAGCTCGCCAACTCCGACGGCGCCAGCATCGACTCGCTCCGTCGCAACGTGCGCAACTCCGTGTCCAACCTCTTCTGGAACAGGACCCACACCAGGCCCATGGTCATCCCGGTCGTGCTGGAGGTCTAGCACCGCATGCCATCCAACCGCAGCAAAAACGCACCCAAGAAGAACTCGGGCGCGAGGGGCTCGTCCTCTCGCGCCTCCAAGGCGGCCCAGACCCCCGAGAGGGGCTCGGTCACCGGTGACCTCGTGGGCATTGCCCTGGCCGTTGTCGCCATCGCCATGGTGGTCTCCATCGTGGCGCCGTCCTCTGCCGTCATAACGAGCGCCGTGGGCAACGGGCTCGAGCTCGCCTTTGGCACGGGCGCCATCCTGTTCCCGCTGGCGCTTCTCGCTTTCTCGGCAACCTTCTTCGTAGAGGACGGGACCCTGGTCTCCGGGCGCATCGCCGCCGGCCTCACGCTCGTCGTGCTGGCCGTGCTTGCCATGCTCTCGCTCAACCTGCCCGGGGCCGAGTCCATGCCCGAAAGCGTGGTCTCCGCAACGGTGGTCAAGGGCGCCGGCGGCTACGTGGGCGGGTTCATCGCCCTCGCGCTCCTGCGCTTCCTCGGCGTCATCGTTGGCAACGTCGTGCTGGTGGGCCTCGTGGTGACGGGCATCGTTATCTGCGGCTTCTCCATCTCCGACGCCGTCTCCAGGATCAACTCCCGCCTCGCCCTCGCAGGCGAGCTCCACCGCGCCCGCGCCGAGGCCAAGGCCCAGGAGCGCGAGCTTGCCGCCCAGGCGGGCGACGCCACCCGCGAGCGCGCCCCCAAGGGACGCCGCGGCAAGGTCGAGGTCCCCCAGGCCTCGCTCTTCGACGAGACGGGGGAGGGGGAGACCACCTTCATCGGAGACCGCAAGACGAGCGTCCTGCGCCGCCGCGGAAAGGCCGCCGGCGCCGAGGCCGCGACCGCTGCAGACGTGCCGGGCGCGCCCGTCGAGTCCTCCGCCGACGGCACCTCGCTCTTTGACGTCGACCTTCCCTGGCACGAGCCCCTCGACGACGAGGGGGAGCCGGCCCAGACCAAGCTGCTCAAGGGCCGCAGGAAGTCCCGTGGCCGCAAGGCCCAGAGCGAGGCGGCCCCAGGCGAGGCGTCCTCCCAGACGTCCGCAGGTGCCGCCGAGGAGTCCGTGGACGGCTCCAAGGAGGCCGTGCCGGAGTTTCTCGCCGGCGTGAGGGGGGAGCGCGCCCACATGCCAGCCCCGGCCCCCGCTGGCGACAAGATCAGCCGCCCAGGAGACTCCCAGGCCGACTACGAGCTGCCGCCCCTCTCCATCCTGCGCAAGAACGACGCCACCGACGGCAGCTACGCCGACGACTCCGAGCTTGCCAAGACCGCCCAGAGGCTCCAGGGCACCCTGGAGGAGTTTGGCCTCACCTCGCGTGTCACGGGCTGGATCGCCGGCCCGTCGGTCACCACGTTCAAGATCTCCATGGGCGAGGGCGAGCGTGTGAGCAAGATCGTCAACCTCGAGGACGACATCACGCTTTCGCTGGCCGCAAAGTCCGTCCGCATCTTCGCACCCATCCCGGGAACCTCCCTGGTGGGCATTGAGATTCCCAACGAGAAGCCCCAGCCGGTCTTTCTCTCCGACGTGCTCCCTTACGCCCAGGGCGGGCCCCTGGAGTGCGCCTTCGGCCGCGACTCCGAGGGCAAGCCCATCGTGGTCGACCTCGCGGGCCTGCCGCACCTCCTAGTGGCCGGCACCACCGGCTCCGGCAAGTCGGTGCTCCTCAACGCCATCATCATGAGCATGCTCATGCGCTCCACGCCCGAGCAGGTCAGGCTCATCATGGTGGACCCCAAGCGCGTCGAGTTCACCGGCTACGCGGGCCTGCCCCACCTCTACGTGCCCGTGGTCACCGAGCCGCGCCAGGCCGCGAGCGCCCTGCAGTGGGGCGTGACCGAGATGGAGCGCAGGCTCAAGGTCTTCGAGCACTACAAGGTGCGCGACATCAAGACGTACAACGGCAACGTCGACGGCGGAAAGTACGCCGACATGGAGAACCCGCCCAAGCACATGCCGTACTTCGTCATCGTGATCGACGAGCTCGCCGACCTCATGATGGTCGCCGGCAAGGACGTGGAGAGCTCCATCGTGCGCATCGCGCAGCTGGGCCGCGCTGCGGGAATCCACCTCATCGTGGCCACGCAGCGCCCCTCCGCCGACGTCGTCACCGGCCTCATCCGCGCCAACATCGACAACCGCGTCGCGCTCTCGGTCGACAACGCGCTCAACTCGCGCATCATCCTCGACCAGAAGGGCGCCGAGCAGCTCCTGGGTAGGGGAGACATGCTCGTCAAGCTGCGCGGCAAGAAGCCGAGGCGCGCACAGGGCTGCTGGGTCTCCGACGAGGAGATCGAGCAGACGGTAGCCTTCGTCCGCGAGCAGGTCACGGCCGACTACCACGAGGACATCCTCACCGCCGTGGTGCCCAACACGCCGGGTGCCCCGGGCGCGGAGGTCGGCAAGGACGACGACCCTCTCGTCTGGGAGGCCGCGCGCATAGTTGTGGAGTCACAGCTTGGTTCCACGTCCGGCCTGCAGCGCGCCCTCTCCGTGGGGTACGCTAGGGCGGGCCGCATCATGGACATGCTCGAGGCAAAGGGCGTCGTCGGTCCGGCCAACGGCTCTAAGCCGCGCGAGGTGCTTCTCGACAAGGAGGCCCTTGAGGATCTGAAGGTTCAGGAAGCTGCGTACAGGGAGGTCGAGTAGCAGGTGCCACGTCCGCGTTTCAGCGAGATGCTGCTTCAGCGCCGGCGCCAGCTCGGGCTCACGTGCGAGCAGGCGTCTCGCATCCTCAAGCTGCGAGAGGACGTCCTCATCGCGTTTGAGGAGGGGGACTTCGAGAGCATGCCCCAGAGCGGCTATGCCCAGGGAATGCTTTCTTCCTATGCTCGCTACCTGGGCCTCAACGCCCGCGAGGTGGTCGACCTCTTCCAGGAGGAGCTCTACGAGTACGTCAACGGCTCCGGGTCGCACGAGCTGCGCCGCCGCACGAGGGACACCATCGCCGGCAGGGGCATCTCCGGCTACGACGTGGTCAACGAAGCCGGTTCGCGGCCCAAGGCCTACGTCGAGTACCACGGCCTTCTCCCCACCGCGGGAGGGCCGGCCGGCGACATGGGCAACTTCGCGACGGTGACGCCCGCCCGCCCGAGGCAGTCCGTGCCCCTGGCTGGGCTGGGCCCCTCGGCCGTCGCGGCCTATGGGCGCGAGGACCACGCCTACCAGCAGCCGCGCCAGCAGCGCCCCTACAACTCCGGCCAGGCCTACGAGTCAAGGCAGCAGAGAAGCACGGCCCGCAGGCGCGCCTCCGGCCAGCGCCGCCCGCAGTCCGACCCCGCCGGCCGCCTGCTGCGCGAGGGCCAGCAGGGCGTCGTCGACCGCGACCGCGACCTCGTCGCGCCTCGCGGGCGCGCGGGGCAGGCCCGGACGCAGAGGCTCTACCAGAGGGACGACGTCAGCACCCGCAGCGTTCGTCGCGGCGAGTATCGCGACGACCTCCGCTACGATGGCGTCGCAAGCCCCTACGAGCGCGCCTCCACCATCTCCGGGCGCCGCTCGTCAAGGAACATCGCCTCTGTCGAGCGGCCCAACGTGAGGCGCCGCCAGCCTTCCGAAAGGTCCGGTGCCCAGGGGGGACGACGCCGGCAGCCGGCCCGTCGCGGGGGCGTCGCCGGGTTTGTCGACGCCTTCCTCTCGGACAGGCGCCGCGCCCTGCTGCTGCTCCTTCTGGTCCTCGCCGCGGTCCTCACGCTCATCCTGGTCTTCTCTGTCAAGTCGTGCACCGGCTCTGCCCAGTCAGCCCAGACCGGATCCAAGACGGTCAACGTGACCACCGCTCAGGGCTCTGGACAGGACTCCTCGCAGGGGTCCGGCTCTGGCTCTGACACCTCGTCGTCTGCGTCCGACTCCAAGCAGGACCAGGCCGCCTCCGACGGCTCGGGCTCCGGCTCCACGGCCACGGGCGACGCGGCCTCCGGCGACCAGGCCCAGGCCAACGCCGCCGCGACGCCCGAGCAGACCATCGTCCAGGTCAGCCTCGCCTCCGGCGAGGCGTCCTGGGTCGAGGTCACGGTCGACGGCAAGAGCGTCGTCGCCGACAACCTCACCGGAGCCTGGTCCCAGACGTACACGGTGACCGACAGCATCGCCATCCAGGTGAGCAACGTCGACGCCGTGACCGTCACCAACAACGGCAAGAAGGTGGACTTCTCGTCCAAGACCTCCGGCGTGGGCACGCTCACCATCAAGGGCACGCCCGTCCCGGCCACGGACGAGACCGGGGGCGACGCCTCGGCGGCCTCTTCTGCCGGCACCTCCGCCACCGCCTCCGGCACGAGCTCGTCCGCATCCGCAGCTTCGACTAAGTCCTCTGGCTCCAAGAGCCAGTAACCACTCCCAACCACCACGAAAGCCAGGCGCCGAGGGGGCGCCCGAGAGGAGCACTCATGGCCAAGGAATCAAGCTTCGACGTCGTCTCCACCGTTGACATGCAGGAGGTCGACAACGCCTACCAGCAGGCCGCCCGCGAGCTCACGCAGCGCTACGACCTCAAGGGCACGGGTGCCACCCTCGAGCTCTCCAAGAAGGACGGCGCCTTCAAGATCGAGGCCCCCTCGGAGTTCGTGGCGAGCCAAGTGCGCGACATCCTGGGCTCCAAGCTGGTGAAGCGCGGCATCGACCTCTCCGCCATCCGCTGGGCTGACCCGCAGGCCGCCACCGGCATGTCCGTCCGCCAGGCGGGCACCATCGTCCAGGGCATCGACCAGGACACCGCCAAGCGCATCGCCAAGGACATCCGCGACCTCAAGGTCAAGGCCAAGGCGACCGTCGAGGGTGACAAGCTACGTGTCTCCTCCGCCTCGCGCGACGTGCTGCAGTCCGTCATCGCCGCGCTCAAGGGCAACGACTACGGCCAGCCCCTCCAGTTCGTCAACTATCGCTAGGAGGCAGCCGTGGCAGAGCAGACCCCAATCGCCTCCGTCCTCTTCGTGACCCTCGGGTGCGCCAAGAACGAGGTCGACACCGACCGCATGCGCGCCCTTCTCCTCAAGGCCGGCTTCTCCGAGGCCGCAGACCCCGAGGAGGCCGACCTCGCCATCGTCAACACCTGCTCCTTCCTGGCCTCGGCCACCGAGGAGTCCGTCGAGGCCACCCTCGAGCTGGCGGAGGGCCGCGCCGAGGGCGTCCGCGAGTGCCCCATCGTCATGTGCGGCTGCGTTCCCTCGCGCTACGGCGACGAGCTGCCCGAGCAGCTCCCCGAGGTGGCCGCTTTCGTGCGCTCCGAGGACGAGGACGGCATCGTCGGCGTCGTGGCCGACGTCTTGGGCGTCCAGGCCGACCTCGCTCCCGTCGACATCTCCGGCACCCTGCGCACCATCGACGGTGCCTCCTCCTTCGTCAAGATCTCTGAGGGCTGCGACCGCTTCTGCGCCTTCTGCGCCATCCCGTACATCCGCGGTCGCTACCACTCCCGTCCCGCCGACCAGATCTGCGCCGAGGTCGCCGACCTCATGGAGGGCGGCGTCCGCGAGGTCGTCCTTATCGGCCAGGACACCGGCATCTGGGGCTCGGACTTCGAGGGCGACCAGACGCTTGCCAAGCTGCTTCGACAGGTGGCGGAGGTCGTGCGCCCCTACGACGGCTGGGTGCGCGTGCTCTACCTGCAGCCCGAGGGCATGACCGACGAGCTCATCGCCACCATCCGCGACGTCGACGAGGTGCTTCCCTACATCGACATCCCCATCCAGCACTGCTCCGAGCGCGTGCTGGCCTCCATGGGCCGCTCCGGCTCCACCGAGCAGCTCCGCGAGCTCTTCGCGCGCCTGCGCCGCGAGATTCCCGGCATGGTCCTGCGCACCACGGGCATGTGCGGCTTCCCCGGTGAGACGGACGAGGAGGCCGACGAGCTCTACGACTTCATCCAGGAGGAGGAGTTCGACTACACCTCCGTCTTCGCCTACTCCCAGGAGGACGGCACCAAGGCCGCCCGCATGGAGGACCAGGTGGACGAGGGCGTCAAGCTGGAGCGCACGCAGCGCCTCATGGACCTTGTCGAGCAGCTGGGCTTCTCGGCCACGGCCAAGCACGTGGGCGAGCGCGTGAGGGTCATCATCGATGGCGCCGAGGAGGGCGAGGACGGCCCAGAGCTCATCGGCCACGCCTGGTTCCAGGCCCCCGACTGCGACGGCGCCGTGCACATCGCCGCGGGCGAGGTCTCCGTGGGCGACATCGTGACCGTCGACCTCGTGGACTCCTTCTGCTACGAGCTCGTCGGAGAGATTGTCGAGGAAGGGGAGGCCGAGTAGCCTTGTCTGCGAAGAAGAGCGTCTGGACCCCTGCCAACGTTGTCACCTGCGCCAGGGTGGTGCTCGTGCCCCTGTGGCTCCTGGTTGCCGAGCTGGTGGGCGTCCCCTCGGGCGAGACCCTGAGCTGGCCCGCCATGGGCGTCTTCGCCTTCTTCCTGCTCATCTCGCTCACCGACAAGGTGGACGGCTACCTTGCGCGGTCCCGCAACGAGGTCACGACCTTCGGCAAGTTCCTCGACCCCATCGCCGACAAGCTCGCCGTGGTGGTCTCGCTCTGCTTCCTGCTCGAGCATGGTGTGGTGTGGAGCTGGGTGCTTCTCGTCGTGATCGCGCGCGAGTTTCTGGTCTCCGGCCTGCGCATGGTCGTGGCCTCCAAGGGCGTGGTCATCGCGGCCAGCAACCTCGGCAAGTGGAAGACGGCCACCACCATGACCTCCATCTGCGGCCTTCTCTTCGTCTGCGCCCTTCCGGAGGAGAGCTGCGCTGCCCTGCCGCTGGCATTGGCCTTCCAGCTGCTCCTCGTCGTCGCCATGGCGCTCACGGCCTGGTCTGGCATCGACTACTTCGCCAAGTCCTGGAAGTACCTCGTGGAGGAGGGCTAGCCGTGGGCGTTGAGATTCTCCCAGAAAGCGAGCGCCTCTACGAGCTCGCCAGTCGGGTAGTGGAGAAGGGCTCCGAGCTCGGGCTCACCGTGGGGACCGCCGAGTCCTGCACCGGAGGCCTTGTGGCGGGCTGCCTCACGGCCGTCCCCGGGTCCTCCACGGTCGTGCGCGGCGGCGTCGTGAGCTACGCCATCCCGGTCAAGCACGAGGTCCTGGGCGTCAGCCGGCAGGTCCTCGACGAGCCCGGCGTCGGCGCCGTCTCCTCCGAGTGCGCCCGCCAGATGGCCGAGGGCGCCCGTCGCGTCCTCGGTTGCGACGTGGCCGTCTCGCTTACCGGCATCGCCGGCCCTGGGGGAGAGGAGCCCGGCAAGCCCGTGGGCACCGTGTGGATGGGGCTTTCCACGGCTGCTGGCGTCAGAAGCGAGCTCCATCGCTTTGACGGAGACCGCGCGCAGGTCCGCTCCGCCGCCGTGGCCAGGGCCCTTGAGCTTCTCTGTGAAGGCCTTGTGGAAAGTTCCTAGACCTGCCAATTGCCCGCAGGCCGGGTCGTTTCTGCTTGACGTTGCGTTGCGGCTGCTTGGTGGCCGTCGCTGAAAGCGTGCGCTACGCTGGCCGAAAGTTTGCGGTATGTCAGGTGTCCGCCAGCCGCAAGACCTCAAGCCTAAGGTGTGCCCAAGGATGTTGACTTAGAACGGATGTTCGTCTAACATCAAGGCAACAAGACAGCAAGGGAGCGCACATGGCCAAGACCAAGGGAACGTCCAAGGAGATCCTGCCCGCCACCACGGGCGAGGAGCGTGAGAAGGTCCTCAAGGCAACCGAGGACGAGATTATCAAGAAGTTCGGCAAGGGCTCCATCATGAGGTTCGGAGACGATGGACCCAGCATGGAGGTCGAGGCCATCCCCACGGGCTCGCTCGCCCTTGATGCCGCGCTGGGCATCGGAGGCGTTCCCCGTGGCCGCATCGTCGAGATTTACGGTCCCGAGTCCTCCGGCAAGACCACGCTCTCGCTCGAGATCCTGGCTGAGGCCCAGGCCATGGGCGGCGTTGTCGCGTTCATCGACGCCGAGCACGCCCTCGACCCCGGCTACGCCGCGCGCATCGGCGTCGACATCGACGACGTCCTCATCTCCCAGCCCGACACCGGCGAGCAGGCGCTCGAGATCTGTGACATGCTCGTGCGCTCCGGCGCCATCGACGTCGTGGTCGTGGACTCCGTCGCGGCCCTCGTGCCCCGCGCTGAGATCGAGGGAGAGATCGGAGACACCACCGTCGGCCTGCAGGCCCGCCTCATGAGCCAGGCCCTGAGAAAGCTCGCCGGCTCCCTCTCCAAGTCAAATACCACCTGCATCTTCATCAACCAGCTGCGCGAGAAGATCGGCGTCATGTTCGGCAACCCCGAGACCACGCCTGGCGGTCGCGCCCTCAAGTTCTTCGCGTCCGTCCGCATGGACATCCGTCGCATCGACAGCATCAAGGTCAACGGCGAGAACATCGGCAACCGCGTCCGCGTCAAGGTCGTCAAGAACAAGGTCGCTCCTCCCTTCAAGCAGGCCGAGTTCGACATCATGTACGGAAAGGGCATCTCCAAGGAGGGTTCACTTCTGGACATGGCCGTCGAGTACAACATCGTCAACAAGTCGGGCTCCTGGTTCACCTATGACACCGAGCGCCTCGGGCAGGGCCGAGAGGCGGCCAAGGAGTTCCTTGCCACCAACCCTGACCTCATGGCGGAGATAGACCACAAGGTGCGCGTGGCCTGTGGCCTCGAGCTGGGCGACGAGCCCGCGGGTGTCCCCGTCGAGGGCGTGGACACCGACGGCCTGGGCGAGTAGGCCCCAGGGTGCAGGACGTCTCATTCGACTGGAACGTCGAGCTTCCCGAGCGGGGGTCCGCCTCGCTCGGGGGGCGTCGTCCACTGGCCACGCTCGTCGTCACCTCCTCCACCCATGGCCAGGAGCGGATTTCCGTCCCAAAGGCCGTTGGAAGACGCCTCGCCTCGCTGGCCGACTCTGACGGGGAGCAGCCCGAGAGTCGCGCCGAGCTCCTCTATCGGGTCAGGTCCATGTCGCTCGAGCTTGCGCGCTCTAAGGCGGAGGACCTTCTCAACAGGAGGGACTACTCATCGAGCGAGCTTGCGGCCAAGCTCAGGGAGGCCGGGTACCACCCCTCCGTGGCCGACGAGGTCGTTGCGAGGTTCGTCGAGGTCGGCCTTCTTGATGACAGGCGGTTTGCGGAGCTGTTCGCCCGCTCCAAGGCTGCGGCCGGATGGGGGCGCATCAAGATCGAGCGCGAGCTGGCCCGTCGCGGCGTCGACGCCACACAGCTTGAGGGGTGGCCTTCCGGCTATCTTGAGGAGGACGAGTCCGAGACGGCGTTTGCCCTTGCCTCCCGCAGGCGCCTTTCGGGCAAGAACGACTTCCAGAAGCTCGTCCGCTTCCTCTGCGGGCGCGGGTTTCCCATGGGTGTGGCCATGGATGCCGCAAAGAGGGTCCTTGCGGAGGCCGAGGAGGGCTGAGGCGGGGCTACCACCGTCCACCGACCGAACATATGATTTGACAGTTTGCCCTTGCGGAATATAGGATGAAGGTTGCCATCGAGGCTCAATCTCTTCCGCTGGGCTACCAGCAGATGCTTATATCGTCCTACTCGTTAGCTGTAGTACATAGTTTCATGCAACGGACCGAGCGGCGGACTGTCCTCAGATGGCGGGTTCCGTGGCCTTGTGGCCATGGTCTCCTGAACTACGCAGAAGCTTGCCATCTTTGAGGAGAACAACATGGAAGTCGCAATCATTGTCGGCGTCGTGTGCCTGGCATTGGGCATCGGCGTCACCTATGCCCTGCTAGCAGGAAAGAGCACGTCCAAGCTCAAGCTCGCCGACCAGCAGGTCGAGAACGCGCGCGGCGAGGCCGAGCGCATCACCTCCGAGGCCAACCGCCAGGCCGAGAACGCAAAGAAGGAGGCGGTCCTGGAGGCCAAGGAGCAGATTCTGCAGCTCAAGCAGAACTCCGAGGCCGAGGAGAAGAAGCGCAAGGGCGAGCTCCAGACCCTCGAGAACCGCATCATGCAGCGCGAGGAGTCCCTGGACCACCGCAACGACGCCCTCGACCGCAGGGAGCACCAGCTCTCCAGCCTTCAGGGCCAGTTGGACCGTCGCAAGTCCGACCTTGACGAGCTCGTGGCCAAGCAGACCTCCGAGCTCGAGCGCATCGCCGGCCTCACCAAGGACGACGCCCACGACGAGCTCATCTCCCGCGTTCGCGCCGAGAGCGTGAGGGACGAGGCTCAGATCCTGCGCGAGTCCGAGCAGAACGTGCGCGCCCAGGCCGACAAGACGGCCCGCGAGATCATCTCCACTGCCATCCAGCGCTGTGCCGCCGACCAGGCCGGAGAGATCACCGTCACCTCTGTCCACATTCCCTCCGACGACCTCAAGGGCCGCATCATCGGCCGCGAGGGGCGCAACATCCGCACCTTCGAGCAGGTGTCCGGCGTCTCCCTCGTGATCGATGACACGCCCGAGACCGTCATCCTCTCCAGCTTTGACCCGGTTCGCCGCGAGACGGCCCGCGTCGCCCTCGAGAACCTCATCGCCGACGGTCGCATCCACCCGGCTCGCATCGAGGAGCTGTACAAGAAGGCCGAGGACCTCGTGAACGAGCGCGTCCGCGAGGCCGGCGAGCAGGCCGCCTTCGACGCCGGTATCCACGACCTGCACCCCGAGCTCGTCCGCACCCTGGGCGCCCTGCGCTATCGCACCTCCTTCGGCCAGAACGTTCTGCAGCACTCCATCCAGGTCTCTGCACTCTGCGGCATCATGGCCTCTGAGCTTGGTCTGGACGAGGCTCCCGCCAAGCGCGCCGGCCTTCTTCACGACCTGGGCAAGGCAATCGACCACGAGGTCGAGGGTCCGCATGCCGTGATCGGCGCCGATCTGGCCCGCCGCTACGGCGAGCGCCCCGAGATCGTGCACGCCATCGAGGCTCACCACGCCGACGTCGACCCCGACACCGTGCTCGACGTCCTGGTCCAGGCCGCCGACGCCATCTCCGCCGCCCGTCCGGGCGCTCGCCGCGAGTCTGCCGAGAACTACATCAAGCGCCTCGAGAAGCTCGAGGAGATCTCCAACGCCCACGAGGGCGTCGAGCGCACCTATGCCATGCAGGCCGGTCGCGAGCTGCACGTCATGGTCGAGCCCGAGAAGATCTCCGACGCCGAGGCCACCGTTCTCGCCCACGACATCGCCAAGCAGATCGAGGACGAGATGGAGTATCCCGGCCAGGTCCGCGTCGTGGTCATCCGCGAGTCTCGCGCCCTCGGAATCGCAAAGTAGGAAGCGTTTCCATGGCTGACGGCAGCGACGACCTCCTTGGCTTCGTCGCCTCCATGGGAGGCGAGCGTGCCCTTCGCGTCGAGGAGAACCTCGGCGAGGGGTACGTTCGCCTTCGTGTGGCCGAGGCCGAGAGGCGACAGGCCAAGCACGACGTTCGCTGCATCGAGGACGTCGTCATCGAAATGCTCCGCAACGCAAGGGACGCCGGCGCCCGGCACATCTACGTGGCCACCACGCGCGAGGGAGACCTGAGGTCCCTCGTCATGATCGACGACGGCTCCGGCATCCCGGAGGACATGCAGGACCGCATCTTCGAGGCGCGCGTCACCTCCAAGCTCGAGAGCGTCCACATGGACCGCTGGGGCGTGCATGGCCGCGGCATGGCGCTGTTCTCAGTGAGGGAGAACGCCGTTAGCGCTGCTGTGGCGTCATCTGGCGTGGGCCTTGGGTCTTCCATCAAGGTGGTCACCGACGCCACGCAGCTCTCCGAGAGACGCGACCAGTCCACCTGGCCCTCCGTCGGCGTCGACGAGGACGGGGTTCAGTCCTGCGTGCGCGGCCCGCACAACATCATCAGGACCTGCTGCGACTTTGCCCTCGAGGAGCGCGGCACCTGCGAGGTGTACCTCGGCTCCCCGGCAGAGATCGCCGCCACGGCTCGCATGAGGGCCGTCTCCTCCGTCGATGGCGCCGACCTTCTCTTCATCGACTCCCTCTCGGAGCTTCCCGTGCTCGAGCGCCTCAAGGTCGCCGCCGATGCGAGCGAGCTTCTCGACGTCTGCCGCGCCCTTGGGCTCGAGATGTCAGAGCGCACGGCGCACCGCATCGTGGCCGGGCAGATCAAGCCCCTGAGGAGCGTCCTCTCCCGACTCACCCACAAGGCCGAGCCCGCCGAGCGCCGCGAGGTCGACCTCAGTCGCGACCGGCGCGGCCTCAAGATCTCCAGGGACGACGCCGAGGAGTTCTCGCGCATCATGGAACGGGGCTTCTCGTACGTTGCCAAGCGTTACTACCTCTCGCTTTCCGCCGAGCCCAAGGTGAAGGTTTCCCCCCATAGAATCACCGTGACCTTCGATCTTGACGAGAGCGACTGACGCTAGGCCTCGCTCCACCCATCACGACACCCGACCCGAACAAGCCCCATACCAGAAACGTGCCACAGGAGCCACAAATGGATTTCCTCAAAGTCTCAAGCAAGTCGTCGCCCGCGTCGGTCGCGGGCGCCATCGCCGGCATGGTGAAGGACGGCGTCCCAGTCAACATGCAGTGCGTTGGTGCGGGCGCGGTCAACCAGGCCATAAAGGCCGTCGCCATTGCCCGTGGCTTCCTCATCCCCACTGGCGTGGACATCTCCTGCGCGCCGACCTTCTCGGACGTGGAGATCGGCGGCGAGAGCCGCACGGCAATCCGGATTGCGGTCTACGTCCACCGCATCAACGCCCAGGCGGGCGCCCTAACCGTTGACGATACCCTTGGGATGGTGTCCTAGCATGGCCGACCTCATGACCCTTGTTGGCAAGACCTACGTCGTCAAGACCTTTGGCTGCCAGATGAACCTGCACGACTCCGAGCGCGTGAGCGGCCTTCTTGACCAGTGCGGCTGCATCTGCGTCGATGAGACCGACCAGGCTGACATCGTGGTCTTCATGACGTGCTGCGTCCGCGAGAACGCCGACCAGCGCCTCTACGGCCAGGCCTCGGCCATGGTGAGCGCTCCCAAGCCGCCCTGCGGCCGCAGGGTCGTTGCCATCGGCGGCTGCATCGCGCAGCGCGACGGCGAGAAGATCCGCAAGAACATCCCCGCGGCGGACGTCGTCTTCGGCACCTCGGCGCTCGCGAGCCTGCCCGAGCTTCTCGCCGAGGCGTTTTCCGACGACGGCTCCGTCGTCGAGGTGGACACCGGCGAGGAGGGCCGCGGCTTCTCCGCCGACCTTCCCAGCAGGCGCGCGCAGCGCTTCCACGCCTGGGTGCCCATCATGCAGGGCTGCAACAACTTCTGCACGTACTGCATCGTCCCGTACGTCCGCGGACGCGAGAAGAGCCGCACGCTCGAGGCCGTCGTGGCCGAGTGCGAGAAGCTCGTGGCTGACGGCGTGCGCGAGATCACGCTCCTGGGGCAGAACGTAAACTCCTATGGCCGCAACATCTACGGGGAGCCTCGCTTCGCCGAGCTGCTGCGCGCCGTCGGGCAGACCGGCGTCGAGCGCATCCGCTTCACCTCGTCCAACCCCAAGGACCTCTCCGAGGAGACCATCCGCGCCATGGCAGAGGTCCCCGCCGTGATGCCGCACCTCCACCTGGCCGTCCAGAGCGGCTCCACCCGCGTGCTGAAGGCGATGAACCGCAGCTACACTCGAGAGGAGTACCTGGACCTGGCGAGGCGCCTCAAGGAGGCCATCCCCGGCCTTGCCCTCTCGACCGACATCATCGTCGGCTTCCCCGGCGAGACCGAGGAGGACTTCGAGGAGACGCTCTCCCTCGTCAAGGAGGCGGGATTCTCATCTGCCTTCACGTTCATCTACTCGCCGCGTCCCGGCACGCCTGCCGCCAAGATGCCCAACGACACACCCCACGAGGTCATCCAGGAGCGCTTTGACCGCCTTGCCGACCAGGTGGCGCGTCAGGCGCACGATGCCAACCAGGCAGACCTGGGTACCCTCTCGACGGTCCTGGTCGAGGGAATCTCCAAGCGCGACGACTCCGTCCTCGTCGGCCACAGCGAGAAGAACCAGACGGTCCACTTCTGCCTGCCCGTGGGGCTCAGCGCCGAGGACCTCATCGGAAAGATCGTCGACATCCGCGTGCGCGAGGCCAAGACGTGGTACCTACGCGGCGAGGTCGAGGGCGACCCTCGATGAGCGAGGCCTCCAAGGTCGTGTGCATCGTTGGCCCCACGGCCTCGGGCAAGAGCTCTCTTGCCGAGGCCGTGGCCCTGCGCCTCAAGAGCGCCGTCGTCTCCGTCGACGCCATGCAGGTCTATCGCGGCATGGACGTGGGCACCGCAAAGACCCCGGCGGGGGAGAGGCGCTGCCCGCTTCTGATGGTCGACGTCTGCGACCCCACCGAGAGCTACTCCGTCCAGCGCTTTCAGGCTGACGCACGCTCCTGCGTGGACGGCCTCCTTGCAGAGGGGCGCACTCCGGTCCTGTGCGGTGGCACGGGGCTCTACCTCGATGCCGTCATCGACGAGATGGACTTTCCAGCTGGCGAGGTCGGCGGACGCGCTCGCAGCGCCTACGAGGACCTGCTCGCGGAACGCGGCCCCGAGGGGCTCCACGCGCTTCTCGCCGAGCGAGACCCCAGGAGTGCGGAGCTCATCCACCCCAACAACTCCCGTCGCGTGGTGCGGGCGCTCGAGATGCTCGACGAGGGGGTCTCGTATGCCCAGAAGCACGAGGGTCTCAAGCGCCGCAGCCCTCACTACGCGGCGTCGATCTGGGCGCTCTCCATGAGCCGTGACCGTCTTTACCAGCGCATTGACTTGCGCGTCGACCTCATGATGGAACAGGGGCTCCTTGATGAGGTCGCTGCGCTCAAAGACGGCGGACTCGTGGCCGACTCCACTGCGGGGCAGGCCATCGGGTACAAGGAGCTTCTCTCCCACCTTGCGGGGGAGTGCTCCCTCGAGGAGGCCGTCCAGACCATCAAGCGCCGCACGCGCAACTACGCCAAGCGCCAGCTCTCCTGGATCAGGCGAGACGGTCGCGCCAGGGTCCTCGACATGGACGCGCTCTCTGCCGAGGAGGCCTGCGAGCTTGTGGCTTCCGGGCTCGGCGTTGGCCAGGACGACGATGGGGGTGGCAGATGAGCAGGTCCGCGGACAGGTTCAAGCCCATCAGCACGGCGCCGGTGCCCGAGCGCGCAATTCTCGTGGGCGTCGACCTCGGAAGGTCCGACTGGTCGTGCGAGGAATCGCTCGCAGAGCTTGCGCGCCTTGCGCAGACGGACGGGGCCGAGGTGGTCCTCACCATGAGCCAGCGGCTCGACGCTCCCGTGCCTAAGACGTTCATCGGCAAGGGCAAGGTCGAGGAGCTGGTGAGCTACGTCCGCAACATGGACGCGGACGTGGTCATCTTTGATGAGGAGCTCACCCCCTCCCAGCAGTCCAACCTCGAGCGCATCGTTGGCGAGCCGGTCAAGATCATCGACCGAACCGCGCTCATCCTCGACATCTTTGGCGTCCATGCTCGGACGCGCGAGGGACGCCTGCAGGTGCAGCTTGCGCAGCTCCAATACGTCCTGCCGCGCCTTAGGGGCATGTGGAGCCACCTCGTCGGCGAGCAGACCAGGGGTGGAATCGGCAGCCGCTTTGGCCAGGGCGAGAGCCAGCTCGAGGTTGACCGTCGCCTGGTGAGGGACAAGATCTCCAACCTCAGGCGGGAGCTCCAGCGGCTCGAGGTGAGGCGTGGGGTCCAGAGCAAGGCGCGCTGGGACTCGGGAGTCTACCGCGTGGCGCTGGTGGGCTACACGAATGCTGGCAAGTCGACGCTTCTCAACCGGCTCACGGGGTCCGAGGTCTATGCCAAGGACGAGCTCTTTGCGACGCTCGACCCAACGACGCGGTCCATGGTCCTCGACGAGGGCCGCAAGATCACCGTCACCGATACAGTCGGCTTCATCCAGAAGCTCCCGACGACCCTGGTGGAGGCCTTCAAGTCGACGCTTGCCGAGGTCAGAGCCGCGGATCTGGTACTTCTGGTGGTGGACGCGTCGGACCCGCACTGCGAGCAGGAGATTGCCGCCGTGAGGGGCATCCTCTCCGAGATCGGCGCAGACCAGATCAGGCAGGTCATGGTGCTCAACAAGTGCGACCTTCTGGACGAGGACCAGATGGCAGAGAGGCTCTCCGCTCACCCTGACGCCGTCCAGGTCTCTGCCATGGAAGGCACGGGCGTGGCCGGTCTTCTCTACGCCATCTCCTCCGTCGCCTCTGAGGGGGACGTCTCCATGACTGTGCTCGTTCCCTACGAGAAGGGCCTTCTCCTCAAGATGGTCCACGAGAGGTGCCAGGTCATGAGGGAGCGCTACGTTCAGGGAGGCCTTCTTGCCACGGTCAAGGCCTCCGCTCGCATGAGTGCCACGCTGGCCCCCTACGAGGTCGATGAGGAGGTCCTGGCCTAGAGGAGGCTCCTTCCGGACACAAGCGACGCTACGACCAGCAACACCGGCTGGTGGGCCGCATAGACGAGAAGCGCGTGCCTTCCGAGCCATTCAAGTGGCCTAAGGCCAAGGTCCCTGATACGGCCGCTGCAAAAGGAGTCCTTCAGCGAGGGGCCCGCGCTGGCGCCAGCAAGGTACATGAGCAGGTAGGGGAGAACCGGGTAGTAGTCGCCTGAAACAAATCCCGGACCTGGGAACCCAAGCCAGGAGAGCCAAGGGGTCGCATAGAGCTCTTGTGGTAGGGTCATCCGCGTGAAACCAAGGTCGAGGTAGCCTGTGGGTACGTGCAGCAGCGCAAGAAAGGCGGCAACGCATGCCGCGCCAGCCACAAGGCCCCCGGGACGGATCCGAAGGGTCTCCAGGATGGCGGTGACAAGCGTGCAAGCTGCCATGCAGAAGATGATTCCGAACGAGATGGCATCATCAACGGCGGCGATCGCCGTCACGGCAAAGATGGCAAGGGCGAAGAGGCCGTATTTGGCTGCCCGTCGATAGTTGTTCCTTGAGTAGGAGCTCATCACTCCGGCTAGAAACAGGAATACCCAGGAGATGCTGGCCCTCCATACGTCCTGGAAGGTTCCCTGGAACCAGGGGAGGGAAAGCCCGGCCAGGTACCTCAGGTCATAGCAGAGGTGAAAGCCCACCATGGACAGGACGGAGAGGCCCCTGAGCGAATCGAAGAAGCGGACGCGCCTAGCCATGGCCGCCTACATGGAGCGGATGAGGGCGGTTACCCTGCCGAGAATGACCGGGTTGTCGGCGTAGATGGGCTCCATGCTGTCGTTCTCGGGCTGGAGCCTGATGCGGTCCTTCTCGCGGTAGAAGGTCTTGACGGTAGCCGAGTCATCTATGAGGGCGACGACGATCTCTCCGTTGTGGGCCTCGTGCTGCTCCTTGACGATGATGTAGTCACCATCGAAGATGCCGGCGTTGATCATGGACTCTCCGCGGACCCTCAAGATGAAGGAGCTTGCGTCGCCAACGATGCTGGTCGGCAGCGTGAGGGTCTCCTCGACGTTCTGTTCGGCGAGGATTGGCGTACCTGCGGCCACCCTGCCCACGACGGGCAGAGAGATGAGGTTGTGGTTGAGGTCCTGGGTCACCTCTGCCAGCCGCTGGGGCTGGGGCTCCTCCTTCTGGACGACCTCTATGGTGCGGGGCTTCTTGGAGTCCCTGCGGATGAGTCCCTGCTCCTCGAGCTGCTTGAGGTGCATGTGAACCGTGGAGGGGGAGGCCAGCCCGACCGCGGTGCCTATCTCCCTGACCGAAGGTGGGTAGGCGTGCTCCTCCGTGTATGACTTGATGTAGTCATAGATTTCCTGCTGGCGCTTGCTGATCTTTCCCCTGGGCATTGTGGCCCCCTTTCGACATGTACATCTTAAATGAAATTCCACCGCGATGCAAACAATTGTTCGTAGATGCTTGACACGAACGAATGTACTTACATAATAGGGTACAAGCGTTCTAATTCAAGCCTTCAGTTTCTGTCCGATGCCTCCCGTATAAATTCACCAGACAGAAGCGGAAGAGAGGAAATCCATGATGAGCAACCAGTCAAGCGCCTACTGCTACGGATCTGCCGCAATCAAGATCGAGGCTCCGTTCCTGGTCCTCCACGAGGGCGGTGCCGGCCGCACGGCCAGGCGTTCCGAGCACCAGCGCGACGCAAAGCCCCTCGGACTTGGCGTTCTTCTCGCCGGAGTTCTTGTTTGCCTTGCCATAATTGGCGGCGCCTACTTTGCCCAGATGCGTTCCTCGCAGGCCGTCGCGAGCGCCCTCGGACAGGCTCAGGCCTCGGAGCGCGTGGTGCGCGACGGAGAGAGCCTTTGGCGCATCGCCCGGGAGTGCGACGTCCCCGGCACCTCAACGCGTGACGTCGTGGATTGGATCGAGGCGGCAAACTCCCTTGACGGTGGGGCCGTCTATGCGGGTCAGCGCATTCTCGTTCCCAGCGGGGTCGTCTCAGCCCGGTAAGGCTCGCGGCGCTGTGCTATGTTTCCTAGATGGACAAATTCTTCTAGGAGGTCTCATGCGCTGTCCCAAGTGCGGTTGCGAGGAGTCAAAGGTCGTCGACTCCCGACCCTCTGAGAGTAACGACGCCATCCGCAGGCGCCGTGAGTGTACCAGGTGCGGCTTCAGGTTCACGACCTACGAGAGGTGCGAGGAGACGCCCCTTCTTGTCGTCAAGAAGGACGGCCACAAGGAGACGTTTGACAGGCAGAAGCTCATGAGAGGCCTCGTTGCGGCCACGGTCAAGCGTGACATCCCCATCAACACGCTCAACTCACTCATCGACGGCATTGTCTCCGAGCTTCGAGACATGGGCCGCATGGAGGTTTCTTCCGAGGACCTCGGCAGCATGGTGCTCAAGCGGCTGATGGACATGGACAAGGTCGCCTACATCCGCTTTGCCTCCGTCTACCGGGACTTCAAGGACATTGACGAGTTCAGCGAGGAGCTAAGGAGCCTTCAGAAATGACGCCCGACGCCATCGACCTTCCCATCAAGCGGCTTGACCCAACGGTCGAGCTCCCGGCCTATGCCTACGAGGGTGACGCTGGCCTCGATCTGAGGTCTAACGAGGACGTTGTGCTGGCTCCCTTTGAGAGGAGGCTTATCGGCACCGGTCTTGCCATCGCCATTCCCGATGGCTATGCAGGCTTCGTGCAGCCCAGAAGCGGCCTTGCCCTCAAGAAGGGGCTCTCCATGGCCAACACCCCCGGGTTGGTGGACGCCCACTATCGGGGCGAGCTCAAGGTCTGTGCCATCAACCTCGATGCCCATGAGCCCATCGTCATCTCCAAGGGCGAGCGCATTGCCCAGCTTGTCATCCAGCGCGTCCCCCAAGTGCATCTCCGCGAGGTCGAGCAGCTTGATGAGACGGACCGCGGCGAAGGCGGCTTTGGCTCCAGCGGCGTCAACTGATTGGCAGACGGCCCCCGTACGGGGGCCTTTCCTTGGGGGATGGGATGAGAGAGCGACGAATCAAAGGCCTAATTTCTGAGATGGGCCCTTCCGGGCTCCTTTCTCGGCTGGGAACTGTGATTCTTGCAGCGGTGCTGGCATCTCTCGTCGTGGCTCAGCTTGGGCTCACCATGACCTCCGTTGTCACGTCTGCCTGTGCCTCGCTTGCCGTGTCTTGCGTGCTGGCCTACGTGGGCGGACTCAGACTCGACAGCGCCGCGCCTACGCTCTGCGGTCTGCTGGCGCTTTGTGCCGTGCTGCCGTCCGAAGGAGGTCGCGATTACGCCGATCTTCTTGGCGTCTCGCTTGCCGTGGGGGTGGCCCTTCTCCTGCTCTCGATTGCTCCGGTCAGGAACAAGGCGCTCTCAGGCATTCCCGCCCACCTACGCGTTGGCATGTCTGCGCTTCTAGGAGTCCTCTCGGTCGAGTTTGTCCTCAGGCTCTGCGGTATGGTCACGGTGGACTCAAACGGAGCTCTGGGCCTTGTGGGCATATTTGACCCCGCCTTCGTAGATGCGAGCATCTCTCTGCTGGCGACGGTCACCCTTAGGTGCTCTGGCGTTCCTGCGGCTGGCATTCTTGGCCTTTGCATCGCAACCTTTGCCGGCATCCCGCTCGGCCTGACCCAGGCTCCCGCCGGGTTCCTCGCGGCCCCTGACGTCACGTTGATTGCGTCCTCATCCTCGGGTCTCGTGGCCGGGGCGGCCCGTCTTCTCCAGGGCCTATTCTCCGCTCGGTCCCTTGGGCTCATCTTTTCCCTTGCGCTCTGCCTGCTCTCGACCTCTGACGTGGAGCCCGAGGACGCTTCTAGAAGACGCTCCGGCCAGGTTCTCGGTGCTCTCGGCATGCTGGCCTCTGCGTTTCTGGGCATACCAATGATCGGACTTGCTGCTGACCAGCCTAAGGAGAGCCGCCAGCGACCCCTCAAGGAGGGGACGTGCCTGGCGGCGTCTGCCCTGGTGATGGCCTGTCTGTCCCCGCTTGTGGCATGCATTCCCGTCTCTGCCGCCTTTGGCCCTCTGCTTGCCTGCTGCCTGCGCCCGATCTCTCGTGTTGCCTACATTGACCTCAAGGACCTCGGGGCCTCCGTTCCCGTTCTGGCCATGGTGTCTTGCGGGTTGGTCTCAGGAAGCCCTGCCTGGGGCGTTGCTGCGGGCGTTCTTGTTGACACCTGCATCCGTCTGGGGTCTGGTAAGGCGCGTTCCCTGAGCAGCGCCTCTCTTGTCCTTAGCTTGGCTTCGCTTGCGTTTGTGCTCGCTGCAACGGGTCTCTGATTCGTGCCGATTGGGTATGTCTAGCAAGAGACACGCGAGGCAAAGGAGGCTCTTATGAACCCGATTGACGTCTTGGTCATTGGCGCTGGACCCGCAGGGCTCACGGCGGCTATCTATACCAGAAGGTCCCTTCTCGATACGGTCGTTCTTGAGCAAGAGGCCCCTGGCGGCCAGATGCTTCTGACCCCTGGCATCGAGAACTACCCGGGCTTTGGCAACGTTGCGGGCTACGAGCTCGCCGAACACATGGAGACCCAGGCAAGAGACCTCGGGGCACGGTTCCTTTCGGACAGGGCATCTGGGCTCTCCCCAGTGTCCAACGGGCTCATTGAATGCGTCCTCGAGTCGGGCCAACGCTTGACGTCGAGGTCGGTCATCATTGCCTCCGGAGCCAGCGCAAGAAAGGCTGGTTTTATCAACGAGGCCCAGTTCACGGGTCGCGGGGTCTCGTATTGCGCAACCTGCGACGGACTGTTCTTCAGAAACAAACACGTGTTCGTAGTTGGTGGGGGAGACTCGGCTGTCGTGGAGGCCCTGCACCTAGCGAGGGTGGCGCGATCCGTGACAATGGTGGTCAGAAAGCCCTATCTTGCCGCCAGCAGGGCTCGCCAACGGGAGGTCCTGGAAGAGCCCAAGATCTCGGTCAGGTTCCAGGCCGTCATAGAGTCCGTAGACGGTGCCCATTTCGTAGAGACCGTCGCGCTCAGAGACCTCAGGACCGACCAGATTGAGTCGCTCGACTATGGGGACGAAGGCTGCGGCGTCTTTGTCGCTGTGGGCAGAAAGCCCTCCACCGAGTTTCTGTCGCAGGACCTCGGCATTCTTGACGAGCAAGGTCATGTCGTCACGGACCATCACATGAGAACCACCGTGCCCGGCTTCTTTGCCGCGGGTGACGTGAGGGCCAAGTCTATGAGACAGGTGGTGACCGCCTGCTCGGACGGTGCCATTGCGGCAGAGAGCGCCTCCTCGTATCTGGCCAATCGGCAAAGCCTCTAATCGATAAAACCGCGATAATATATCTTATGTAAAGTAGAGATTCTAAGCCATTCTCCCGGAGCTCAAATCTTGCCAATCAGTGACTCCGAATCTGAACCTAGACCCTCTGCTCGCTCATCAACCCCACCTTGAGCATGACGTCGTCCTCGAATTCGGAGTCCATGATGAGCAGAAGCCCGTCTAGCGCGAGCAGGCGTGTCTCGCCGTTGGGTACGATCTCTTGTCCCGCGCGGTCAATGGTCACGATGCGCGTCCCGTCAGGCCAGGGCACCTCGCTCACGCGCATCCCCTCGAGTCTTGAGCCGGAGCCAACGTAGACGGTCTTCAGAACCTTCTCTCCTGGCTCGCCGTTGATTGAGGGATCGTCGGGCGTCACGCCAAGGAGGTCGGCAAGGAGGTGCTCGTAGTACGGGTCCACTCGCAGCAGGTTTGCGACGACGTACGCCAGGATGGAGACGATGGTCACGGAGAGCAGCGCGTCGAGCGAGCCCGTCAGCTCAAAGACCAGCACCACGGCCGTGACCGGAGCGCGCACGGCTCCCGAGAAGAGCCCGGCGATGCCCAGCGCTATGAAGTTTGGCAGGTATGCGTCGGTCAGGCCCGTCGCAGCAGAAGCGCCAAGGCCGAAGATGGCCCCGATGAGACCGCCCATGACCACCATCGGAAACAGCGTCCCGCCGGGGGCGTTCGAGCCAAATGCAAGCGTGGTCATCAGGTACTTTCCCGCAAGTAGGGCAAACATCGTCGCGAGCGTGAGCGTACGGGGCGCCATGAGCTTCTCCACGATGGCGTCGCCGCCGCACATGAGGTCTGGGAAGGCAAAGGCGCAGACTCCGGCCAGGACAAACGGTACGGCAAGCTTCCACTGGGCAGCCCGGCCGCCCAGCCGGTTGTAGAGCGCCTTACAGGCAAACATGCCGCGGTTGTGGAGCGCACCCAGCAGACCGCAGGCAAGGCCGAGGAGCACCACGGTGGCGTAGTCGGCGTGCGGAAGGTTTGCCGCAAAGGCGAGGCTAATGACCGGCCTGATGCCAAGGACCTGCGAGACCAGGAAGTCCGCCACCACAGAAGACGTCATGACCGAAATTATGAGTGGTGCAGTGAATTCCTTATGGATTTCCTCGATGGCAAAGAGAACCCCCGTGAGGGGCGCGTGAAAGGCCGCGGACATGCCTGCTGCGGCTCCACAGGTCACGAGCAGACGCTCTTCTCCCCTCTTGCGATGCAGGATGCGAGAGACGGCCTTTCCGGACATTCCGCCGAGCTGGACCGAAGGACCCTCTCGGCCCATGGAGAGGCCGGCAAACGTGAGCAGCGTGCCCTCACAGAACTTAGCCAGGACGACGCGGTGCCAGGGCATGTCCATGCGTCCCATGACCTCAGCGTCTACCTGGGGAATCCCACTGCCTGACGTGGCAGGCTCCCAGCGCATCAGCGCCCGCACCACAAGGAGGATGCCAAGAAGGGCCACCGCCCAGGCGGCCATGAGCGGGGCATTGCCCGCTGCGGCGCCCGTGACCTGCCTGAGCAGCCTCTCGGCGGCTGAGAGCGAGAGGCGATAGAGCGTCACCACTCCCCCGCCGATGAGCCCAACGAGGGCTCCCTCGCCGACCAGGTTTACCTGGAACCTGCGAGAGAGCCTGCGCCCAACCGAGCTGTCTGAACCTGTGCCCTTCTGAGACGAAATGCCGTCCAACGTCCGTCAGCCTCCGAAGCCACCGCCGATGCAGACGTACACGTTGGCGTAGCAGACGTACTTGCCCGGTACGGGTGCGTGAATCATGGTGCTGCCGCCCGCGTAGATGGCGACGTGGCCCTTCGAGCAGAAGATCACGTCGCCGACGGCGAGGACGTCCTGGTAGTTGGAGAGGCTGCAGCTCTTCCAGTTGCCGCGCCCCTTGATGTAGCTCATGAGGCCGCCCACGGAGGTGGCGTACGGCAGAGAGTAGCCGGCAAGGTGGTAGGCCGTGGCAACGAGGCCGCAGCAGTCAAAGCCGTCGGCGTTGGGGCCGTAGTTGACTCCCTGGTAGTAGCTCTTGTACGGGTAGCCGAGGAATTGCGCCGCGCATGAGACGATCCCCGGGTGGGCGGAGCCCTTGGATGGCGTCGTGGTGCCGGAGTCGCTGGCGCCGCCGCCGTTGGGCCCTTCCCCGGCGGACGGCTTGGTCTGGTCTTGCGCGGGGGCGTCGCCCTTGTTGGTGGCGTTGTCGGTGTTGGCGACTCCGCCGTTGTTCTGGGCCGCGTTGGTGTTCTCGACGGTGCTCACAGCGTTTGAGATGCCGCCTGTAGTGGAACCGTGCGAGGACTGCTCCGCCTGGTGGGCGGCCTCCTTGGCCAAGGCCTCCTGCACCTGGGAGTCGAGGGAGTTGTAGTAGCTCTGCGCACGCTCGACCTCGGACTCGTAGCTGCTGAGGTTCTGCTGCGCCTCCGCGGCCTGGGCCTCCTGCTCGCTCTGCTGGTTCTCGAGGTCGCTCATCTGCTGCTGGAGCTGCTCGGTCAGGGAGCGCACCTCGTCGATGGCGTTGGCGTCGGAGTCGTTGACCTTGTCGAGGTAGTAGACGCGGCTGACCAGGTCCTCGACGCTGGTGGAGCCCAGGATGACGTCAAGCGCGGTCTCGGAGCCACCCTTGTAGGCGCTCCTCATACGGTCGGAGAGGACTCCCCTCTTCTGCGCAAGCTCCGCGGACGTAGCGTCTATCTTCTCCTGGGTCTCGGTCACCTGGGAGCGGGTGGCCTCGAGTGCCTCCGACGTTGTGGAGAGGGCGTTCTGCAGCGTGGCGAGCTGATCGCCCATGGACTCCAGATCCGCCCTTGCCTGGTCGAGCTGGGCCTGGAGCTGCGTGGAGCTGGGGTCTGCCCAGGCCGTTGTGGACAGAAGGCCCGCCCACGTGGCCGCCATGCCGGCGGTGGCGAGAAGGGCCCGTCTGCTCAGGTTCTTGTTGGTCATGCGATAAGCACTGCCTAGTCTCTTGGGTTGCCTAATAGGGGCCGCCGCCGACAAAGGACCAGATCTTGTCCTTGACGACGCCGCGGCTGGGGTTGGCGGCGTGGATGTACTCGCCGTTGCCGACGTAGACGCCCACGTGGCCGCCGTTGGCGTACGGGAAGACGAGGTCTCCCACGGAAAGCTCGTCGATGGAGGTCTTCCAGTTGCCGGAGGCGCGGACGCCGTTCATCATGGCAGAGGCGCTGTGGCCGTACTTCCAGCCGTAGATGTAGCAGATGAGGCCGGAGCAGTCGAAGCTGCTGGGGCCGGCGGCGGCGTAGACGTAGGGGCATCCGAGCGCTGCATAGGCCGCGGCAACGCCGCCGCCCTGGGGGACGCTCGAGCCGGACCCAGAGCTGGAGCCGCCGCCCGTGGTGCCGCCAGAGGCCGTTCCGCCGGTGGAGTTCCCGGTGGTGCCGGTCTGACCGCCAGTGGTACCGCCCTGCTGCTGGTTGCCCGCCGAGGTGCCGTTCTCCTTCTGGCCGGACGTCGTGGAGCCTTGGGAGGTCTGCGAGTTCTGGATTGCCTCAACCGCGGTGGAGACGTTTGTGGTTTGGTTGGCCTCGGCGGCGCGGGCCGCCTCCTCGGCAAGCTGGGCCTTGACCTGGGCGTCCAGGGAGTCGTAGTAGGTCTGGGCCTCGTTCACCTTGGCCTGGTAGGCGTCAACCTCGCCCTGCATGTCCTCGACGGCGCGCTGCTGGCTTGCCTGCGTGTCCTCGAGCTCGCCCTTCTCGGCCTCAAGGCGCTGCTCGGTGCCCAGGACCTCGGAGATGGTCTGCGCCTGCTGGCGAGAGATGCGGTCGAGGTAGTAGACGCGGCTGACCAGGTCCTCGACGCTTGTGGAGCCGAGGACGACGTCGATGACGCTCTGGGAGCCCTGCTTGTACGTCGACCTCATGCCGTCACCCAGCTGGGACTTGAGGTCCCCAAGCTGGGCCGTGGTCTCGTCAATCTGGGCCTGCTTGTCGGTGATGGCGACGGCGGTGCTCTCCAGGGAGTCCGTTGCCTCCTGCAGCTGGCTCTGCATGGTCGCGAGCTCTGCGCCGAGCGACTCGAGCTGTGCTGCGGCAGCGGAGAGGTCGTCGGCGGGGTCTGCGATGGCAGGCGTCGCGGGAAGGGCCGCGAGGGCACACGTTCCCGTCAGGGCAAGGGCGAGCCCCGCCGAGATGACACGATGCCTGAAGTTCATGAGACGTTCCTTTCGGCCTATGTCTCAGCATGGGGCGCTTGCCCCAGTGCGCTTTCATACAAAGCCACGTTACCACAGACGTGGCAACGTGGTCCCAGGTGCTCAGTATCAACGCAAATGCAGCGCAGGTCACGCAACCTGAACGAGGCTGTAGAAGTCCACAGAGGGGTACTTCTCGGCAAGGGCCTCGCGCGGCTTCAGGAAGACGAGCTCGAGGATGAACCCAAAGCCGGCGACGGTGGCGCCGCTCCTCTCGACAAGGCGGGCCGTCGCAAGGGAGGTGCCACTGGTGGCCACGAGGTCGTCGACGACAAGGACCCTGTCGTCGGGCGCGAGGGCGTCGACGTGCATCTCGAGCTCGTCGGTTCCGTACTCCAGGGAGTAGGTCTCCGAGAAGGTCTCGCGCGGCAGCTTTCCGGGCTTGCGGGCGGGCACGAAGCCGGCACCGAGCTCGAGCGCCACGGGGGCGCCCAGCATGAAGCCACGGGCCTCAGCGCCGACGACCTTGGTGATGCCGGCGTCCCTGAAGTGGTCGGCGATGTCCTTTACCAGGGCCTGGAAGGCCTCGGCGTCGCTGAACAGCGGCGTGATGTCCTTGAAGATGACGCCGGGCTCGGGGTAGTCCGGAATGCTCACGACCTTGCTCTCGTAGTCATAGCCTGACATGGGGGTGGTTCCCTTCGACTGGTTTGTGCTGCAAAGCGATGCTAGCCCTGGAGGTCCTTGAAGGACTCCCTCACCCTGCGGGAGACGAGCTCGTCCCTCACTGAGTCGGTAAGCGCGAGGATGCGCTGAAACGCCTGGTCAAACTGGTGGCGGGTCTCGTCGTCGACCTCGCGCGCGACGCCGCCCTTCTTGGCAAAGACCATGAGCGCCTGCTCGAACATGGCAGACTCCCTGTTGGCCGCGATGACGTACTGGCGCAGGTTCTTGGGGCCGATGCCAAAGTGGCGGAGCTCGTCGCAGACGCGGATGAGCGGGAAGTCGTGGCCGTCGACGAGGTCCCTGCCGGCGGGCGACTTGCGCAGGTCGATGACGCCCGCCTCCGAGAGTTGCCGAACGAACGAGACCTGGACGCCCAGGAGCTCGGGCATGCGGTCGATGGGGTGCAGGCGCTCGGCGACCTTCTCGTCATCCACGGTCAGAAGGAGGGTCTCCGTGCCAAGCACGCCGGCCGAGGGGGCCTGCCCGGAGTCGACGCGGTCCAGCTCCTCCCTGATGACCGAGAGGGGCAGGAAGCGGTTCTTCTGCAGGTAGAGAATGGTCTCGAGGCGCCGGACGTCCCTCTGCGAGTACAGGCGATAGCCACCGGGCGTTCTCGAGGGGTTCAGGAGCCCCTCGTCCTGGAGGTAGCGCACCTTTGAGACGGAAAGGTCCGGGTACTGGGCCTGGAGCTTCTTGACGACCTTGCCGATTGTCAGGTAGCTGGCGTCGGCCATGGCGGCTAGGCCTCGGTCTGGATCCTGCGCGGGCGCGCGTTGGTGTGGAACACCATGCGGAAGGTGCCGATCTGGACCGTTGAGCCGTCCCTCAGGCTGGCGCGGGAGACGATGGCGCCGTCAACCCAGGTGCCGTTGAGGGAGCGCAGGTCCTCGATGGTGACGAGGCCGGCGGAGACGTTGGTGAGGTCCATCTTGGCGTGGCGGCGCGAGACCGTCATGTCGTTGAGGAAGACGCTGTTCTTTGGGTCGCGGCCAAGGGTGATCTCGGCCTGGTCAAGCTCGAAGGTCTGGCCAACCTGGGGACCCTTGACGATGGTGAGCGTGGGGTTGGCCGGCTTCTGCTGGGCCATGAGGTCCGGCACCGTGGCTTCTGCCGCGGGCATGCGAAAGATTTCGGTGGCGCCGGGGTTCTGGTTGGTCTCTTCGGTCTGCATGTGGTTCTCCCCTCGCGTTTTCAGTCGGTATCCATCATAGCGCTACCGGCAGGCCACGCAGTCCATCTCCACGAGCGCGCCGAGAGGAATGTCGGCGACCGCGACGACGGAGCGTGCGGGCGCGGGCGTGCCGAAGCGCTCCGCGTACACCTCGTTGAAGGCGTCCAGGTCAGTAAGGTCCCTGAGGTAGACGGTGGTCCTTGCGACGTCTGAGAGCGAGCAGCCGGCCTCCGAGACGAGCCTCTCGCAGAGGTCGATCACGCGGGAGGCCTGCTCGGTGATGCCGCCCTCCACCAGGACGTCGGTCTGGCCCTCGGCGATGGGCAGCTGCCCGGCGGCAAAGACCAGCCGGCCGGCGGTGGTTCCCTGCGAGTAGGGGCCAAAGGCCTCGGGCACGCCCTGCGCGTTTATCGAGTACTTCATGGCGTTCCTTTCGGGCTAGCGCTGGCCCGAAAGGGCGCGCGCACCTATGAAGTCGGAGCCGGGCCTGAGGAGGCCCCAGCCGGAAAGCGTCTCTTGGCTGGGCTCGACGCGGCCGAGGGAGCTTGCGTCCTCTCCCCAGGGAAGCCCCTGGCGCACCAGCTGGTCGAGGATGACGGTGCCCGCCGGGGAGACCTCCTGGAAGGAGAGGAAGCTCCTCCAGAGGATAGTGGCCTGCGCCGGAGAGACAAAGACCAAGAAGGCGTCAACGCCTGCGTGCGGAAGTGGCGCGGCCGCGACGACGCAGAGGATGGAGTCGAGCTTGATCTGGGCCACGCGCCCGGGCCGTGGCAGGTCGGAGGGAGACTTCACGTAGTCGGCGAGGACGTCCCTTGCCTTTGCGCCGCACAGCAGGAGCGGCACGAGCATGCCCTGGGCGGACTCGACCTCGGTGCCTGCGTAGGGGGCGCATCCGTCCTGCTCCAGGTTGGCGAGAAACCCGAGCCAGGCCAGGAGTGTCTCGCCCCTGTCCGTCGGGTCAAGAAGGACGTACTCGGAGTCGCCGGTGCGAAGGCAGAGCGGGATGGCGTTGACGGAGGCGTCCCCGGTGAGGGACGGCTCGAAGGCGCACTCCCCCACACCGAGCGTGTGCCCGCAGAAGGCTGCGCCGGTGAGCTGCGTGGCCGGCCCGCCGTGGAGAAGCGCGTACGTGGCGCCGGTAAGGTCTACGAGGAAGGCACCCTCGCGGACGAAGGAAAGGGGCATGGAGCCCGGGTAGGTTGCCGGACGGGGAGAATTTCCGTTCTCGGGGTCCTCGAAGACGGCGTTGAGCAGGAGGTGCTCGCGATAGAGCGGGCCAAAGGTCTGGGAACTCATGGGTGCTTTCCGATTCGACGTTGTGCTTGGTGCGGGGCTAGGCGGCGTCGTCCGTTGCGAGCGACCTCACCTCAAGCCCCTTCTTGGTGTAGACGCATGCGGTGACAAATGAGAAGGCACAGCCCGCATAGACGAAGAAGATGCCAACCGCGGCGGGCTCGGCGTTGAGGCCCGGCAGCCAGGACGCCCCGACCAGCCCGAGGCCGGAGACTACGGGCGCGCCCAGCAGCAGGTCGCAGAAGCCGAACATAAGAAGGGCCGTGGCAATCTTGCCGATGTAGACCACGTCGACGGGACGCTTGCGGTAGCGCTGCAGGACCGCGCCGCCAATGGCCAGGTAGACGTCGCGCCCGATGACGAAGACGGGCACCCAGAGGGGAAGCTCGCCGTTGAAGAGCAGGCCGAGCACGCCGGTGAAGAGCAGGACGCGGTCCATTACCGGGTCCATGATCTTGCCGAGCCAGCTGACCGTCTGGGTGCGACGGGCAATCTGGCCGTCGAGGAAGTCCGTGACGGCCGCCACGGCATAGCAGGCGAGGGCGGCCACGCGGTGCTCGTGCCTGATGAAGAGCGCGAGGAAGACCAGCGTCAGGGCGAGGCGGCAGAACGTGATGAGGTTTGCCACCGTGAGGATCTTGGTCGAGGGGTTCTGCGAGGAGCCGACCGGCACGTCCTGGAGACCCTGCCTTTGCCGCTCGGCGGCGTCAGAGTCCGCGATGTTCTTGATGGCTTCCCTCAGTCGCTCGGTTCTTGTGGGCACGTGTTCCCTCTCGCAGAAAAAACGCTTACTGATACAAGGTACCCAGTCTAGCGCAAGTGAAACAGGCGAGGCGCGCCTTGGCCGCGCCCCTTTGCCCCTCGCGGCTAGAGGACGGTCTTCTCCAGGAGCCTCACCAGTAGCCTGATGCTCTGCCGGAAGGTGCGGCGGGAGATGCGCTCGTTGACGCCATGGACGCCCCTGGCCTCCTCGGAGGGCGCGGGGCGCGCGGGGCAGAAGCGCAGGATGGACCCGCAGACGCCCTCGTAGCGCACGGAGTCGGTACCGCCGCAGACCATGGAGGGCACCACGACGACGCCCGGGTGAAAGTGGCCTATGGCCTCCCTGAGCTCCGCGTAGCCCATTCCCTCGGGGCTGTCCTGCCTGCCGGCCGGAGTTGCGTGGAGAAGCTCGACCTCTACCTCGGGATCGTCCACGGCCTCGCGCGCGAGCCTGACGACGCCCTCTGCCGTGACGCCCGGCAGCAGCCTGAAGTTGACGGTGCAGCTGACGTCGGCGGGCATGACGTTTGCCGCAGCGCTCGAGCCCTCCAGGACGTTGGGGGCCACCGTGGTGCAGACGAAGGGGAAGAGCTCCCGGCGGCTCGCGCAGAGGCTGGCGATGGCCCCCGCGTTTGCGTCGACGTCGGCGCAGAGCGAGGAGAGGGGCTCTGCCGTGATGGCGGGCGCCAGGGCCTTGAAGGTCTGCCTCATGACGTCGGTGAGCTGCGGTGCCGGCTTTGCGTCGCAGAGCCGGGCGACGGCGCGGCAGAGGCGCTCCAGGGAGGTCCCGCCAAAGGGGTTGGAGGAGTGGCCGCCCTGGCCGCGGGCCGTGAGGCGCACGTTGGCGTAGCCCTTCTGGCTGAGGCAGACGTCCGAGATGACGCACCCGGGCGCACCCCAGGCGGCGCCGTCCGCCATGGTGGTTGTCCCCTCGTCGAGAATGAACGCGGCGTGGATGCCCCTTTCGGCCAGAAGCGCGGCCAGGGCCGTGGCCCCGTGGCTGTCCACCTCCTCGTCCTCGCCGAAGGCCAGGATTACGCCCCTGCGCGGGCGCTCCCCACGGGCGAGCAGGTGCTCTACGGCCTCGAGCTCGGCCACGAGCATGTCCTTGATGTCCAGCGCCCCCCTGCCCCAGATCCACTCGTCGTCGATCTTTCCCGAGAAGGGGTCGCGCTCCCACTGCCCCTCGGTGCCCGCGACCACGGGGACCACGTCCTGGTGGGCGATGAGCATGGCCGGCTCGAGGGAGGCGTCGGTCCCCGACAGCGTCAGCAGGACGGACTGGCCCACCAGCTCGAAGGTGGCGTGCTCCATGAGGTTGGGGTAGGCGTCCCGGATGATGCCGTGGAGGGCGGCGAACTGCGAGAGGTCGGTCTTCTCGCCTGCCCAGACGGTGCGGCAGCGAAGGGCCGCGGACAGGTGGCGCTCTGCGGAAAGATAGTCCAGGTCAGGATAGTCGCCCTCGTTTGCGTAGTGGGCGTAGACGTCGATGGTGTCCATGGGGCTTGCCTTTCCGCGCGCGGGCCCGGCGCGGCCGTATGGCGGCGGGGCTATCTTTTGCTTGCAATCAGGGTAAACTGAGCGGAAACGAGTCCGTGGGCGCATGGTGGCCACGTGACAAACCTGACACAAGGAGGATCCATGGCCGAGGACAAGAACACCTTCGAGGAGGACGTCGAGTCCGCCGAGTTCATCACCCTGGAGTACGAGGACGGCACGTCTGAGCGCTGCGAGGTCCTGGGCGTCTTCGACGTCGAGGAGAAGCAGTACGTCGCGCTGGCTCCCGAGGAGGACGAGACCTCCGTCTACCTCTACGGCTACAACGAGCACGAGGACGGCACCTTCTCGCTCGCCGACATCGAGGACGACGAGGAGTTTGCCGCCGTGTCCGAGATGTACGAGAGCCTCATGGACGAGGGCGACGTCGACGACGAGGACGAGGACTCCGAGGAGGAGTAGCGCCCACTTGCGGCGATTAGAGCGCGGGCCCCGGAGGCGGTTGAGTGCTTCCGGGGCCCGCTTTTGT
>ERZ1034980.388-NODE-388-length-33969-cov-25.014153_pt1 | contig 33969 bp, 23 predicted proteins | sample MGYA00520622_ERZ1034980 | MGnify/ENA primary metagenome ERZ1034980 (study PRJEB33766, sample SAMN09781791) | gut metagenome | biome: gut microbiome | host: Homo sapiens | place: Madagascar | study: EMG produced TPA metagenomics assembly of the PRJNA485056 data...
CGGCGGTGTACATGCGGCGCCTGCACAGGGGCGAGTCCCGGTAGACCTCCGCCTGCGCGTCGGGAATAATCACGTGGTCAAACTCCAGGCCTTTGGCAACGCGTAGCGGCAGCAGAATAATGCCCGTTGCGGGGAGCACGGAGTTCTTGCCAAGCACCGTGACCGCGTCGCCCAGCTGCTTTGCCAGCCAACTTGTGCGCGAGTCGCTTTCGGTAACGATGGCCGTAAGGCCAGACTCCTCGTGAGCGGCCTCTGCAAGCTCTCTGAGACGTGTCAAGAACCCCTCCCGGTCATCTACTCCAAACTCCTCAACCCGGGGCTTCTCGCCGGCTCTGTGGACGCTGGAGATTTTGAGCTGCGTGTCGTGATCTATGAGGCTGCAGAAGAGCTCGGTGATCTCGGGAGAGGAGCGATAGCTGGTAAGCAGTCGGCACTCCTCCACGGAGTTGTGAGTCTCCTCAAAGATTGACTTGATCTGGGGGAACGTTGCCGTTCCCTCCATGATTGCCTGGTTCTCGTCGCCCAAAAGGAGGAAGTGGGCGCGCGAGAAGTGCCTTGCCAGAACCATGAGCTGGCTCTCGGTGTAGTCCTGGACCTCGTCGATCATCACGTAGCGGGCGTTCTTGTCGCCGGCTCCGGTAATGAGGAGCTTGAGGTAGAGCCATTCGGTGGCAGAAAGGGCCTGCTGGCCAAGAAGCCTCATGCCAATGCGGTCGAACCTGATCCAGGCAAGGGCATCAATCAGGTCGTGCGCCTCTGCGTAGCGGTGCTCGAGGTACTTCTGGGTAAGGTCCGCCGTCTCCTTCTCGTCGTCGGGGCTGATGGTCTCGCCAAAGATCTGGACCTGCTCGTCCACGTCGAGCCCGAGCATTTCCTCCTGGATCTCATCGTCCTTGGACATCTGCGAGAGACGACGAGAAAGGCGCTCGTGCAGCTCGTCTTTCACCAGGGCGCAGAAGCGCGGGCCCACGCCAAAGCGCTCGAACTTCTCGACGGCGCCCTGTACCTGGACAGCCTTGAGAAGCACGGTGTCGCCGAGGCGGATCTCCTTGAGGTCCTCGGGCTCAAGCGCGAGACTCGGGATGGCCTGCTCAAGGCGGCGGAGCTGTTGGGGGCTGGTCTTCTCGCCAGAATCTCGCTGACCGGCACCTTGGGCCGCCACAAAGTCCTTCCAGGTGAAGACCTGCGGGTTGGACTCGCCCATGGAGGGTAGCACGGTGTCGATGTAGTCCTCAAAGACGCTGTTGGGCGTGAAGAGGTAGACCTGGTTTGGGTTGAGCGTCTTGCGCTCGCGATAGAGAAGAAAGGCAATGCGCTGGAGGAGCACGCTCGTCTTGCCCGACCCTGCGATGCCGTTGACCAGCATGACGGGCACGTCCTCGTGACGGACGATCTTGTTCTGCTCCTTCTGGATTGTTGCCGTGATTGCCTGGAGCTTCTCCGAGTGATGCTTCTTGAGGGCGCTCAGCAGAAGGGAGTCCTCGATGGCCACCGTGGTGTCAAAGTACATGTTGAGCTTGTCGCGCACGATGTCGAACTGACGACGTAGCTCGAGGTTGACCGTGCGGGTCTTGCCGTCCACGGAGTAGCTGGTGGGGCCCATCTCTTGGTTGTAGTAGGTCTCCGCGACGGGGCTTCTCCAGTCAACCACCAGGGGAATGGAACGCTCGTCGGTCATGCCGGCGGCGCCGATGTAGACGTCTCGCGCGGGGCGCCCCGGACGCATCTGGAGCTTGACCTTGGCAAAGTAGGGCTGCATGAGCAGCAGCATCACGCGGCGGAGCTTGTCGACGTTGAAGTCGTGGTACTGGTTGTAGGCGTCGATGACGGAGTTGAGCGTCTCGATTGCCGCCAGGGTCTCCATGGTCTCGTCGGCGCCGCCAAAGTCCAGGCGCACCTCCTCGCTCATGGTGATGAGGTCCTGGGCCGCGCCCGCATGGCTGCTCTCCAAGTCTGCCGAGATGGCGTCGCGCATCTGTAGCAGCTTTTGGTAAAGGGAGGAGAGGTGCGCCTGCTCCTCCTTAAAGACGGGGTCGTTCTGCTGGTCTAGCTGGTCGGACATGCTGACTGCTCCTACGGTTGCGAGAACAATGAGTTATTAATGCTAGCGCAAAATGGGGGCTAGACTTGATGGCTGGGAAATCGTCAGGGGAGAAGCGCATGCGCAAGCTCATCGAGCAGTTTTTGAAGTTCGGCGTCGTCGGAACCATTGCCTTCTGCATTGACTATGGCGTCCTGATGCTGCTCTCGCAGGCGTTTGGCGTGGACCCAGTGCTGTCGGCCGCGGTCTCGTTCTGCGTCTCGGTCGTCTTCAACTACATGGCGTCCATGCGCTACGTCTTCACGCACCGCGCTGACATGAGCCGTAGCCGCGAGTTCGTGGTCTTCATCGTGCTCTCGGCCGTGGGCCTGGTCATCAACGAGGCCTGCATGGCGGCTGGCGTGGCCGTTCTGGGCACCTCGGCCCTCATGGTGACCGTGACCAAGCTCTTTGCCACAGCCGTGGTCATGGTCTGGAACTTCTTCAGCCGCAAGAAGTGGCTGGACGGCGGCGAGCCTGCCGGCGAGAAGGGGCAGCTCTAGCTGCGCTCGAAGCCCGTCTGCGTGACCTCGGAGCCCTCCGCGGTGATGACGCGCTTGGCAATGTAGACGGGGCGGCGCTTGCCCTCGAGGTAGATGCGCGCCACGTACTCGCCGATGATGCCAAGCGTCAGAAGGGTGAGGCCTCCTAAAAGCAGAATGAGGCAGACGATGGTGGGGTACCCACTGGGGACCCTGACGGTGGCAAGCGCCTCCCAAACGACCACGAAGAAGTAGATGACGGCGGCAAGGGAGGACAGCGCCCCAACCAGGGTGGCCAGCTTGAGCGGCGCCGTCGAGAACGCGAAGATGCCTTCGATGGCATAGGACATGAGCTTGCGAAGGGACCACTTGGTGGTGCCTGCCGCGCGCGGGGAGGGCTCGTAGGCAAACGGGATGGTCTCAAAGCCCACCCAGGCAAACAGCCCCTTGGAGAAGCGGTGGTACTCGGGCATGGAGAGAAGCGCCTCGGCCACGCAGCGGCGGAAGACGCGGAAGTCCGAGGCGCCGGCAATCATGCCGGAAGTGCCCTGTGTGATGCCCTTGAAGACGCGGTAGAAGGCACGCTTGAGCAGCGCCTTGAGTGCGCCCTCGTGACGGGTGCTCTGGTAGGCGGCGACACATTCTGCCTCTGGGTGGCAAATGAGCTCCTGGTACATGGCAAGAAGCGTCTGGGGCTCCTGCTGCAGGTCTGCGTCCATGATGCCCACGACCTCGCCCGTGGTGTGTGAGAGTCCGGCGAGAAGCGCCGCCTCCTTGCCGAAGTTGCGCGAGAAGTCCACTCCCACGACGCGCGGCGCGCGCCCAGAGCGAGCAAACTCGTCGATGAGCAGCCAGGTTTGGTCACGACTTCCATCGTTGACGAAGACGAGCTCATAGGAGAGGCCGGTGGCGCCAAGGGCTTCGGTGATGCGGTCAAACAGCAGCGGGAGGCACTCGTGCTCCTCGTAGCAGGGTATGATCACCGAAAGGTCCATGCGCTCCTCCTGTTGCCTGTGGCGCGTCCCTCTTTGCAACGGGTGCCAGGGGAGGGACCAAACGCACTTCACCTATACTAGCCGCTGCAGCCCAAATACACCCAAGGCACATGCCTTTTGCAAGGAAAGCGGTTTAGATGGATTTCATCTTCCATGCGGATGACTACGGGATCACGCCGGAGCAGTCGCGCAAGATCCTGGAATGCTGCGACGGCTATCCGGGAGGCGCCGGCCTGCTGAACTCCCTGAGCATCCTTGCCGGATCGCCACGATTCGAGGAGTGCGCGGACCTTCTGGACGGACGCCCCAACGGTCTGCACGTGGGCGTGCACCTCAACTTTGTGGAGGGCCCCTGCTGCGCCGACCCCGCCGAGGTCCCGCTCCTCGTTGACGAAAAGGGCATGTTCAAGCTGGGCTACGGCGGGCTTCTCGCCGGGTCCTGGGGCGCGCGCTCGGCCGAGCTGCGCCGCCAGCTGACGGTTGAGGCGGGCGCGCAGATCGCCCGGGTGGTGGGACGCTTTCCGGAGCTTGCCGGCCACCTGCGCGTGGACGGCCACCAGCACACGCAGCTCATTCCGGCCGTCTTTGACGCCACGCTGGAGGCGGTGAGGCGGAGCGGCTGCATCCTCGAGTACCTGCGCATCCCGGCCGAGCCAACGGGAGCCTTTCTGCGCTCCGGCGTCGCCGGCACCGTCAGGCCGGTCAACTGGGTGAAGCACGCGCTTCTGAACGCCCTGTGGCGGCGCGACCGTCGTGCCCTCGCCGCATCCGGCCTGCCGTCCTACGAGAGGGCCTCGGCGGTCTTCTGCGGTGTGCTCTTCTCGGGACACATGGACCAGGAGCGCGTGTCTTGCGTGCTGCCGGCGCTCACGGATGAGGCGCGGAGGCGGGAAATGCCTCTTGAGCTGCTGTTTCATCCAGGTCGCGTGGCCAGCGCGACAGAGTGCCTGAACCCGGCGCTGCCTGGCTTTGTGGAGTTCTCCTGCGGGGAGGGGCGCGACGTGGAGCACGACGCCCTGAGGTCCGAGGAACTCAGGGCGTCGTTTGAGGCGGTCTGCGGCTAGGGAGCTGTGGGGCTAGTCGTCGACGAAGCCCACGCGGTAGCGCGCGAAGACGACGGCGCCCTCCTCCTGGGTGGCGTCGAGGTCGACGTCTGCCCAGATGCCAAAGTCGCGGTCGTCGTCGCTGTCGCGGATGACCTGGTGGACGTGCCAGACGTGGCCGCCCTCCTCGCGTGGGACGCGCTCGTCCTTCTCGTCAATGGAGTAGAAGGCGGAGCTGCGGGCGTCTGCGTCCAGGAGGATGTCCTCGTGCTCCTCGTGGAAGCGGTCGAGGGCCTGGCGCCAGACGGGCGCCCTCCAGCCCCAGTCGGCGTCCAGGCTGCCGAGGGCGTCCGTGTCGCCGAAGGCGGCAAGGCGCACGCGGGCGAAGAGCGCGTTTCTGACCAGGAGCGTGAGGGCGCGGCGGTCGTGGACCACCTCGTCTGCGGCCTCGGGGGGTGCCACGTCCACGCCCTCGGCGCTGCCGGCGGCGCTCCACTCGTCCACCAGGCTGGAGTCCACGGAGCGCACGACCAGGCCGAGCCAGGAGACGATGTCCTCGAGGCGCTCGTCTCGCTTGTCCTGGGGGACGGTGCGGTCGAGCGCGCGGTACGCCTCGGAGAGGTAGCGCAGCAGCAGGCCCTCCGAGCGGGCAATGCCGTAGCGGCCGATGTACTCCTTGAAGTCGCTGGCGGTCTCGACCATGTCGCGCAGGACGGACTTGGGGGAGAGCGCAAAGTCGCGCGCCCAGGGCACGGCCTCGCAGTACTGGGCAAACGCCGGCTCGAGGACGTCCTCCAGGGGCTTGGGCCAGGTGACGTCCTGGAGGCGCTCGATGCGCTCGTCGTACTCCACGCCGTCGGCCTTCATCTCGGCCATGGCGCGGTCTCGTGCGGCTCGCTGCTGGGCCCGCAGGATCTGCGGCGGGTCCTCGAGCGTGGCCTCGGCCATGGATATGACATCAAGCGCGTAGGTCTCGCTCTCCGGGTCCAGGAGCTCCAGCGCGGCAAGCAGGAAGGGCGAGAGGGGCTGGTCGAGCGCGAAGTCGTCGGGCAGGTCGACGGTGGTCTGGTAGCTGACGGAGCCGTCCTCGGCCTCCTCGCGCGTGACCACGCCGGCGTCCAGCAGCGTGGCGATGATCTCGTCGGCGCGCTGGTGCAGGGCGACCTTCTCGGCGTCCGGCTGGGCGGAGTCGTCGACGAGGCGGTGGACGCGGGCCATGGCGTCGCCGCCCTGCTCGACCTCGGCGAGGACCATGGAGTGGCTGACCTTCATGCGCGGGCGAAGCGGCTCGGGCACCGCGGTCTCAAGCCGCTCGAAGGTCTGCTTGTTCCAGCCGACGAAGCCCTCGGGCGGCCTCTTTGCCTTGCTCTTCTGGCGGGCCTTCTTGGGGTCTCCGCCGGCCTTGCGCAGGGCGCGGGCGTTCTCGATGTCGTACTCGGTGGCCTCGGCGATGACCATTCCCTCGGTGTCAAAGCCCGAGCGCCCGGCACGGCCCACGATCTGGTGGAACTCGCGGGCGTTGAGGTGGCGCATGCGGCGGCCGTCGAACTTGGAGAGGGCCGTCAGGACAACGGTGTGGATGGGCACGTTGATGCCCACGCCAAGCGTGTCTGTTCCGCAGATGACGGGGAGAAGCCCCTGCTGGGCGAGCTTCTCCACGAGCAGGCGGTAGCGGGGGAGCATGCCGGCGTGGTGGACGCCGACGCCGCAGCCCAGGAGGCGCTGGAGCGTCTTGCCAAAGGTGGTGGTGAAGCGGGTGCCCTTGATGGCTTCCTTCACGGCCTCGCGCTGCTTCTTGGTGGAGACGCCGTAGCTGGCCAGGGACTGCGCGCTCTTGAGCGCCGCGTCCTGCGAGAAGTGCACGATGTAGAGGGGCGCCTCGCCCTTGCGAAGGGCCAGCTCGACGGTGCCCTCGAGCGCGGTGTCCACGAACTCGTAGGAGAGGGGCACGGGGCGCGGGGCGTCGGCCAGCACGTCGACAGCACGGCCGGTGTGCTCCTCGAGCGAGGCCGCGATGGCCGTGGTGTCTCCCAACGTGGCGCTCATGAGGAGGAACTGCGTGTGGGGCAGGGTGAGCAGCGGGACCTGCCAGGCCCAGCCGCGGTCGGGGTCCGCATAGAAGTGGAACTCGTCCATGGCGACGCAGCCCACGTCGCACTTCTCGCCCTCGCGGAGCGCCTGGTTGGCCAGGATCTCGGCCGTGCAGCAGATGATGGGCGCCTCGGCGTTGATGGAGGCGTCGCCGGTGATCATGCCGACGTTCTCCTTGCCAAAGAGCTCGACAAAGTCAAAGAACTTCTCGCTGACCAGGGCCTTGATGGGGGCGGTGTAGTAGGAGCGGCGGTCCGTGCAGACGCTCATGAAGGCAAGGCCCAGGGCAACCATGGACTTGCCGGAGCCGGTGGGCGTGCCCAGGATGAGGTTGTCTCCGGCCGCGAGGTCCAGGAGGGCCTCCTCCTGGTGGGGCCACAGCTCTATGCCGCGGGACTCGACCCAGCCCAGGAAGAGCTCGAGGGCCTCGTCGGCGGGGATGTTGGGGTAGGTGGACTCGTCGGGCCAGGGGATGAGGCGCCCGAGCGAGCCGTGGCCGTTGGGACCTTCGTCGACGGCGTTGGCGTCGAGCGCGGCCTCGGTGGTGCTGTCTGACATGCGGTGGGGCCTTTCTGCGAAGTTGACCCTCTCATTATGGCGTCCGCCGGTCGCTTGGCGGACGGCGCGTGCCGAATGTGCCGCAAATCGGGCAGGTTGCGACAGGATGGCCCCCTCGTCCGACCCCGTGGTCTATCTTTCAAGCTGCGAGCGGAAGCGGTCCGGCCCAATCGGCGTGATGCGCCCTGAGCCACTCCTCCCCCTCCTTCCCCGGCTCTGTCCGGCCAGGACCTCCCTCGCCTTGCCTCGGACGGGCCGGACGTCGCAATTGGCGACATCCGGCCCATCTGCTTTTGCGGCGCCTTGACGCGCGGCCGGCGGCGCTCAGATTGCGGTTCCGCTGGAAGCCGTTTTTGAGCGGGGCCGGATTGTGGCGTCTTTTGCGGAGAAAAGCCTTCCAGTGGAACGCGTTTGTGAGCGGAAGGCCCCTTTCTGGGGCGGCTGCGCGGATAGGCCTTCCAGCGGAACGTGGATTTGAGCGGGGTCGGCCCCGTGCCCGGGCGCTCAGCGCCCGGTTGGACAGGTGGGGCACTGCCAGAGGCTGCTCGTGCCCAATCGGCGTTGCCCGCCGACTCTCCGTGCAGCATGGTAGGCAGGAGACCCTTGGGAAGAGGAGGACCCATGACCGTTAGCGTGACCAGGCGAGAAGCGCTTCTCGCCGCGGGTGCCGGCGCGGCCGCGATTGCCACGGCGGGCTGCAGCGCCCCCGGGCAGCAGGGCGCTGCTGGGAAGGAGCCGCAAGTCGAGAGCGTGGAGCCGCTGGGGGACACCTCCGGCTGGGACGCGACGTTCTACGAGCCCGCGTACGGCAGCGTCGAGGAGGCCCGCGTGGCCGCCGAGGCCGTGGCCGAGGAGGTGGAGGCGGGCGGCATCGTGCTGCTGCGCAACGAGGGCTCCACGCTGCCGCTTGCCGCCGGGACGCGCGTCTCGCTTCTGGGCCGTGGGGCGGCCGACCCCGTCTACGACGGCACGGGCGCGGCGTTCATTGACCTCACGCACGCCGTCGACCTGCGCAGCGCATGCGTGGCGGCCGGGCTTTCCGTCAACGATGCGGCCTTTGACTTCCTGGCAGCGGAGGCGCTCAACCGCCCGCGCGCGACCATCGGCACGCTCGACGCGCCGGAGACCGTCTCGTACTACCTCGGCGAGATTCCCTGGTTGGCATACCCGCAGGACGTGCGCCAGAGCATGGAGGGCACCGTCGGCGTCGTGGTCATAAGCCGCCCCTGCGGTGAGGGCGCCGACCTCAGCCAGGACCTTCTCGCCAGCCTTGAGTCGGGGGTGTCCCAGACCTTCGTGCCCAACGACGAGACGGCCAACTACGTGGAGGGGCAGCACCAGCTCGAGCTCTGCGCGGAGGAGCTGGAGCTCCTGAGGGAGGTCAAGGCCCGCTGCCAGAAGCTCGTGGTGCTGCTTAATGTGGCCACCACCATGGAGGTGGGCCCCCTCGTGGAGCCGGGCGGCCCGTGCGAGGCGGACGCCATCCTGGAGATTGGCTTTCCGGGTGAGAGCGGCCTCTATGCCGTGGCACGCGCCCTTGCTGGCGAGGTCAACCCCTCTGGGCGCACGTGCGACCTGTGGGCGGCCGACCTCTCGGCTACGCCGAGCTTCAACAACTTTGGCGACCACACCTACACGGACGTGACCGACTACTACACCTCCATTGGCTCGGGCGCCCACTTTGTGGAGTACGCCGAGGGCATCTACGTTGGCTACCGCTACTACGAGACCGCGGCGGCAGAGGCCGCGGCGGGCAACTACCCGGGCTTTGACTACGACGCGGCGGTGACCTTCCCGTTTGGCTTCGGCCTCTCGTACACGAGCTTCAAGAGGGAGCTCCTGGACGTGACGCACGAGGGGGAGGACCTTCTCGCCAAGGTGCGCGTGACCAACGAGGGCCAGGTCGTGGGCCGTGACGTGGCCCAGCTCTATGCCACGGCACCCGTGAGGCAGGGCGCGGAGAAGAGTGCGGCCGTCCTGGTGGCGTTTGCCAAGACCGACGAGCTGGCGCCCGGCGAGGCGGCCGAGCTGGAGCTGCGCTGCTGCGAGCGCGACCTTGCCAGCTGGGACGTGTCTGCCGGCTGCTGGGTGCTTGACGCGGGAAGTTACGCCATCAGCCTGAGGAGCGACTCCCACACCGTCATCGACCAGCGCGAGCTCTCCCTTGGCGAGAAGCGCTTCCAGACGGACTCCGCCACGGGCAATCCCGTCAAGAACCGCTTTGACGACGTGACGGACTACATGGACGCCTACGTCACGCAGCTGAGTCGCGCCGACTTTGCGGGCACCTTCCCGGCGCCGGCGCGGGACAAGACGGCTGCCTCGGTGGGCCTTGTGCTCAAGGAGTACGACGTCGCCGAGCACGTCGATCCCGCGGACGAGATGCCCCTCACGCGCGAGAAGAACGGCATCAGCCTCTCTGACCTGCGCGGACGTCCCATAAACGACCCGCTGTGGGAGAAGCTGCTGGACCAGCTCGGCACCAACGTGATGACCATCATCCTGAACAACCATAACCATGGCACCGACTCCATTGACTCGGTGGGCAAGCCCAGGACCTTTGAGGGCGATGGCCCGGCGGGCATTGGCATCTTCGTCGACGATGGCGGGCACTGCGGGTTCCCGAGCGAGTATGCCGTGGCGCAGAGCTGGGACCGCGACCTCGTGCGCAGGATGGGCGAGGCCATGGGTGACGAGATGCTGGTCACGGGCATGAACGGCTGGCACGCGCCGGCCATGAACACGCACCGCAGCCCCTTTGGCGGACGCGACTTCGAGTACTACTCGGAGGACCCGCTGCTTGCCGGCGCGCTGGGCACGGCCATGGTAGAGGCGGTCTTCTCGCGCGGGATCTACGCGCAGATGAAGCACTTCTGCCTGAACGACCAGGACACCAACCGCAGCGCGCACCTTCTGACCTGGGCAAGTGAGCAGGCCATCAGGGAGATCTACGCCAGGCCCTTTGAGATCGTGGTCAAGAAAGCCCGGGGCAGCATCGACTATCTGGACGACCAGACGGGCGAGCGCAAGACCCGTGGCATGAGCGCCGCCATCGCGGTGATGAGCTCCTATAACTACATCGGCTCCACGTGGGCCGGCGGCAGCAAGGCTCTCTGCACGGAGCTGCTGCGCGACGAGTGGGGCTTTGAGGGGCACGTGGTGTCCGACTGGTCGCTCTACGACTACACCAACAAGAACCAGGCGTTCTACGCGGGGACCGACGTTAACCTCACTACCACGCTGACGACGGGCCAGATGCAGGACGCGGAGAGCGCCACGGCGGTCAAGGCCATGAGGCGCTGCATGCACCACTACCTGTACTCCATCGCCAACTCCAACGCCATGAACGGCAAGCCGCCCACCGTTCGCGTGACGTACAAGTAGCAACGCCGCCCGGCGAGAAGCGCGCACTTCTCGCCGGGCGTTTTTTGACGTCACGTCAAATTCATGCTTGCATCACATTCTCTTCACAAATATGATGGTACGGGTCATTGGTGCTGGTGGGGGAGCCAGCAGTCGCAAGCAAGGAGAGAAGGTACAAGGCATGCTGTTTGACGTCTGGGGTTCCAACACCCTCACGCACTGGCTCGGCTGGGCCATGGTCTTTGTGGGGCTCATCGTCCTCAACGAGGTCGGCCGCAGGACCAAGGTCGGCGCGGCCATCATCTTTGGCGTGGCCCCGCTTGCCATGACCATCTACTGCGCTGCCATTGCCTTTGGCGTGGCCAACGGCCAGGAGTGGGCGCTCACCAACCCCACCCACATCTACCAGAACAGCTGGTTCCACTATGCCAAGGTGTACGCGGCGCTGGCCGGCTGCTGGGGCTTCATCGCCATCAAGTACCAGTGGGGCAAGATCGGCAAGGCCCGCTGGTTCCGCGCCTACCCGTTCCTCATCGTGGCCATCAACATCATGATCGCCGTCGTCTCCGACTTTGAGAGCGCCTACCGCTTCTTTGCCCTGGGCGAGACCACGTGGGTGACCTCCGAGGGCGCCATTCAGCTCGCTGGCTGGAACAACGTGTTCAACGGCATTGCCGGCATCATCAACATCTTCTGCATGACCGGCTGGTGGAGCGTCTACGCCTCCGAGGACAAGACCGACATGCTGTGGCCCGACATGACCTGGGTCTACATCATCGCCTACGACATCTGGAACTTCTGCTACACCTACAACTGCCTGCCCACCCACTCCTGGTTCTGCGGCTTTGCCCTGCTGCTGGCCCCGACCGTGGCGGCCTTCTGCTGGAACAAGGGCGGCTGGATTCAGAACCGCGCCTTCACGCTGGCCATCTGGTGCATGTTTGCCCAGGTCTTCCCGTACTTCCAGGAGGAGAGCATCTTTGTGACGCACTCCACCCTCAACCCCACGTCTGCTCTCGTGGTCTCCATCCTGGCCCTGGCGGCAAACGTGGCCGCGATCGTCTACATTGCCTACCGCGCCAAGAAGCTCGGCCGCAACCCCTACAAGCAGGATGTCTTCGAGGGCACCAGCGACTGGGAGAAGGCAACCGCCCGCCGCTCCAAGATCGACTACGCCACCCAGGAGCAGTAAATCCTCAGCCCTGGTTCTTTAGCCCACTAAGGCAATGAGCCCCGGCGGCCGCGTGCGGCCGCCGGGGCTCTAACTTTTTTATCTGGGCATTCCAGGTTCGTCGGGGCCCTTGACCTGGAGGGGTGTGCCCTTCTGCAAGAAAGGCCCCGCGGACTTCTCTTCGGCGACTTCCGCAGCCGCGCCCTTTGCGGCGAGGACTGAGCCGAAGAGAAGCCCGCGGGGCCGTGCCCTACAGGTGGAGAGAAGAGGCCCTTCTCGGCTACTTCACGCCGTACTGCGCGTAGTACTCGTCGATGGCGGCATGCAGCTCGGGCGTGATGAGGCTTCCGTCAAGCGCCTCGACGACCTCCTCCATGGAGACGATGGAGGCCACCGGGAAGCCGTACTTCTCCTGGATCTCCTGCTGGGCGGTCACCTTGCCGCCCTTGCCGACCTCCATGCGGTTGAGGCTGACGATGAGGCCCTTGACCTCGACGTCTGCCGCCGCCATGACCTTGGGGTAGGTCTCGTCGATGGACTTGCCGGAGGTGGTGACGTCCTCGACCATGACCACGCGGTCGCCATCGGCCAGCTGGTAGCCCAGCAGGTTGCCCTTGTCGGCGCCGTGGTCCTTGGCCTCCTTGCGGTCGGAGCAGTACTTGACCTCCTTGCCGTAGAGGTCGTGGAAGGCGACGGCGGTGACCACGGACAGGGGGATGCCCTTGTAGGCGGGCCCGAAGAGGACGTCAAAGTCCGTGCCAAAGTTGTCGTGGATGGCGCGGGCGTAGAACTCGCCGAGCTTCTTGAGCTGGTAGCCGGTGACGTAGGCGCCGGCGTTCATGAAGAACGGGGACTTGCGGCCGCTCTTGAGCGTGAACTCGCCAAACTTGAGGACGTTGCTCTCGACCATGAAGTCAATGAACTCGCGCTTGTAGTCTTCCATGGGGCTCCTTTCGAGGCGCGGGGGCGCGTGGTTGCCACCGCACGATCTGTCGCGTGCCTGTGTCGAGGCAATTCTAGCGGGTTGGCTGGGGCTTCCGCGGTGCGATGCCCGACCGTTTGCCAGTTGGTCACGACCGGGTTTGGCCGCGTGTTGCCGCTTGCGGTACAGTTAACAGGTTGAACAGTGGGTTTGGCCGCGCGGACGCGCGCTTTGCGCGGGCGGGCGGCCGTTTGTCTGCAAGGGAGAAGTCCCATGGACCGCAAGACCATCGCCAGCCTGTATGCCGACGCCGCCGAGCTCGGCGGCCAGACCGTCACCGTCGCCGGATGGGTTCGTTCCATCCGCGACATGAAGAACTTCGGCTTCGTTACGCTCAACGACGGCAGCTGCTTCAAGGACCTGCAGGTAGTCGTCAACCGCGAGAACCTCGGCGACGCCGTCTACGACGACGTCATCGCGCAGTCCGTGGGAGCGGCGCTCTCCTTCGAGGGCGTGCTCGAGCTCACCCCCGACCGCCCGCAGCCGTTTGAGCTGCAGGCCAAGTCCTACGTGGTGGAGGGCACTTCCGCCCCCGACTACCCCATGCAGAAGAAGCGTCAGACCCGCGAGTTCCTGCGCACCCAGCAGCACCTGCGCAGCCGCACCAACCTCTTCCGTGCCGTCTTCCGCGTACGCAGCGTGGCCGCCTTTGCCATCCACCAGTTCTTCCAGGAGCGCGGCTTTGTGTACGTCAACACGCCGATCATCACGGCCTCCGACGCCGAGGGCGCCGGCGAGATGTTCCGCGTGACCACGCTCGACCTGGACAACCTGCCCAAGACCAAGGACGGGCGCGTCGACTACAGCCAGGACTTCTTTGGCAAGCCCACCAACCTCACCGTCTCCGGCCAGCTCCAGGCCGAGAACTTTGCCCTCTCCTTTGGCGACGTCTACACCTTCGGCCCCACCTTCCGCGCCGAGAACTCCAACACGCGCCGTCACGCCGCGGAGTTCTGGATGGTCGAGCCGGAGCTTGCCTTCTGCGACCTCGAGGGCGACATGGAGTGCGCCGAGGACATGCTCAAGTACACCATCAACTACGTCATGGACAAGTGCCCCGACGAGATGGAGTTCTTCAACAAGTTCGTGGACAAGGGCCTCATCGAGCGCCTGCATCACGTGGCGAGCAGCGACTTTGCGCGCGTGACCTACACCGAGGCCGTGAAGATCCTCGAGGAGGCCCAGGCCGCGGGCAAGGAGTTTGAGTACCCGGTGAGCTGGGGCTGCGACCTGCAGACCGAGCACGAGCGCTTCCTCACCGAGGAGCACTTCAAGCGCCCGACCTTTGTGACCGACTATCCGGCGGCCATCAAGGCCTTCTACATGCGCCTGAACGACGACGGCAAGACCGTCGCCGCGGCCGACTGCCTGGTGCCCGGCATCGGAGAGATCATCGGCGGCTCCCAGCGCGAGGAGCGCCTGGACGTGCTGGAGGCACGCATCAAGGAGCTGGGCATGGACCCGGAGCAGTACAAGTACTACCTTGACCTGCGCCGCTATGGCGGCTGCAAGCACGCTGGCTTTGGCCTGGGCTTCGAGCGTCTGGTCATGTACCTCACGGGCGTGGACAACATCCGCGACGTCCTGCCGCACCCGCGCACCGTGGGCAACGCGGACTTCTAAGAGGCGGGGCTTGTGACCCTGATCTGACTGACTTGGGCGGCGAGAGGAGAGGTCTTCTCGCCGCTCTTTTTAGTGCGGAGCTGTTGGGTGGGGCTCTGACTGGAGCCCTGGCTGGAATTAGGCCAGGAGGTCCTCGATGAACTGGGCGACGGCATCGTCCTCGCAGGCACCGATGTGGTGGCGCGCGGCTGCCGCGGCCTCGGGTGTGGCGTTCGCCACGGTGTAGGAGTTGGGGACGGCCTCGAGCATGGTGAGGTCGTTCTCGGAGTCTCCAAAGTAGGCGACCTCCTCAGGCGTGACGCCCATGGCATCAAGGAGGGCCGGCAGTGCGCTCGCCTTGGTCCAGCCGCGCTCGATGACGTCCAGGAAGAAGGGCGCCGGCTGGGGGAAGGCAAGCTCGGGACAGGCCTCCTGCGCAATGAGGCGCAGCTCATCGGCGGCGTTGAAGTGCGTGTCCACGTAGATGCCGGCCGAGATGACGGCGCCGTCTGCGGGAAGCTCGTCTACGGGGGCGATGCTCTGGCGGGCGCCGGCGATGTTGGTTCGGGCGGCCTTGTCACCTGCGGCGACGCCCAGTGCGTAGCTGTTGGTGGGCGAGAAGGGGTTCTCCGAGATCACGTTTGCCAGGGCAAAGCTGCCCTCAAAGGGAAGAAGCGCCTCGCCCAGGCGCATCATGGCGTCTTGTGGCAGCGACCTGCGCAAGATGAGCTCGCCGTTGAGAAACGCCTGCTTGCCGTTGGCCATGATTCCCGTGGAGACGCACCTCTGGTCTCCGTAAAAGGCGGGGAGAAGCGCGGCGCGGTCTCGGCCGCTTGCGGGCCCAGAGTGGATGCCTGCCTGTTGAGCGGCGAGGACGGCCTCGTGCGTGTGCTGACTGACGGTGGCGGCGCCAAAGGGGAGCAGCGTGCCGTCCATGTCCGAGAGTATGAGCTTGATCACGGGCGGAGTCCGTTTCTGTTGGGGCGGTTTGGAGACGCAAGTTCTATTGTAGACGGGTATACTCTGTATACGCGTCTACAAGAGAGGGGAACCATGGCAACTGCGGTGATTTCTGGTCGGGTCGACGAGCAGGTGAGGGAGTCGGCCGAGCGTTACATCCAGGCCGCCGGCCTGACCGTTGCGGACGTCATCAGGACGGTGTGGGAGAGAATTGCCAGGACGGGCGAGGTACCCCGCGAAGAGGCGGTGGAGGAGCCGGCCGACGCTGCCTGGAACGACTTCATGGCCTTCCGAGATGAGATTTCTGGCGAGGCGTCTTGGCTCGACGCGCTCACTGAGCGCGAGGTAAGAGACCTGGTGGCGGCTCGCTATGAGTAGGTACTCTGGGCAGAGGGTCCTTATGGACACAAACGTGCTGCTAGATGCCTTGGACTCGCGAAGGCCGCAGTCCGAGGAGGCGTGCCGGGTCCTGAGGCATTGCAATGGCGGAGGAGCAACGGCGTACGTCTGCCCGATGTCCCTGAAGGACGTGTACTACGTGCTCGCCAAGGCGCACGGCGCCGAGGCCGCGCGGAGAGGGGTCGGTTACCTTATGGGCCTCGTCGTGATTGCGCCGATGGGACCCGAGGACTGCGACGTCTCGCTGCGCTCCGACGAGCCGGACTTTGAGGACGGGCTCGTACGTGCCTGTGCGGAGCTGAACGGGATTGACTTCATCTTGACAAGAGACGCCAAGGCGTTTGACCACTCCACCGTCAGGGCCGTCAACTGCGCCAAGTATCTCGAGATCTTTGCGGCGCGGGACGAGGCCGCAAGAGGGGCGGCCTTCGGAGTGAGACCCTAGTCCGCGGGGACAATCTGCGCGGGCTCGGCCCAGATGATGCCGCGCTCGTTGGCCCACTGGCGGACGCGCGCCTTCATGCCGGTGACGTCGAGGGTGCCCAGCGCAAAGCCCTTGCGGACAAGCTCCTCTGGCACGAGCTCGTCGTACTTCTCGAAGTAGGGGACCTCGGCGGGGTAGACCAGGTCCATGGGGTCTCCAAGCTCCTCGGCAGCGCCGGTCAGGATCTCGAAGAAGGCCTGCTCGGTGATGCCCTCGCGCATGACGAAGGTCATGAAGTAGGGGCGCGAGGAGTCTAGGCCCTTGAGACCGAGGTCCTTGGCGCACCTGATCTTGAGAAGACGCTCCAGCGCGAGGAAGGCGTAGCTTCCCAGCCAGGGGAAGAGGCACCACATGTTGCCTCCCAGGCTCACGAGCGGCGACTTGGTGAGTCCGCCGTTCTTGGCCACGTGGCGTGCCTGGGCAAGGCGCGCCCGGGCCTGCGGGCGCAGGTAGGCATAGGGAGCGGACTCCTCCAGCGCCTGGCGCATGCGCACGAGGACGCGCGTGTTGATGTCTCCGGCACACTCGCCAAAGTAGGCGGGCACGCGCCCCTTTACCTGTGTGACGTAGAGCAGGCGCCGCTTGTGGTCGACCTCCTCCACGAGCCAGACGTGTCCCGCGATGGCGACCTTCTCGCCTGGCGGAGGAGGGGCGCAAAGGGTGCCGATCTCTTGCGAGTCGCAGCGGACGGTGTACTCCACGCTCTCCTGGAAGACGGCATAGAACTTGTAATTGTTTGTGACTCGCTCGCCGGTAAGGCCCACGATGAGGCCGCCGGTCTCCGTGGTCTCCACGTAGTCGTGTGCCAGGAGGTGGCGCAGCAGCACGCGGAAGTCGTCCGCGCTTATGCGGCGGAAGGGTGTGAGCGTGAGAACGCGCGTGGCCAGCTGGGGCGGCGTGAGCTCGCCCTCGGAGGCCAGGATGGCAAGGGTCTGGTGGCAGAGCAGGCTGTAGGGCAGGCGGTCCAGGCGCGCGGGCTCAACCCAGTGCTCCTCGCGGTAGAGCTGGACGAGGGCGATGCCCTGTAGGAGCTCCCAGGGGAGGGTCTCCGGCGTGAGGGCCCGCGGCTCGGGCTGCTCTTCTCGCATGACGAACCACATCTCGGGCGGGGCCTCGCGTCGGCCGGTGCGGCCCATGCGCTGGAGGAAGCCAGAGACGGTGAAGGGGGCATTAATCTGGAAGGCACGCTCCAGGCGTCCCACATCGATGCCGAGCTCGAGGGTCGCGGTGGCCACGATGCTGAGGTCCGCGGAGTCGTCCCGCATGAGCTCCTCGGCGCTCTCCCGGATGCTGGCGGAGAGGTTTCCGTGGTGGATGAGGAAGCGGTCGGGCTCGTGGTTGGCCTCGCAGTAGCGCCTGAGGGTGGTGGTGACCTCCTCGGCCTCCTCGCGCGAATTGGTGAAGACGAGGCACTTGCGACCGCGTGTGTGCTCAAAGACGTACCCGATGGCGGGGTCGGCACCGTCGGGGGCGGTGTCGTCAAGTAGGTCATCGGGCTCGGGCATGTCTATCCCCGTGCTCAAACATTCTCGGCCCTTGACTGCCGACCCCGCCGTCGGGTGCGGCTTCGGGCCGTCGATGGCAGGGGCGGGGCTCGGGGCCGCCTGGGTGGAGAGCACCTCTACCTCGGTTGGGGAGGTGCTGGCGAACGAGAGCTCGGTGGCTTGGGGGCCGGTTTGGAAGAAGTGCTCCATGGAGAGGCGCCAGGTGCGGGGCGGCTCCTCGACCTTGGGGATGACGGTGTTTCTGCCGGTGCCGGCCGCCAGGAAGCGGCCTACGGATTCCGGGTCTCCCATGGTGGCCGAGAGGCCTATGCGGCGCGGGTCGACGCCTGCCATGCGGGAGAGGCGCTCTATGAGGCAGATGGTCTGGCCGCCGCGGTCTCCGCGCAGCAGGGAGTGAACCTCGTCGATGACCACGTAGCGCAGGTCGCAGAAGAGGCTCGATATTGCGGCATGCCTGTGCATGAGCAGCGCCTCGAGGGACTCCGGCGTAATCTGCAGGATGCCCGAGGGATGCTTCATGAGCTTGGCCTTGTGACTGGCAGAGACGTCTCCGTGCCAGTGCCATACGGGAATGTCCGCGCGTGCGCAGAGGCCAGTCAGGCGATAGAACTGGTCGTTGATAAGGGCCTTGGTGGGGCCAACGTAGATGGCGCCTACGGATGCCGGTGGGTTCTCCCAGAACTCCGTCAGGATGGGAAAGAACGCGGCCTCCGTCTTGCCCGATGCGGTGGACGCGCAGAGAAGGACGTGGTCGTCGCTGTTGAAGATGGCGTCTCCTGCGGCCACCTGGACGCCGCGCAGCGAGTCCCAGCCGTTCTCGTAGATGAAGTCCTGAACGAAGGGCGCGTATCGGTCAAAGACGGACATGGGTGCTCCTATACCAGGGCCATGGCGCCCGTGGCCCCGGGGACCACCGCGGCGAGCGTCCCCGCAACCAGCAACAGCGCGCAAAGGACATGACGGCGTAGGCCAGAAGGCCGGGCGCCAGGGCAAGGCACATCACCAGCACACCCACAAAGCAGATGGCCCAGCTGATGAGGGCGGCCGCCGTGTTGGCCCCGCCCGGGGTGAGGTCTCCGGCAAGCGAGAAGATGCCCGCGCCCACGCAGGCGGTGACCACCATGGTGGTGAGGCGCACGGGTCCGAGTCCGTTGGGGTCAGCGATGGAGTCCTCCACGGCCTGGGCCGGTAAGTCCTTCTCGCCGGAGCGAGGGGTTTGGTTCATGGATGACCGCCTTGGCTAGATGGTGAACTCTGCGAAGGACGGGTCAACGTCAGAGGAGCCCGGCTTTGAGCCATTGGCGTTGGAACCCGTCTCAACGGTAGCCGCAAGCTGCGCAAAGGCGTTAGGCTGTAGCAGTTCCGCAACGTCTGTGTCTGGGTTCTGATACATGATGTCCAGAAGCTCGATGAAGTCCCTGATGACCTCTCGCGGGGTGAGGTGGCTGTCGGCGCCCACGCGTCCGAACTCGATCTGCAGAAACTTCACCAGGTCATCGGTGGTGACCTTGCGCTCGTAACCAAAGTAGCCGGCGTGGATGTCTGCCAGCTTCTCTGCCAGGACGAGGAGCTCCTCGTAGGTGAGCGGCTGTAGGTGGATGACGGGAGCGAGCATGTCCGTCATGTCCTCGCGGGCAAAGCGACCCTGGGTCAGGCGGCTGCGCAGGGCCTCGTAGCTAAAGACGCCGCGACGGCGGTCCTCTATGGACTGGGGCGTTCCTCCCATGATGATGCCCAGGTACTGTGCCTTTCCCTGGAGCGTGTCGTTGTACATGGTGAGGATCTTCTCGTAGTTGTTCTGGCGAGTGATGGAGTTGGGGATCTTGTACAGGTTGACCAGCTCGTCGATCATGACGAGCATGCCCTTGTAACCCGCACCCACCAGGAAGCGCGCCAGCAGCTTGACGTAGTCGTACCAGTCATCGTCAGTGATGATGGTGCCGTTGCCCAGCTCCGACTTTGCCTCGGTCTTGGTGCGGTACTCTCCGCGCAGCCACTTGACCACGTGGGCAAGCTCCTCCTCGTCCTGCTCCAGGTAGGCCATGCGGTAGCGCCTGAGCATGCGGGTGAAGTCAAAGCCGTGGACCATCTCGTCCAGCGTAGCGAGCTGCTCCCCCAGCAGGGAGGCCTCGTCCGCGCCGGCCTCCACCTGCTGCTGGACCGAGCTGACCCAGCGGTCGAGGATGAGGTTGAGCGCGCCGCCCTCCGGACGGGTCTTGGTCGAGATGTTGCGGATGAGCTCGCGATAGGTGGCAAGCCCCTGGCCCTGGTTGCCCTGCAGGCGGCGCTCCGGGGAGAGGTCCGCGTCTGCCACCACAAAGCCCTCGCCCATGGCGTGGGTGCGAATGGTCTGGAGCAGGAAGCTCTTGCCGGCGCCATAGCGGCCCACGAGGAAGCGGAAAGACGCGCCGCCGTTCTCTATGAGGCCAAGGTCCGTGAGGAAGGCCTGGATTTCCCTCTCCCTGCCGACGGTGATGTAGGGCAGGCCGATGCGCGGCACGACGCCGCCCTTGAGCGAGTTGATGATGACGGCGGCGATGCGCTTGGGAACCCTGGGCTTCTGCTCTGCCATCTGACTGCTCTCCTTCCCGTCTGCGTGAAAGGCAATCCTAGCACAGCCGCTGGCCAATAACAAACAGACGTTCTATTTTTCTGCCAGACAAGACGAGTGCGACGAGCGGGGTCGCGGGGAGAGGAATCCAGTGCAGGTCTTGACCCCTGCACTGGATGGGCCGTGCCAAAGGTGACCAGGGGTTTCTCGCCAGACGGACAATCCAGTGCAGGGAGAAAAACGGCCCCAGGTCTGCACTGGATGCCCAGGCAAATCCAGTGCAGGCCCACGAGCCCTACAGCGCGGCCCGGACGTCTTCGACGTAGTCCTCAACCAGCTGCGGCTCGCCGTCTGCCCCAAACTCTATGGCGGTGTCTCCCAGCAGGTCAAAGAGGGCCTCGTTGATTGCGTCCACCATGAGGTCGACGTTGCCCGGTCCGGCGTACTTCCTGCCGTCGAGAAGTGCCTGCAGCAACGCCGCTTCATCCTCGGAGAGCCCCAAGTCGCCATGGCCCTCAGGTTGAACGGGGGTTTCTTGCGGATGTGACAGCGGAGAAGCAACGGGAGCCCCCTCGGCAGCGGAGTCCTCGCGTTCCTCGTCCACCAGGAGGGCCTCGCGCGTGACGGCTGCGGCGGAGCGGATGCCCGCCAGCTTGGAGAGGTCGATCTCAACGCGCCGGGGCGCCGCCGCCTGCTTCCAGCCCAGATAGGCCGCAATCTCGTCATCTATGATCTTGACCAGGTACTTTGCCTCGGCATGGTCCTTGAGCGGGTGCGCGTAGCCAAGGGCCTGGCGCAGCTGTCGGTCCACGGCGCGCGCGATCTGGCCCAGCTTGGCGCTGCGAGCGCCCCCGTCGTGGTAGGAGTCGCAGCTCCACAGGCCGTTCTTGCAGACGTAGCGCCTGGTGGGAGAGAGCTCGTAGACGCAGTCCTCGTGAAAGCCCGGCTCGTAGCGGACGGCGCTCGCGTACATGACGTGGCGCACGGCAAAGCGCAGGCCAAAGAGCGTCTCCGTGAGCCCCTGCGTGCGGCTGCCGCGGTAGTGGAGCGCCAGGCGAGAATAGACCGCCAGCAGCACGCAAGAGACGTCCTCCGGCCGCTCCTTGTAGAGGCGGCTCTCGTCCAGGCGATAGCTCGAGAGCTGGCAGACGGCCTGCGCGAACTCGCCGGCGGCGCCACCCATCGCGGCAAAGTCCGTCGGCTGGCGCCGGTGGCCCTTGGGAGGGGCTGCGGCCAGCGCGTCCTTCTCGGCGCGCTCCAGGACGGCTATGGCGGCGTCGTGCTCCAGGTGCGCGTAGGGGGCGGCCAGCTCTGCCGGAAGGTCGTGCTCCACGACGTAGTCCACCAGCCACTCGGGCACGTAGCGGTCCATGCCGGGGTCAAACTGGCGGTACGTCTTCCAGAACGCCTCAATGGCATCGAAGGCCTTGCGACCGGGCTTCACGCCAATGCCCATGAGCAGCTCGTAGAGGTAGACGTAGGCAAACGAGGCCGCCGTCTGCTCCACCTGCCCCGCGCGCACGCGTGCCCGCCACGTGAAGTAGCCGCGCAGCTGGCGGTCGGTCATGGTGCGGTACGTGGGATAGTAGCTCTGGAACTGCCCGTGGTAGGGACAGTTGTCCTCAAAGTCCTCCATGAGGCGGGCCTGCTCGTAGAAGAGGCGCGTCTCGGACCAGGTGCGGCCGCGCGGCGTGCGCTGCAGCTCGCGCATCTGGCCAATCTCCTTGGGCAGGTAGCTGTCCATCTGCGAGCCGCGGCGGATGATTGGCTCGTCGGCGTACGTCTTGGTGGTGGAGAAGGCCTTTGAGCTGCGCAGCCTCGGGTCGGAGAGAATCTGCTCAAGGAGCCGGTCTATGTCCACGCCGTTGGCGTAGATGCCGTCCTCGTCGCGCCAGCCGCTCATGCCACGGCCTGCGCTATCAGGGCGTAGACGACGGCGATAACCACGGAGGGCAGCATGTTGGCGGGCTTGAAGGTGCGCGGCCAGATGAGGTTCACGCCCACGCAGAAGACCAGCATGGAGCCGACGAGGCTCAGGTTTGCCAGCGCCGCCTCGGTCATGATGGGGTGCAGCAGCGTGGCAAGCGCGGTCATGCTGCCCTGCAGCACGCCTACGGGCAGGGCGGAGAAGAGGCAGCCGCGCCCCATGGAGGCCGCCATGGCGCAGACAATGATGGCGTCGAGCGCCCCCTTGAGCATGAGGGTGGAGTAGTCCCCCGAAAGGCCGTCCTGGATGGACCCTACGATGGCCATGGCGCCGATGCTCACGGTGAGGGAGGCCGTCACAAAGCCGTCCACAAAGCGCGCGTCCCCGGAGCTGCCGGTCTTCTCGCGCAGCCAGACGCCGAGGTCCTCAAAGCGGGCGTCCAGGTCAAGAGCCTCTCCCAAGACGGTGCCCACGGCCAGGCAGACCACCATCATCATGGTTCCGCCGCTGGTGAGAGCAATGGCACCGTCTTCGGCAAGGCTTGCGGAGAGCATCTTCTCCAGCGTGCCGGCAACGCCCACGAACATGACGGCCACGCCGCACGAGCGCAGGAGCGCCTGCTGGAGCCTCTGGGTGATGGCGCCGCGGCACAGAAGCCCCATCAGGCCTCCCGCCACGATGCATGCCACGTTGATGAGCGTTCCGAGTCCGACCACGCCGTTGCCCCCTTTGTTTTCGCAGGCTATGGTAACAAAGGGTCTGCGGGCAACGATGGGGGAGGGTCATGGCTGGTAAGAAGAACACGCGGGCTGCGGCGCTTGCCGCCGGGGCGATCGCCGGCGCGGCTGCGGCCGCCACATGCGCCCTGCGCCGCCTTGACCCGCATCCGCTGCGTGGCGGCGGCCTTGTCTACACCACCCGCGGCCCGCAGGGCGAGCCCGTGCGCGTGCTGCGCCGTGGAGGTGTCTTCCAGTCCGCCACCTACCTTGGCGAGAAGTGCCTGGAGCCCGTGTTTGAGTACTACCGAGCCTTTGGCGACGTGCTGGGGCGCGCTCCTGGGGCCTGCCGCGTCCTGGTGGTGGGTGGCGGCGGGTGCTCCTTTCCCAAGCTCGTGGCTCTGGAGCGTCCGTCTGCCTGCGTCGACGTGGTGGAGATAGACCCGTGCGTGGTCGATGCGGCTAGGCGCTGGTTCTACGTGGACGAGGCGGCCCGACGCATGCGCGGCAATGACGGTGACCTGCGGCTCGTTTGCGCCGACGGCCGCGCGTTCCTGGACGCGGCGCCAACCGCCTCCTACGACATGATCGCGCTTGACGCGTTTGTCGGGGCCGCCCCCGTGGCCGCGCTCGCCGACGAGGGCTGCGCCCGCGCTTGCTGGCGCGCCCTGACGACCGGCGGCGTCGTGGCCGCGAACGTGGTGACCCCCGCGGGCGACGCCGCCTTCCTCCGGGACCTATGCTGCGCCTTCGAGGCCGTCTTCGGGCAGGTGGAACTTCTCCCCTGCGGGGACGACGCCTGGGGCGTCGACGACAACTACCTCATGGTGGCCTGGCGGTAGGGCTGCCTAGACCGCAATGAATGAGCTTATGTGGCTGTCATCGAGGGAGGGTGTGAAAGCGAGCGAAAGATGCTCGCTCCATTGCCCATCAAGGGAGACAAGGTGCAGTCTGTCGCTGCTGTCTAGGACGCAGAGTTCGTTATTGAGGATCTCGGCCTGCACTGCGTGATAGGGAAGCGTGCTCTCCGATTTGACTGACCATGTCTCATAGTCAAGGAGGGCGGCTTCTGTTCTGGTGGATGAGGTCTGGTGGATGTCGCCGTGAATGATGATCAAGCCATTGTCTATTGGGATTGTCTCGAGAATAGGCTTCTTAAGCTCGACAGTTTCAAGTGCTCTTGATGAGATGTCGTAGACTCCTAAGGTGCTTGACCTGCTGTTTTGGTTTGTTATGCTCGTCCAGCTCGGAATGAAGATTCTATCGTCGAAGATCCGCGGCCGAAATGCACAGTAGCCACAGGCATCAAGAGAAACGCATGAGATGGCGTTGAGGTCGAGGTCGTAAATGTGAAGACTTGACCGCGCTGCTCCGTCGATGTCTTCCCATGCAAAAGCATATAGATTCGACGCATCTGAGATAATTGAATCAAGTATCAACTTGGAGAGGGTCAAGGACTGAACGTCTCCATTGGCAAGATTGACCTTGCTGATATGAGAGTTGAAATTCAGGTTTCCCCCAACGAAGGCGTGACCACCCGCTGCGGTGATGCAATAGTTGTTGACAGCGTCAAGCGCATATTCCGTTACGCGGAAATCGTCAAGCTCAATCGAAAGGACGGTCTTGTCGTCGTTTCGTCCCGTTGGACCCGTTGGAGCGAGGAGCAGCTTTCCATCCATCACGGCGGGGCGAGAATAGTCTCCAACGGCTGCATGGTTGATTTCGGTAGACCCGAGGGCCTCCAGGTCGCTGTCTAGCCAGTGAATGCGGCTTGGGGCAACGTGGGGACGCGTTTCAATCACTGCAAGCGCGGGCAACCGACTAGATGTTGCGTCTTGATTGGATTGCGAATCTCTGGAGCACCCAACCAACAGGCTCAAGGCAGCTAACCCAGCTCCGCAAATGAAATCCCGTCTTTTCATGGCTCCTCGCGCTTGGGTCGAGGCAGGTCTTTGACCGTAATGTACCCAAGAGGGGAGGCGACTCCACGCTCTTCTCGGCAAGAAATCTAAGCGCTGACAACTGAGGTTTTCTTAGTGCCCGGAATAACGACCACATGAGTCGGGTACAGTCATGTCTGTTGAACATCGTTCGTCGAAGGGATGCGTGACATGCGCAAGTTCAAGACAGAGAGCAAGAAGCTCCTGGACCTCATGATCAACTCCATCTACACCAACAGGGAGATCTTCCTGCGCGAGCTGATCTCCAACGCGTCCGATGCCATCGACAAGCTCTACCTCAAGAGCCTGACGGATGCCTCCGCCCAGATTGACCAGGCAAACCTTGCCATCACCGTCACGCCCAACAAGGACGCCCGCACGCTCACCATCTCCGACAACGGCATCGGCATGGCGGCCGAGGAGCTCGAGGAGAACCTGGGCACCATCGCCCACTCCGGCTCCGAGGAGTTCAAGGCCGCCAACGCCGACAAGCAGGGCGACGCTGTGGACATCATCGGCCGCTTTGGCGTGGGCTTCTACTCCGCCTTCATGGTGGCCAAGGAGGTCAGCGTGGTCACGCGCGCCTTTGGCTCCGAGGAGTGCAACCGCTGGACGTCCGACGGCGTCGAGGGCTACACCATCGAGGCCGTGCCTGCCGATGACCCCGCCTACCGCCAGACGGCCGGCTCCGACGTCATCCTCACGCTCAAGGACAACGCCGACGAGGCCAGCTACGACGAGTACCTCGAGGAGTACACCCTCAAGGACCTCATCCGCCGCTACAGCAACTACGTGCGCTACCCGGTCCAGATGATGGTCACCAAGAGCCGCCAGAAGGAGAAGCCGGAGGACGCCGGCGACGACTACAAGCCCGAGTGGGAGGACTACCAGGAGCTCGAGACCATCAACTCCATGACCCCCATCTGGAAGAAGCGCGGAAGCGACGTCACGCCCGAGGAGTACAACGAGTTCTACAAGTCCACCTTCCACGACTGGGAGGACCCGGCCCGCACCTTCAGCCTGCACGCCGAGGGCACCCTGGAGTACGACGCGCTGCTGTTCATTCCGGGCAAGGCCCCGTTTGACCTCTACAGCCGCGACTACGAGAAGGGCCTCGAGCTCTACAGCTCCAACGTCCTGATCATGGAGAAGTGCGCGGACCTGCTGCCCGACTACTACAACTTCGTGCGCGGCGTCGTGGACTCCGCCGACGTGACGCTCAACATCTCCCGCGAGACCCTCCAGCAGACCCGCCAGCTGCAGGCCATGGAGCGCCGCATCGAGAAGAAGGTCACCTCCGAGCTGGAGTCCATGCGCGACAACGACCGCGATGACTACGTCAAGTTCTTCGAGAACTTCGGCCGCGGCCTCAAGTACGGCATCTATCAGAGCTACGGCATGAAGAAGGACGAGCTCGGCGGCCTGCTGCTCTTCTGGAGCGCCCGCGAGCAGAAGTACGTCACGCTGCAGGAGTACGCCGTGGCCATGCCTGAGGGCCAGAAGGCCGTCTACTACGCCGCCGGCGACGACCGCGACCGCCTGGCCAAGATGCCCGTGGTCAAGGCCGTCCTGGCCAAGGGCTATGACGTGCTGCTCTGCACCGAGGACGTGGACGAGTTCTGCTTCCAGGCCATGCGCGACTTTGAGGCCAAGGGCCTGCCCAAGACCTACGAGGACGACGCCGCCCGCGAGGCCGCCCAGAAGGCTCAGGCCGACGGCGCCGAGCCCGAGACCGAGGACCGCACCCTGGAGCTGAAGAACGTCTCCTCCGGCGACCTTGACCTTGCCACCGAGGAGGAGAAGAAGTCCGCCGAGGAGGCCGCCAAGGCCAACGAGGACCTGTTCAGCGCCATGAAGGAGGCCCTGGGCGAGGACGTGGTCACCAAGGTCACCGTCTCTGCCCGCCTGACCGCCGACGACGACGCCCCGTCCTGCGTCTCTGCCGAGGGCCCCGTCTCGCTCGAGATGGAGAAGGTCCTCTCCGCCGGCCCCGCGCCCGAGGACATCAAGAGCCAACGCGTCCTTGAGGTCAACGCCGCCCACCCGGTCTTTGCCAAGCTCCAGGCCGCCCAGCAGGCTGGCGACAAGGAGAAGCTCGCCCTCTACACCTCGCTTCTCTACGACCAGGCGCTGCTGACCGAGGGGCTGCCCGTGGCCGACCCGGTGGCCTTTGCCCAGAACGTCTGCAAGCTCATGGCCTAGTCGCCCGACTGACATCGCGTTGCCTCGCGCCCTTCTCGCCTGCCGCTTGACCGCTTGGCGAGAAGGGCGCGTTCTTGTAACAATGCCTTGCTATGCTAAGAGGTCCCGCGCGGGCGAGGCCCGCCGGCAGCCGATGGTCAGGGGGAAGCATGGTCAAGACGCTGGTGCTCGTTCGTCATGGAAGCCCCGAGGATGTGGCCGCGTCCGGCCTGGACGAGGACCGCAGGCTCACGCCCGCGGGCGTCCGAGCCCTTGCCGCGGCGTATCCGCGCACGTTTGCCCTGCTGGGGGAGGACCCGGAGCTGGAGGTCTGGAGCAGCCCGGCGGTGCGCGCGCTGGAGACCGCGCAGGCCGTCTGCGACGCCACGGGCGCCCAGGACGTGGCCGTGCATCAAAGCCTGTACTGTCAGGACCTGGCGGCGTTTCTGGCCGAGCTGGCCGACGCCCAGGCCCCCGTTGTTGTTGCCGTGGGGCACGTGCCCTTCATGGACATGGCTGCGGCCCAGCTCACTGGCTGTGGCCTGACGTTTGGCAAGGGCGCCGCGATGGCTATCGACCTGCCTGACGGCCCCTCCGGCCGCGGCCGCGTGAAGTGGTTCGTCGCCGGGCCCGACCCCATTGCGTGGGACGCCCCTGCCGTGGCGGAGGGCGAGGTGGCCCAGATGACGGCCGAGCTCAAGGACCTCTTCGCGCAGCTGCGCGAGCGCCCGGACGACCCCGTTGCCCTGCGCACCTTCCGCGTGGGGCTGCGCCGTCTGCGCTCCCTGCTGGAGTTCCTGACGCCCTGGCAGGCAAAGAAGCAGAACCGCCGCTCCGTGCGCCTCATGAAGGAGCTCCAGGAGGCCACGGGGTCTCTTCGCGGCCTGGACATCCTCTGCGAGTGCGTGGATGGCCTGGTGGAGTCCGGCGAGCTCGCGGCGGGCAGCCTGCTGCCGATGGCGTGCGCCAAGGAGCGTGCGCTCGCCCGCGAGGGCGTGGCCGAGCTGCTGCGCAAGGAGCACGCCGCGCGCCGCCTGGACGAGCTGGAGGCCGACCTCGCCAACTTTGCGTGGAAGGGCCGCGTGCTTGAGGCAGGCCTCTCCGCGTCCGACTTCAAGACCCACTTTGACCAGGAGCTCGCGCAGGTGGACGAGGCCCTCTTTGGTCTTGACCTCTCTGACCAGGACGCGGTCTTCCAGGCCCGCCGGGACGCCAAGGAGGTCCACTTTGTCTCCGAGCGCCTGGCCGAGGTGCTTGGAGACGAGCGCGCCCAGGCAAGCGAGTACATGGACAGCATCCAGGCCGAGCTGGGCGCCCTCTCCGACGCCCGCGTGAACGAGCGCCTTGCCAAGGACCTCTCCAAGAGCCCGCGCTTCCGCGGTGTCCGCGCTGACCTGGGCGTTGTTGCCCGCGACCAGTCCGAGGTGGTCTCCGCCATCCTCTCGGGCCTGCAGAGGCTCGAGCAGGGCGGCCGCGCGTCCGAGTAGGAGAGAACATGGCTCAGAACACCACAACGACCGAGGCTCCCGCCGGCTGGCGCGTGGAGCGCGACTCCATGGGAGAGATGCTCGTGCCGCAAGAAGCCCTCTGGGGCGCCCAGACCGAGCGCAGCCACGAGAACTTCCCTATTGGCACCGAGCGCATGCCCGATGAGATCGTGCGCGCGTTTGCGCAGCTCAAGGCTGCAGCGGCTCGGGCAAACTGCCGCCTGGGCCGCATGAGCCGCACGGACGCCGACCTCATCGGTGCCGTGGCGGACGAGATTCTTGCCGGCAAGCTCGACGGCAACTTCCCGCTGGTGGTGTGGCAGACGGGCTCCGGCACGCAGTCCAACATGAACGTCAACGAGGTCATCGCCAACCGGGGCAACCAGATTGCCGGCGAGCGCCGCCTTCATCCCAACGATTCCGTCAACATGAGCCAGTCCTCAAACGACACCTTCCCCACGGCCATGCACGTTGCGGCCGTGACGGCGGTGCGCGAGCGCCTGCTCCCGGCGGTGGCCCAGCTCGAGGCCACCTTCCGCCGCCTGGAGGAGGAGAACGCTGACGTGGTCAAGAGCGGCCGCACCCATCTGCAGGACGCGGTGCCCATCTCCTTTGCGCAGGAGATCTCTGGCTGGCGTGGCCTTCTTGAGGGATCTGCCGAGGAGCTTGAGGCCTCGCTCGCGGGGCTGTATCGCCTGGCGCTGGGAGGCACGGCCGTGGGCACCGGCCTCAACGCGCCAGAGGGCTTTGACGTTGCCGTGGCGGAGGAGCTTGCCGCGGCCACGGACATGCCGTTTGTGACTGACCCCAACAAGTTCCGCGCGCTCACGGGCAAGGACGCCATCGTCTTTGCCCACGGCGCGGTCAAGGGCCTTGCGGCCAACATGATGAAGATTGCCAACGACGTGCGCTGGCTTGCCTCCGGCCCCCGCCTGGGCCTGGGAGAGATCGCGATTCCGGCAAACGAGCCGGGCAGCTCCATCATGCCGGGCAAGGTCAACCCCACGCAGTGCGAGGCCGTCACCATGGTGGCCGCCCAGGTCATGGGCAACGACGCCACCATCGGCTTTGCCGCATCCCAGGGTAACTTCGAGCTCAACGTCTTCATGCCCGTCATCGCATACAACTTCCTGCAGTCTGTGAGGCTGCTCGCGGACGCCATTCTCTCCTTTGACCAGAGGTGCGCCTCGGGCATCAAGGCCAACCGCGAGCGCATGGACCACAATCTGCGCCACTCCCTCATGCTGGTGACCTGCCTCAACCCCTACATTGGCTATGACAACGCTGCCAAGGTGGCAAAGAAGGCCTTTGCCGAGGGCACGAGCCTGCGTGACGCTTGCCTTGAGCTGGGGCTTCTCTCTGCGGAGAAGTTCGACGAGGTGTTTTGCCCGGAAGAGATGGTGTAGGCGCGCAGGCAGCCAAAGACAATCGGAGCGAAAAAAGAAGCCGCAAGCCAATGGCCTGCGACTTCTTTTTCGTGTGCAATCTGCGCGGAGCCTACTCGGCGACCTCGAGGAGCTCGATGTTGAAGTTGAGGTCCTTGCCGGCCATCTCGTGGTTCATGTCAAAGGTGATGTTGCCGTCCTCGATCTTGGCCACGAGCGCGGGGATGGGGTAGCCGGCGGGGCTGCCCAGGGTGACCTTCTGGCCCGCGACCAGGTTCTCCGCGCCGGGGAGCTGGGCGATGGGCAGGGTCTGGACGAGGTCCTCGCACCTCTCGCCGTAGGCCTCGGCCGCGGGGATGTGCACGTCGATGACCTGGCCGACTTCCATGTCCTTGACGGCGGCGTCAAAGCCCTTGATCATCTGACCGGCCATGCAGGTGAACTCCAGCGGCTCGTTGCGGTCGCGGGAGGAGTCGAACTTGGTGCCGTCGTCCAGGGTGCCCACGTAGTGGACCTTGACCTTCTTGCCCTCATTGCTCATGCGTCTCTCCAGACTGTTGGGTCCATCGGGTAAGATGGACAAGTTAACCTACGTTATCGTTTAGGCGAGAAGCGCTTCTCGCCGCATGCAGAATCGGAGTATACCCAACATGATGGACAAACGGCTTCTGGCGCTGGTGCCCGAGGCCCTGCGGCACGTGCTGGCCACGGTGGCCTGGCAGTGGGTGGGCCTGGTGGGCAACGTGGCACTGGTCTGGGTCATTGCACGGGTAGCGTCCTCGCTGGTCACGGGCGTGGCGGTGCCGCGGGTGGCGTGGCCCCTGCTGGCCGTGGGCGTCGTCCTGCGCGTGGTGGCCGCGCGCCTTGCCGCCCGCGAGAGCTTTGCCGCCTCCCAGGACGTCAAGCGCGTGCTGCGCCGCCGCATCTACGAGAAGCTCCTGGCCATGGGCCCCAGCTACACGGACCAGGTGCCCACGGCCGAGGTGGTGCAGCTCTCCGTGGAGGGCTGCGAGCAGCTTGAGACCTACTTTGGCCAGTACCTCCCGCAGCTCTTCTATGCCGTGCTGGCGCCGGTGACGCTGTTTGCGGTGGTGGCGCCCGTGAGCCTGCCCGCGGCGGTCGTGCTGCTGCTCTGCGTGCCGCTCATCCCCGTGACCATCGTGGCGGTGCAGAAGGTGGCAAAGCGCATCCTGGGCAAGTACTGGGACCAGTACGCCGAGCTGGGCGACAGCTTCCTCGAGAACCTCCAGGGCCTCACCACCCTCAAGATCTACCAGGCGGACGCCGCGCGCCACGAGGCCATGAACCAGGAGGCGGAGCGCTTCCGCACCATCACCATGAAGGTGCTCTCCATGCAGCTCAACTCCATCATTGTGATGGACATCGTGGCCTTGGGAGGCGCCGTGGCGGGCATCGCGGTGGCGCTCTTTGCCACGGCCGCGGGCGCCATCGACCTCTTTGGGTGTCTCTTCGTCGTCCTCATCTCCGCGGACTTCTTCCTGCCCATGCGCCAGTTGGGCTCCTACTTCCACGTGGCCATGAACGGCATGGCCGCAAGCGAGAAGATCTTCCGCCTGCTCGAGCTGCCGGAGCCGCCGGCCCGCACCCTCGCGCCGAAGGCGGGCGACGCGTTCTGCCTGCGCGACGTGACGTTTGGCTATGTGCCCGAGCGCGAGGTCCTGCATGGCGTGGGCCTTGAGGTGCCGGCCTGCGGCATGACCGCCATCGTGGGCGAGTCCGGCAGCGGCAAGTCCACCATCGCCGCGCTCCTGTGCGGCCGCTTGCCCGGCTATTCCGGCGAGGCCCTGCTGGGCGAGGCGCAAGTGCGCGACCTTGACCCTGCGGCGCTCGCCCGGTACGTGACCTACGTGGGCCTGGGCGCCCGGCTCTTTGCGGGCACGGTGCGCGACAACCTCCTCATGGCCGCGCCGGGCGTCTCCGAGGAAGAGCTCTGGGCGGCGCTCAAGATGGCCAACCTGGCCGACTACCTGCGGAGCCAGGAGGGGCTGGACACACGCCTCACCGAGGGCGCGGCCAACCTCTCCGGCGGTCAGCGCCAGCGCCTTGCGCTTGCCCGCGCCGTCCTGCATAAGACCCCGGTCTACGTCTTTGACGAGGCCACGAGCAACGTGGACGTGGAGAGCGAGGAGGCCATCATGGCCGCCGTGCGCAACCTTGCAGCCACACACGCGGTGGTGCTCATCAGCCACCGCCTGGCAAACGTGACGGACGCCCAGCGCATCTACGTGATGGAGCTGGGCCGCGTGGCGGGGGAGGGTACCCACGAGGAGCTCCTTAGCGGCTGCCCCGAGTACGCCTCCCTCTGGCGCACCCAGTCCGAGCTCGAGAACGTGACAAAGGGACAGTCCCTTCTTCAACCCCAGGAGGTGACGGCCGATGGCGGCCAGGAGTAACGCGCGCGTCATGTGGCGCATGCTGGGGCTGGCAAGGCCCCTTGCCGGATGGATGGTCCTGGCCGTGGCCTGCGGTGTGGCCGGCTTCTGCTGCGCGACGGGCGTGCCCGTGCTGGCGGCCGAGGCGGCCCTTGCCGCGGTGGGCGCGGGCTCCCTGCCGTGGGCGCTTGGCGTCACGGTGGCGGTGCTGGCCGTCATGGCCGTGGCCCGCGGCGTGCTGCACTACGTGGAGCAGCGCTGCAACCACTACATTGCCTTCAAGCTGCTGGCCCACGTGCGCGACCTGGTGTTTGGGGCGCTGCGCCGCCTGACCCCGGCCAAGCTGGCCGGCTCCGACAGCGGCGCCCTCATCTCCACGGTCACGGCTGACGTGGAGCTGCTGGAGGTCTTCTACGCCCACACCATCAGCCCCATCTGTATAGCCGCGCTGATGGCGGTGGTCATGGGCGCCTTCCTGGGCGGCATCCACCCTGCGCTGGCGGCGATGGCTCTGGCCTCGTATGCGCTGGTGGGCATTGCCGTGCCGGTTGCGGTCTCCCGCGCCTCGGGCGGGGAGGGGCGGCGCAGCCGAGACCTCGCCGCCGGGCTGTCTGGTTTCGTCCTTGATGGCTTGCGCGGCCTGGGCGAGGTGCTGCAGTATGGCGCGGGCGTTTCTCGCCTGGAGGAGCTCGACGACAGGAGCGAGGAGCTGGTGGCGTCCCAGCGCAAGCTGCGTGCCCGTGGAGCCGCAGGTCAGGCGGCCACCACGGGAGCCATCATGGTGCTCTCCTGCGCGCAGATGCTGATGGCCGCGTGGCTTGCCGGCGCGGGCGTCGTGACTGCCGAGGGCGCCGTGCTTGCCACGGTAGCCACGTTCAGCTCCTTCGGGCCCTTCGTGGCGCTGGCCAACCTGGGCTCCACGCTGCAGGGTACGCTTGCCGCCGGCAACCGCGTGCTGGACATCCTGGCCGAGGAGCCGCTGGTGGCCGAGGTGCCCGACTCCGAGGGTGCCTGCCCCGGCTTTGACAGCATTACCGTCGAGGACGTGAGCTTCTCGTATGGTCAAAAGGCCGCTGGCGAGAAGATCTTGGACCACGTGAGCGTCAGCGTGGAGCCTGGGCAGATCGTGGGCATCCAGGGCAAGAGCGGCTCCGGCAAGTCCACGCTCTGCCGCCTGCTCATGCGCTTCTGGGACGTTGACCGGGGGCGCGTTGCCCTCTCGGGCACTGATGTGCGTGAGGTTGCCACGAGCGCCCTGCGCGACGCCGAGGCCTTCGTGGAGCAGGACACTCACCTCTTCCACGACAGCATTCGCGACAACCTGCTCATCGCGCGGCCGGACGCCACGGACGCCGAGCTTGAGGTGGCGTGCCGCGCGGCGAGCGTCCACGACTTCATCTGCAGCCTGCCCAACGGGTACGACACCATGGTCGGCGAGCTGGGCGACACCCTCTCTGGCGGCGAGCGCCAGCGCCTGGGGCTGGCCCGGGCCTTCCTGCACGACGCGCCATTGCTCCTGCTGGACGAGCCTACGAGCAACCTGGACTCCCTCAACGAGGCTCAGATTCTGAAGTCCCTCTCCGACCAGCGCGGGCGCCGGGCCGTGGTCCTCATCAGCCACCGCCCCTCCACCATGGCAATAGCCGACAAGACCTACTCCATGGACCAAGGCCG
>ERZ1034980.389-NODE-389-length-33947-cov-4.862681_pt1 | contig 33947 bp, 25 predicted proteins | sample MGYA00520622_ERZ1034980 | MGnify/ENA primary metagenome ERZ1034980 (study PRJEB33766, sample SAMN09781791) | gut metagenome | biome: gut microbiome | host: Homo sapiens | place: Madagascar | study: EMG produced TPA metagenomics assembly of the PRJNA485056 data set...
TTTTCTATTCGACGCAGAGCCTGTGTATGGCGAGTTTTGCGGAGCGCCTTAACCTTAATTTGCGCAATCGCTTGGCGGCAAAGCTTAACCGTTTGCCGTTGAAGTTCTACGACGGGCACAAGCCCGGTGAGATTGTGAGCCGTGCTACAAACGACCTCGATAAGATGAGCGAAGTGCTGCAGCGCGGCGTGCTCACGCTGCTCACTGCGATAGGCAGCATTATCGGCTCGGTGATCATGATGCTTACGTATAGCGTTGAGCTCACCGTGATTTTCCTGGTCTTTTCGGCAATCTCCCTTGGTATTACCGCTTGGGTTTCCAAGGCAACTCTTGGCGCTGCGGCGCGGCGACAGGAGCTTTTGGGAACCTTGACCGGGGCAGTTGAGGAGGCCTACAGCGGACGTTTGGTGATTCGTTCGTTTTGCCGCGAGAAGGCCAGTGCCGATGAAGTCTGCTCGCAGGCCGCAGAACTTGCTGACGCCAACTGCAAGGCGGATTTCTACACCAATGCGGTGGGGCCGGCAATTCGTTTCCTAAGCAGGCTCTCGCAGATTATCATCGCCGTCGTGGGTTGCAATATGCTTGTTGCCGGCCGTATGACCGTCGGTATATTCCAGGCGTTTTTCCAGTACATCTATACGGCGGGCGAGCCCATAACGCAGCTGAGCTACACCATCAACTCGATGCAAAGTGCGCTGGCGAGCGTGGAGCGCGTGTTCGATGTACTTGATGAACCCGAAATCGAGCCCGATCCGGCGCCGGGGCTGGCGGCGCATGTGCCTCAGCCTATGCAGGGGCGCGTTTCGTTCGAACACGTAAAGTTTGGCTATACGCCCGAGAAGACCCTTATGCAGGACGTATCCTTTACGGCGGAGCCCGGCCAGAAGATCGCGATTGTGGGCACGACAGGCGCGGGCAAGACCACTCTCGTTAACTTGCTCATGCGTTTTTACGAGATTGATGGGGGCCGCATCACGCTTGATGGCGTGGACACGCGTGCCATGACCCGAGCGGAGCTGCGTTCGAACTTTGGCATGGTGCTGCAGGATGCATGGCTATTTGACGGCACCATTGCCGAGAACATCGCGTACGGATGCGACGGCGCTTCGCGCGAAGAGATCGTTGCCGCGGCCCGTGCCGCGCAGGTTGACTTCTTTGTGCGCACTATGCCCGCCGGCTATGACACGCGGGTGGCAAACGACGCGGAGAACATCAGCCAAGGTCAGCGCCAGCTGCTCACCATTGCGCGCGTCTTGCTGGCAAACCCCAAGATCTTGATTTTGGACGAGGCGACGTCGAGCGTGGACACGCGTACCGAGCGCGCTATCGACCATGCGATGACGGCGCTTATGCAGGGTCGTACGAGCTTTGTGATCGCGCATCGGCTGTCGACGATTGTGGATGCCGACTTGATTTTGGTCATGCACGCGGGCAACATCATCGAGCAGGGAACGCATGAGGAGCTGCTCGAACGGGGCGGCGCGTATGCGACGCTCTATCAGAGCCAGTTTGCGTAAATGAAAAGAGGCGAGGTGCCGGGTTTGGCACCTCGCCTTTTTGCTATGAGGTAAAAAGCCTGCTTGTGCGCGTAAGGCTACTTTTTGGCAGCTTGATCGGTCAGTTGGCGCACAAGGGCGGTGAGCTTGGCAACTTCCGCCTCGAGCTCGGTGACGCGGCGAGCGTTTTCGGCGATACTCGCGCGGTTGCGAGCCGATGCCTCCTCGCCGGGGTCGGGCATGAACTCGCGGTGACGCTTGGCGTCGAAGGTTTCTTCAAAGACGCGGCATCCGTTGCGCTTGACGATGCGTCCCGGCACGCCCACCACGGTGCAGTTGGCCGGAACGTCCTTGACGACAACGGAGTTGCCGCCGATCTTCACGTTGTCACCGATGGTGATGTTTCCCAGTACCTTGGCGCCGCAGCCAACGGTTACGTTGTTGCCCAACGTGGGGTGGCGCTTGCCCGTCTCATTGCCGGTGCCGCCCAGGGTGACGCCCTGGTAGAGCGTGCAGTTATCGCCAATGATCGTGGTCTCGCCAATAATGACGCCCATGGCATGGTCGATGAAGAAGTGCTTGCCGATGTGTGCGGCGGGGTGAATCTCGACGCCGGTCATATGCCGGGTTATCTGCGACATGATGCGGGCAAGGCTTTTGCAACCATGGTTCCACAGCCAGTGCTCGGGCACGTGGTTCCATTTGGCGTGAAGGCCGGGGTAGGTAAGAAAGATGACGAGGCCGTTTTGCGCGGCAGGGTCTTCCCGCTTAACGTTGGCGATATCCTCGCGAATAGTCGTGATAAAGCTCATCTTCGGCACCCCTCCCGTGCAAACGATGCGCTTAAGTATAGCGAACTACTAGGATTAATAGGTACCGGGAGAAGAAGAAAGAATAATACGTTTCGCGAAGTTCGATTGGTTTGACCGGAAGGCTATTTACTGTATATTTACTGTAAATATGATACTACGTTGAAAGGAGCTGTCATGCCAGCCGTTGCATCGCTTTCGGAGTTCAATCGCAACCAAACAGCCTTTATCGATACATTGGAAAAAACCCAAGAGCCTATTTATCTAACGCGCAACGGAAAAGCGAGCGTGGTGGTGATGGACGCTGCGGCTTTTGACCGGATGGTGTCGGCCAAGGAGCGTGCGCAAAAACGTGAGATGGATGTTTACCAAGGCCTGATGCGTGGCTATGCCGACGTCCTTGATGGAAAGACGTCGGACGCAAAGAGCGCCCTCGGTGCCATTCGTGAAAAAAAGGGCTGGTAGCGTGAGCTATAAAGTTGAGATTACCGATTACGCTGCCGATTTTATCGAACAGAATGTGGCGTTGGAATCGGTCTTGAGGCGCTTTGAGTGGGCGGTCGAGATGCTGTCGGCGTTTCCGTTCCTGGGTCCCGCCTACGATCCTGAGTACATAGCGGCTCGACCGCCGTTTCCCTGTAGATATTTGCCGCTTCCCGATACGCCTTTTACGCTTTACTACACGGTGGATGAAGCGGCCCTTCGCGTGACGATTATCGATATCGAGTGGTCTGCCGGGGATCCTCGAAAGCGTTTCCCGGGATTGTAGAACGGTGCACGCTCGGGCGTCGTGCACGACGGCTACACCTGTTACTTATGCATAGTTGCTGCTAATCGCGTTGGGCTTTTGTTGCGCGGTGCCGCCGCACGTATACTTTTTTGCCTGGACGCATTCCGCGCCCAAAGCAGAGAGGTTTTACCCTATGAGTTTTATCAACATGATCATCGAGCTTCTCAAAGACCCGCGCACGGCGATTTCGGCCTGGATCGCAGCCGGTCCGCTCACGGCATACGGCTTTATCTTCCTGATCATCTTTATCGAGACCGGCGTGGTCTTCATGCCGTTTTTGCCCGGCGATTCGCTGCTGTTTGCAAGCGGCTGCTTTGCCGCCGACGGCAGCTTCAATATCGTCACGCTGCTTGCCGTGGCATGGTGCGCAGCGATTTTGGGCGACCAATGCAATTTCATGATCGGCCACTTCTTTGGCAAGAAGATCATCGCTTCGGGCAAGGTCAAGGTCATGACGCCCGAGCGTATCGAAAAGTCTGAGGCATTCCTCGACAAGTGGGGCCATCTGGCCATCTTCTTGGGTCGTTTTTTCCCGTTCATCCGCACATTCGTGCCGTTTCTCGCCGGCGTAGGTGGCATGAAGTGGCACTCCTTCGTCCTCTTCAACGTGCTGGGCGGTATTACCTGGTCCACGCTCTTCACGCTGCTGGGATTCTTCTTTGGCGGCATTCCTTTTGTACAGGAGCATTTTGAGCTGCTGATCGTAGGTATCGTTGCCGTCTCGGTTGTCCCAACGGTTGTGGGCCTGCTCAAGGCAAAGTTTGGCAAGAAGAAAGAGGCTTAAGGCGACGTTTGTGCCTGCGCGCCTGCGGTGCTGTTCTGCATGTCGTATCGGGCTTAGCGCGCCTATCGCGATTTTTCAATCAGTAGATGCAGCGAGTTGCTCCTCGGCGCACCTCGAGCCGCCCCTGTTTCCCGGATAAGGAGAACGGGGGCCTTTTTGTGCGTGCGGGTAACGCTTCGACATTGGGCTATCACAGAAACGTTACGTTCGTATTACGGCTATTGCCGTGCGCGTGAAATTTGGCTCATGCATTGGAGGTGGGAGTAGAATTCCCTTCATGCGACCGTCTTGGCGGAGAGTCCACACATGTGCTGCAGGCATGCGTGGTCCAATGCCGGCGCGGCGCGTGGACTATTGCAAGAGAAGGAGCACAGTATGACCGTTGAGAAGAAGGATTTGGATTGGGGCAACATCGGCTTCAATTACATGCAGACCGACTACAGCTATGAGGCACATTGGAAGGATGGCGAGTGGGACGAGGGCGGCCTGACGTCCGACCACACCCTGCATGTTTCCGAGTGCGGCGGCATTTTCCATTATTGCCAGGAGGTCTTCGAGGGCCTCAAGGCATACACCACTCAGGACGGCAGCGTCGTGTGCTTCCGCCCCGACCAGAACGCGCAGCGCATGTATGACTCTGCCCAGCGCCTCGAGATGCCCCCATTCCCCGTTGACCGCTTTGTCGAGGCCGTTAAGCAGGTTGTTACCGCTAATGCCGCGTGGGTTCCGCCCTTTGGCTCGGGCGCTACGCTCTATGTCCGCCCGTTTATGATCGGTTCCGGCAACGTGATCGGCGTCGCTCCTGCTCCTGAGTACACGTTCCGCATCCTCGTCACGCCGGTTGGCCCGTACTACAAGGGTGGCCTCAAGGCCGTCAAGCTGCGCATTTCCGATTACGACCGTGCTGCACCCCACGGCACCGGCAACATCAAGGCCGGCCTCAACTACGCTATGAGCCTCAAGCCTTCCGTCGAGGCTCACGCTCAGGGTTACGCCGACAACCTGTATCTCGATTCCGAGTCCCGTACCTACGTTGAGGAGACCGGCGGCGCCAACGTGCTGTTCGTCGACGGCAACACCCTTGTGGTTCCCAAGAGCCACACCAACTCCATCTTGCCCTCCATCACCCGTCGCTCCCTTGTACAGGTTGCCCAGGACTTGGGCATGACGGTGGACGAGCGCCCGGTGGAGTGGGCCGAGGTCGCCTCGGGCAAGTTCTCCGAGTGCGGCATGTGCGGTACCGCAGCTGTTATCTCTCCTGTAGGCGAGATCGACAACAAGGTCTACGGCGCTGACGAGACGATCATTTTCCCCGGCGGCCACACCGAGTGCGGTCCGGTAATGAAGAAGCTGCGCGAGACGCTCACCGGCATCCAGGATGGTGCCGTTGAGGATAAGCACAACTGGGTCTTCAAGGTCTGCTAAGGTAGATTTACCAATAGCGTTTGCATGCTCGACCTCCGCCGGCGCAGGCCTGCGGGGGTCGTTTTGTTGAAAGGACAGCAATGAAGATCGATCGCAACGAGGTGGTTCGGCTGCTCGAGTGCCTCTCCAATGCCAAGGGTCCTTCGGGTTTTGAGGATGAGGTTATCGACGTGGTCCGCGACTTTTGCGACGGATGGGCCACAGTGGAAGAAAATACGCTGCGTGATGGCTTGATTGTGCCTAACGGCACGGGGCTTGATGACAATCGTGCTCGTCCGCGCGTGATGATGGATGCCCACGGCGACGAGGTGGGCGGCATGGTGCGCACCATTCGTGCAAATGGAACCATGGGTTTTGTGACGCTAGGACGTTTTCCCGAAGGGGCCCTTTGCGGCCAGGACGTGCTGGTGCGCAATGCCCGTGGCGAATGGCTGCACGGTACCATTGGCGTCAAGCCGCCGCATTTTACCAGTGCTGCCGAGAAAGCCGCCCATGTAGCGCCCGAGATGATTCTCGACGTGGGTGCGACAAGTGCCGAGGAGGCACGCGAGCGCTTTTTCCTGCGCATCGGCGAGCCTTTTGTCGTGGCGACGCAGTTCACCTTTGATGCCGAGCGCGGCATTGCGGTGGGCAAGGCGTTTGACTGCCGCGCGGGCGTGGCGGCGATGCTGATCGCCCTGCGCGAGCTCGCTTCTCGCGACGACCTTTCCGTCGACGTGGTCGCATCCGTTTCCGCACAGGAGGAAATGGGGGAGCGCGGCGTGGCGGCAGCGGCGCGGACGCTCGATCCAGATGTTGCGTACATGTTCGAGGGCTGTCCTGCGGACGACACCTTCTTGGCTCCCGATGAGGTGCAGACGGCGCTTCACGGCGGTCCTATGTTCAGACATTTCGACCGCTGCATGATCACGAACCCCCGGTATCAGCGCTTTGTGTTGGATGCCGCCGAGGCAGCGGGGCTGCGCGTGCAAGAGAGCGTGCGCGAGGGCGGTGGCACCGATGGCGGCCCCGTGCATCTTATGGACGTGCCGTGCGTGGTTTCGGGCGTGCCCTGTCGATATATCCACACGGCTACCTCGATTTGCGCCATCGACGACGTGATCGAGTCGGCCCGTGTTGCCGTCGAGGTCATTTCGCGTATGACTCCCGAGGTTATTTGCGGCTTTTAAGGTCTCGCTTTGTTGGCGTGCGGCGTACAGAAGGTGTACATGCATCCTTTACCTGCGCCACATGCTGACAGGGGATTGCAAAAACAGGCGAGATTCAACATACTAGATATACCTCTTGCGCTCTGACGCAATCGCACATCAAATGAACCCATCCCCGCAAAAGGGGACGCAGAACCAGGGAGGAACCATGAAGCCTAAGCATCAGGCTATCGTTGCCGGACTCGCACTTTCGCTCACGCTGGGCGTGGCGGCGCCTGTTCCCATGTTTGCACAGACCGATACCGTCCAACAGCAGGATATCGCCGGTAATGCCAGCGCTGATCCCATCACCGATGTCGATGCAAAGCAGCCTGCTCCCTCGGATTACGATCCCGCCGATGAGTATTCGGAAGCCGTGGACCCCTCGTCTCTTATGGCGCTCTCCTTCAATTCGATCATGGCGACAAGCTCCTCGAGTCTACAGCCGATGGCGCTTTCCTCTGAGATGAAGTACTTTGCCCAAAACGAGAGCGGCAGCAATTACAATCTGGGCTTTAGCTATGGTGACGGCTATCATGCCATGGGTTTCTACCAGTTTGACCGTCGCTATGCGCTCGTCGACTTCATGCAGGAGTGCTACAGCTACAATCCTCAGAAGTACGGCATGTTCAAGGCGGTCATCGACCGCGGCAGCGAACTTAAGCGCGACGCCGATGACGTGATTTACGACAAAAAGACTCACAAGCTTACCGAACTGGGCCAGCTTGCCGAGGATGCCTGGCATGCCGCGTATGCCGCCGATCCACAAGAGTTCTCGGCACTCCAGGATGCATATGGATATCAGGAGTATTACCTGCCGGTCGAGCGCATCGTGCGCAAGTACGGGCTTGACCTTTCGGGCCGTGCCGACTGCCTCAAGGGCTTGTGCTGGGGCATGAATAACCTGTTTGGCTCGGGTGGCTGCCAGAAGTTCTTCAAGATGGCTAATCTTTCCAACGATATGTCTGACGAACAGGCCGTGACCGCTATCTGCGATGCGTTGATCGACTATATGACCAATACGTCGACCAATCAGTATGCCGCAAGCTATGCGAATCGCTATGAGCGCGAAAAGAAGACGTGCCTGACATATCTGTCCCAGCACAAGACCGAAAACGATGCGAATAAGGATACTGCGGGCTCCGGCTCCGATGCGGGTTCGGACTCTGGCAATGGCTCCACTTCTGACACCGGCACGAATTCTGGCAATGGCACGGGCTCCGGCACGGGCTCCGATAGCGGTACGGGTTCTGGCTCGGGCTCCACCGATCAGCCGTCTCAGGGCGAGGGCGGCGCGGGCGGTGGCTCTTCTGCTGCCGGCGGTGCCATCACAACGCCTGCGGGTGGCAGCACGACGGGCTCTCCGAACGCTCCTTCTACCGATACGGGCGCGGGGTCCACTTCCTCGCCAGATGCGGGTAACGGTGCAGATTCCGGCAACGGCTCGACATCGGGCGGCAGCTCGAGTTCAAACGCTCCGAGTGGTACGCCCTCGGATGGCGCGGCTGGATCGAACGGTTCTGCCGATGCCGGTGGAGACTCTGGCGATGACGCCGGAGATGCCAATGGCGGTGCGACAAGCGGGGATACTTCTGACAACGGAGCCTCCTCTGGTGCAGGCACGCAGGGTTCGGGCTCCACTTCGCTGCCGAGCACGGACGGAAAGCCAGATGGCGGCAAAGACAGCACCGATTCGAAAGACGATGGCAGCAAGGGCCAAGGTGACAAGAGTGCCGACAGCCAAGGTAGGGCCAAGGCCGGTGCCGACAAGGCCGATACGAAGTCGGATGAGGTCGAGAAGCTTCCTGCGACGGCAGACGCCAGCACGATCGGTCTTGTGGTTTCTGCAGCGCTCTCGCTTTCGGGCGTTGGCGCCGTGGTGGTAGGCAAGCGTCACTCGGCCGAGAAGGTTCCCTTTGAAGATGGCTTTAGGGGCTAACGTATTTATCTTGTAACAATCGAGCAGAAGCGGGGCTGCAGCGTTGAGCTGCGGCCCTGCTGATTTTTAACGCTGTGTGTCGTTTTTTCTCCACTCGACTAAAGTAATTCCTTGCGTCTTATACTCCACTAGGCTAAAGTGAAACGCGTTACGAAAGAGGCTGGCGGTTTTGCGCGGGAAGCGCGAAGTTGCCGGCATTGCGATGAGATTGAGGATTACCCATGAACAAGAAGCGCTTTATGGCTTTTGTTGCATGCGCGTTTGCGCTTGTTGCCGCCTTTGCTCTGGTTGGCTGCGGTGGCACGTCTGCCCAGACGGCGGGCTCCGCTGCTGGCTCCGCTTCTGCCGGCAGCGATGATTCCGCAGACATCAAGACCCTGACGGTTGGCTTTGACCAGTCCTATCCTCCCTATGGCTTTGTGGGCAATGACGGCGAGTTCACCGGTTTCGATATCGAGCTTGCCACCGAGGTTGCCAAGCGTTGCGGCTGGGAGCTTAAGCTCGAGCCTATCGACTGGGATGCCAAGGACAGCCTGCTTAACTCCGGTGCCATCAACTGCATCTGGAACGGCTTTACCATGGAGGGCCGCGAGGACGACTACACCTTCTCCAATCCCTATATGCTCAACGGCCAGGTGATCGTGGTCAAGAAGGATAGTGGCATCAAGAGCCTGGACGACCTTGCCGGCAAGACCGTCATCACCCAGACCGACTCTGCCGCCGAGGACGTTTTGAGCGGCGATAAGGCCGACCTTGCCGCCACCTTTGCATCCCTCGAGACCATCGGCGACTACAACACGGCTTTCATGCAGCTTGAGTCCGGCGCCGTCGACGCGGTTGCCTGCGACCTCTCGATTGCTCAGTATCAGCTTGCCGCAAAGCCCGACGAGTACGTGCAGCTCGATGAGATGCTCTCCGAAGAGCACTACGCCGTGGGCTTCAAGAAGAGCGATGACGCCCTTGCCTCCAAGGTCACTGAGACCCTGAAGGAAATGGACAAGGACGGTTTTGTCAAGGACCTGTGCAAGAAGTACGCGGATTACGGCATTAGCTACGATAACTGGGTGCTTAAGTAAGGATTGCTTCATTCGGGACGCTCGTCCGAGTGCCTCGCAATGGGTGGACTGTGCTCCCGATGCCGGCTGGTCGGCATCGGGAGTTGCGTGTCTATAGAAAGGTAGAGCATGGATATCACAACGATGTCGGGAATGTTGCTCTCGGGTTTTGGTACGACACTGCAGATCTTTGTGTTGACGCTCGTGGGGTCAATCCCCTTGGCGGTGCCCGTGGCGCTTGCGCGTATGAGCAAGATTCGCCCGCTCGCGCTTCTTGCGCGCATCTACATCTCCGTTATGCGCGGCACGCCGCTGATGCTGCAGATGTTCGCTATCTATTTTGCGCCGTACTACGTTTTTGGTATCCGCTTAACGCCGGATTCCAAGTGGTACGCGTGCATCGTCGCTTTTATCATCAACTACGCTGCGTATTTTGCCGAGATTTACCGTTCGGGCATTCAGTCCATTCCGCGTGGCCAGTACGAAGCGGCCGAGGTTTTGGGCTACACCAAGGTGCAGACGTTTTTCCGCATCGTGCTGCCCCAGGTGGTCAAGCGCATCCTGCCGGCTATGGGCAACGAGGTGATTACGCTCGTCAAGGACACGTCGCTTGCCTTCGCAGTTGGCGTGGCCGAGATGTTCTCGACCGCAAAGGCGCTTGTCGCCTCGCAGGTGAGCATGGTGCCCTTTGCCATTTCCGCAGCGTTCTACTGGGGCTTCAACTTCTTGGTCGAGGTCGCTATGGGCGCGCTGGAGAAAAAGCTCGATTATTACCACGATTGATAGGGGGCAACGATGACCGATTCCAATCGCTGTGCGGCTCCTGTCTTCTCGATGGAGCACGTGAGTAAATCCTTTGGCAAGACCTGCGTTTTGCGCGATATCTCGCTTTCCGTACGTCCTGGTGAGGCCGTGGCCATTATCGGGCCTTCGGGTGGCGGCAAATCGACGCTGTTGCGCTGTGCCACCACGCTCGAGACCATCGATGCGGGGTCGCTGCGCTATGGTGACCTGACGGTCGCTTCTTCGGACGGCGGTGCGGTCACCTATGCCAAGGGGGCTGACCTCCGTGCGGCGAAGAGCCGCTTTGGCCTGGTGTTTCAGGGCTACAATCTCTTCCCGCACATGACGGTGATGCGCAATATCTGTGACGCTCCCATTGCCGTGCAAAAGCGTTCGCGCCCAGAGGTGGAGGCCCAGGCCCGGGCGCTTATCGCCAAGATGGGCCTTGAGGGCTGTGAAAACAAGGTTCCCTGCCAGCTTTCCGGCGGCCAGCAGCAGCGTGCAAGCATCGCACGCGCCCTGTGCCTCAATCCCGACATTCTCTTTTTTGACGAGCCCACCAGTGCGCTTGACCCCGAACTCACGGGCGAGGTGCTCAAGGTGATTCGCCAGCTGGCAGATGAGGACACGACGATGATCATCGTCACGCACGAGATGGCTTTTGCCCGCGACGTTGCCGACCGCGTGGTCTTTATGGATGGCGGCTTGATCGTAGAAGAGGGCTCGCCTGCCCAGGTGCTGGGCTCTCCGCAGCATGAGCGCACCCGTGCGTTTCTTTCGCGCTATAGCGGATAGCATGCGGTTTGTGAGATAAAGACCAAGGCGGGGCGGTGACGCTAAACGTTGCCGCCCCGTCTGCTATTCACTGGTATCATGGGCAGCAGATTCGCTCGCAAACCGAAGGGAGCTTCGTATGGAGGCTTACAAGCAAGAGTTCATCAAGTTTATGGTCGAGTCCGACGTGCTCAAGTTTGGCGAGTTCACGCTCAAGAGCGGTCGTCAATCGCCGTTCTTCATGAACGCCGGTGCTTACGTGACGGGCAGTCAGCTCAAGCGTCTGGGCGAGTACTATGCGCAGGCCATTCACGATAACTTTGGCGACGACTTCGACGTGCTGTTTGGACCTGCTTACAAGGGCATTCCCCTGGCCGTGGTGACCGCCATCGCCTATCACGAGCTGTATGGCAAGGAGGTCAAATACTGCTGCGACCGCAAGGAAGCCAAGGACCACGGTGCCGATAAGGGTAATTTGCTGGGTTATGAACCCAAGGACGGCGACCGCGTGGTCATGGTCGAGGACGTTACCACCAGCGGCAAGTCCATCGACGAGACGTATCCCAAGGTCAAGGCTGCTGCCGATGTCGAGATTCGCGGTTTGATCGTTTCCCTCAACCGTATGGAAGTGGGCAAGGGCGGCGTTACCACGGCGCAGAAGGAAATCGAGGCCAAGTACGGCTTCCCCGTGGCGAGCATCGTGTCGATGGCCGAGGTTGTCGAGGTGCTCTACAACCACGAGATCGACGGCAAAGTGGTTATCGACGATACCCTCAAGGCGGCTATCGACGCGTACTACGAGCAGTATGGCGCCAAGGAGTAGCATCTGCGCCTGTTGCCAATTGGATGTTGAGCGGACGTTCCGTATTCGGGGCGTCCGCTTTTTAATAACTGGTAAAGATCTATGCCGCTCCTCGAATAATGTCCTGTCATCGCTTGTTGAGAGCAGGGAGTCTGATACATTCAAATCATTGTGTAAATGGGCTTGGGGGAACATGGGAAGTGCCATGGCGGGCCCGCGACCACGTTCGGAGGAACGATGAAGAAGAAACTCACGACGCTCGCGCTTATTCTGATCGCTGCGCTGAGCATGCTTGCGCTGTGCGCCTGCAACAACGGTCCTTCGTCGGAGGAGGTCATTCGAGAGGGCCTGTCCGGAGAGCTCGACACGATCGTCAACAAGAAGGGTGACGATTGGGATGAGATGATCAGCGACATTGAGGATGAAGCCGACCTCTCCCAGTTCGGTATCGATGCCGAGGAGTTCGTTAACGTTTTGTTTGATGGCTTTGATTACGAGATCACCTCGGTCGATGTCGACGAGGAAGACGATACCGCCGTTGCGCACGTGACGCTCACCTCTAAGTCCATGAAGGACGTGATGACGGCTTTGCAGCAGGCAGCCGATGACTTTATGGGCGATCCCAACAACTATGCAGGTTTGAGCGAGGACGAGCTTTACAAGAAGGTCGGCGAGCTGATGATGGATGCCATCCGTGGCGTCGAGACGCAGAAGGTCGATGTGGATCTTGAGTGCGAGCGCGACGAGGACGGCAACTGGACCGAGGCCGACAGCGTTGCGGACGAGATCACCAATGCACTGATGAGTTAATCGTCAATCGATATCTTGCCTCTGGGGGCCGGGAGTAATTCCCGGCCCTTTTTTGTTTGAAACGAAAACGAAATCCATCAACAACTCGAAAGACAAGAATGCAAAATCGAAAGTAAGGGGTTGTTAAGCGTAGCGGGACTATTTGTCGCGCTTGGGCAGGGAGTGCGGTGTGGACGTATGGGAGGTGGTCGGCTGCACGGTCTTGATTGACATGGCGGTGTGCGGTCCGACGAAACGCTTACGAAACAATTAAAGCCAAGCTTGACTTCATTGAGCTAAAGCGTAGACTGCATAAATGCAACGTAAGGAGATGGGAATTCAACAGGGACCCATCGCTTTGTAGAGGAATGCCACAGCATGTTTATGAGCCAGCTACACATTATCAGCGTAATTATTATTTAGCGCGGGTTGGCGATAAACAGTCAGCCCGTGCCAAATGCGGGCGGCTGATAAAAGACGAGGGCCGTCGAATCGAAAATCGACGGCCCTCGTTTTTTATCGAAATCGAAAGTGTTGGGGAAACCTCAGAAGGAAGGATAGTATGAACGGAGTTGTAGTCATGCTCGTGTGCGCGGCGGTTCTCGCCTGCGGCTATCTCGGGTACGGACGCTGGTTGGCCAATAAGTGGGGCGTCGATAGGGAGGCCCTTACTCCTGCCAAGCGCATGAAGGACGGCAAGAACTTCTCGCCCGTCTCTGCATTCACCGCATTTTCGCATCAGTTCAGCTCGATCTGCGGTGCAGGCCCTGTCACGGGCACCATCGTGGCCATGGCTTTTGGCTGGCTGCCCGTTGTGCTGTGGGTGCTCGTGGGCGGCATCTTCTTTGGTGCCGTACATGACTTTGGCGCCCTGTATGCCTCGATGAAGAACAACGGCAAGTCGCTGGCCCAGCTCATCGAGAAGTACATCGGCAAGACCGGTCGTCGCCTGTTCCTCCTGTTCTGCTGGTTGTTCTGCATCATCGTCATTGCCGCTTTCACCGACATGGTGTGCGGTACCTTCAAGTTCACCCCGGTCATGGGTGCAGATGGCGTGGCTACTGCTGCTATCGACTTCACCAAGTCCTATGCCGCCGGTTGCGCAGGTACCATCTCCATCCTCTTCACCTTTGTTGCCATCGCTTTTGGCTATGCCCAGAAGAAATTCAACCTCACCGGTGTGGCCGAGTTCGCCACCGGCGTGGTGCTGATGGTTCTCATGTTCGCCGTAGGCATGCAGTTCCCGCTGTACCTCGATAAGTTCCAGTGGTTCGCCGTTGTGATGGTCTACCTGGTCTTTGCCGGTGCTATGCCCATCAGCGTGCTCAAGACCCCGCGCGACTATCTCACTTCGATCATGATGATCGTCATGATTGTCTGTGCCGTGCTGGGCATCTTTGTCTTGGGCGCTCAGGGTCAGGCAACCATCACCGCTCCTGTGTTTACCGGTTTCTCTACTGCTTCTGGCATGATGTTCCCCATCCTGTTTGTTTCCGTTGCCTGCGGCGCACTTTCCGGCTTCCATAGCCTCGTGTCTTCCGGCACCTCTTCCAAGCAGGTCGAGAAGGAGGCCGACGCCGTCAAGGTTGGCTACGGCGCCATGATCGTTGAGTCCTTTGTGGGCGTCCTCGCCATCGTTGTCGCTGGCATCATGTTCTCCTCGATGAATACCGCCGGTACCGGCACGGTGAACGTTGCCAACGGCGGCCTTGCCTCCACCCCGTTTCAGATCTTCGCTGCCGGCATCGCTCGCGGCATGACGGCTTTTGGCGTCGACCAGACTGTTGCCACCGTGTTCATGACCATGAACGTCTCGGCCCTTGCTCTCACCTCGCTCGACGCTGTTGCCCGCATCGCCCGCACCTCGTTCTCCGAGTTCTTTGCCAAGACCAATGACGCTTTGGCCATCAATGCCAAGACCGGCGTCATGAAGGTTTTGGGCAACCCCTGGTTCGCTACGGTTGTGACCCTGCTTCCCGGTCTTGCCCTGGCCTTTGGCGGCTATGCCAACATCTGGCCGCTGTTTGGTGCTTCTAACCAGCTGCTTGGCGGCATGACCATGATCACGCTCGCTGTGTTCTGCAAGTGCACCGGCCGCAAGGGCTGGATGCTCTACGTGCCTGTGGTGTTCCTGCTGGTATGCACCTTCACCTCTCTGGTGCAGAGCGCCCTGGGCTGCGTTGCCGCTATCCAGGCCTACGGTCTGTTTGGCTCGATCCCCGCAGCAACTGCCGGCGCCGCTGCGACGCCCGTGCTTGCCACCAAGGGCTTGCAGCTGCTCTTTGCCGTGCTGCTGATGGTCCTGGGCCTGATTGTTGCCGTGAACTGCCTGAAGGAGCTCTTTGGCAAGGAGGCTGGCTCCCTGCCCGACGAGGAGCCCGAGTGGACCGAGATGGGCCGTGCCGAGTATGGTCGCGCATCCGTTGAGGCTCCTGCCGACGGAGCTGCTCAAAACGCCTAATCGCGTCTGAGCGTACCTTTCGCATATCGTTATATTCGCCCGAGTGCTCTGCAGCCGCACTCGGGCGTTTTTTATTTTGGCGATACGTGGTGCCGGGGTACGCCCAATTGCATGCAAGGAGTCCTGTTACGCCGCACTCCCCGTGGAATCATTCGAGCAAGAAGCCTCGTTCAGATTCCATGGGGTACCATAAAAACGTTTGTGTTTTTCTTCGAGGAGGCTTGTGTGTCTTCATCTTTGTATAGCGATAATCAAAACGATGTCGATGCGCTAGCGCGTCGCATCGCTGCTCTCACCTCGTTGAGCTCCAAGCAGGCAGCCGTTATTTCGCGCGGTCTGTTGGGCCGTAAGGTCCTCAAAATCAAGTCAAGTTCACTGGGCGGGCTTTTCCGCTCGATCGATAAGGATATCGATACCAAGCGTCTACGCGATGAGTTCATCAAGTCGGGTCTTATCGAACGCATCGATGAGACCGGTGTCGACGGGCGCCCTGCCATCTATTCGATTTGCGCAAAGGTTTCCGAGCTTATTATTGTTGATGGCGCCGAGGATCTAAACGATGGCTTTGACGTCGAGGAGGAAACGGCGCCTGCCGAGACGTTGGCTGTTGAGGCTAAAGACGCTGGACAGGCTGCACCCGCAGCGGCGGCGTGCGGGTCCGAGAAAGATTCTGAATCAGCGAAGCCCGCGGCACCTCGAGCTGAGGATACCCGTCGCGACCAGGAATTGCCCGCCGTCGCGCCTTCCGAGGCAGCTCAAAAGGAAGAGCAAGCTAGGCCAAACGATACGCCAGCGCCCTTTGTCTCGAAGGTGGGCCGTGGTGCGCGTGTACATCGTCGCGTGCAGGACAAGAAAGTATCACGGGATACCCAGGACAACTCTACGGAGCAGCCAAGGCTCGCCGAACCGAAGGGCCAAGAGCTAGAAGGTCGCGCCATGGGACCCAAAAAGCAGCAGCTGCAGGCTCAGGATGCTCCGTCCGCTCCTGCCGAGAAAAAAGCGCCCGCTCCCAAAGAGCCTGCCGTTTCAAAGAAAGGCGCAGCATTTAAGCAGGCGGAGGCAAATCGCGGTCGCGTTGCTTTTGCCGAGCGAGATACTCAGCGAAAGCATGAGGACGCTAAGGAAGGGGAGGCTCGTTCTTCGGTAAAAAGGGACACTCCTGCGAACAGGAAGCGAAAGGGAAAGCCCGGGCGTTCCGAGGCGGTCAAGTCGTCTCACAAGCAGGATTCCCCTTCGACTCAGACAATGGGGACTCATCGCTCGAACGATTCTGCCCAGTCCGAATCTCGCTCTATCGTACGCGTGATTCGAGGACAACTCGCAAAGGTGGCAACCGTGTTGCCGCTTTCTGCTGTCGCGCACAGCGATCGCGTCCAATATGCCAAGATCACGCGCGTTGACAGTCGTCCGATGGCGAAGACTGCCGCGCGCGAAAACGGTCATCAAAACGCCAAGCAGCAGCTTGCGCATGATTTTGAGGCCATTACCACGTGGATCGAGCAAACGGACGGCATGGATACCCCGTATGCCTCGCGTCGTCAGCGCGCTTTCGAGATTTTTAACGATGAGAAGGCCTTTGATGGCAAGCGCGGTGAGCGCCTGTTCAAGCGCCTGAACGACCGCGGCGTTAACGTAGCGGCGCTCAAGATTACGCCCCAGCGCCCGTATCACTTTACGAGTTTCTTTGGTATCGGTGCCAATAAGCCGTTCATCATGGTCGAGAATATCGACACATACGACGAGATCGCGCGTCTGCTGCGCGGCAAATCGTCGGTCAAGCTTTTTGGCGTGCGGGTGAGCGGCGTCATCTTTGGCAGTGGCTGCAAGGCGAGCGTCTCGCATGCGCTGGACGATTATCTGTCCGATATAGGCTATGGATACGACTACGTGTACTATGCGGGCGATATCGACCGCGAGGGCGCGCGCATCGTCGAACAGGCCCGTGCGGCAAACAATACGAAGATTCGCATGCACGCGGGTATGTACAAGGCCATGCTGGCGGCTCACAAGCGTCGTTTGAAGGACGGTCGCGGGGTGGAGCATGCATCCGAGAATCAGGGCGTGCCGCAAAATCTCGCACGCGCTATCGCCGACCTGCCCATGGTTACGCGCGTGCAGTTCCGCAATATCTTGCGTGAGGGCGGCCGTATCCCACAGGAGATCCTAACCTCGGCCGATTATCGCGACTCAAGCTCCGGCAGCCTTGACCGCATCCTCAACAGCTAAGCAATGTGACAAAAAGTCGACAGGTTTATTTTGTCACATTTTCACAAGTCCTCCATAAAAGGCGTCCGCACTGCGAACCGAGTTGCAGTGCGGACGCCTTGACTTTTGCTATCGAGGGCTATCGAGGCTCTATCATGCTGAGCGAGATTTTCTTTCGCTCGCGATCGACCTTTTCGATCCACACGTCAACGGTGTCGCCTACGCGAACAACGTCGCTGGGGTGTTTGACAAAGCGGTTGGCCATCTTGGAGATATGCACCAGGCCGTCTTGATGTACACCGATATCGACAAACGCGCCAAAGTCCACGACATTGCGCACCGTGCCCTTAAGCTTCATGCCCGCCTCCAGGTCATCGATAGAGAGGGCAGAGCGGCTAAAGACAACTTCGGGGGCGTCGTCGCGTGGGTCACGACCGGGCTTTTTGAGCTCGTCGATGATATCGATGAGTGTCAAGATGCCGCAATCGAGCTCTCCGGCGACCTCGCCGATGCTGCCCACGCGGCGCTCGATATCGGGGATTCCGCCGCGCTTGAGCTCATCGGCTTTAACGCCCGCGCGCTTGAGTACCTCGTTGGCAACGACGTAGCTTTCGGGGTGGACGCTTGTTGCGTCGAGCGGATTTTTGCCATCTGCAATGCGCAAGAATCCTGCAGCGTTGAGATACGCCTTGGGGCCGAGCTTCGAGACCTTCTTGAGTTGCGCACGGTCGGTGAAGGGGCCGTTCTCCTCGCGGTAGGCGACGATGTTGCGGGCAACCGTTGGCGTGATGCCAGACACATAGCCCAACAGGCTTGTGCTTGCGGTGTTTACATCGACGCCCACGCGGTTGACAACGTCTTCTACAACATTGCCCAGCGAGTACGAAAGCTCGGCCTGGTCGAGGTCATGCTGATACTGGCCAACGCCAATGGACTGGGGCGGGATCTTGACCAGCTCGGCAAGGGGGTCTTGCAGACGGTGACCCAGGCTAAGGGCGCCGCGCACTGTGACGTCAAGATCGGGATATTCCTGGCTCGCCAGCTCGGATGCCGAGTAAACCGACGCTCCGGCTTCGTTGACGATGGTGTAGCGAAGCTCGGGCGCCTGCTCGGAGATAAACTCGCTCACGACTTCCTCGGTTTCGCGGCTTGCCGTGCCGTTGCCAATAACAATGGTGTTGACCTTGTCCTTTTTGACCAGGCGAGCCAGCTCGCGTTTGGTGCCGGCAACGTCGTGGCGCGGCTTGGTGGGGTAGACGACACCGTGGTCGAGCAGCTTGCCGGTCTCGTCCATGACGGCGACCTTGCAGCCAGTGCGGTAGCCGGGGTCGAGTGCCAGCACGCGTGCGCCGCGAACCGGTCGAGCCGAGAGCAGGCCTTCGAGGTTTTTTGCAAACACGTTGATGGCATCGGCTTGAGCGCGCACGGTGAGCTTGGCGCGGGCCTCGCGTTCGAGTGAAGGCGCCATGAGACGTTTGTAGCCATCGGCGATAGCGGCGTCGAATATGGGGGCAAAAACGCCTTGCCGACGCGGCCAGCGGCTTCCCAGGCGCGAAACGGCTGCCTGGTTATCGACGTTCACGCGAACCCGTAGCTTCCCCTCTCGCTCACCGCGGTCGATGGCAAGGACGCGGTGGTTGGGGATGCGACGCAGCGGCTCATCGTAGGCATAGTAGGGCTCGTATGGGGTCTTTTCGGTGGGGTCGGTCGCCTCGACAACGATATCGGCGGTGTTCTGGGTGAAGGCACGCAGGTCGGCGACGTTCTCGGGGTCTTCGGCGACAATTTCCGCCACGATATCGGAGGCGCCTGCAAGGGCTTTTTCGGCGGTATCGAAGCCGGCTTCCTCATTGATGTATGCTGCGGCTGCCTCGATGGCCGAGCCACCGCCCTTGGGGCTTGCCTGCATAATGATCATGTTGGCAAGCGGCTCGAGTCCCGCCTCGCGGGCTTTTTGGGCGCGCGTCATGCGCTTCTTGCGATAGGGTTTGTAGAGGTCCTCGACGCGTTGCAGCTGCTCGGCTTCGCGAATCTGCTGCTCCAGCTCGGGCGTGAGCTTGCCCTGGGCGTTGATGAGCACGATGACATCCTCTTTACGCTGCTCAAGATTGCGCAGGTAGCCCAGGCGTTCGTTGAGCGCGCGGAGGGCGACGTCATCCATGCCGCCAGTCGCTTCTTTGCGGTAGCGGGCGATAAAAGGGATGGTGTTCCCCTCGTCGATGAGCTTGACGGCTGCGTCGACGTCGGTGACTTTGAGATCGAGCTCGCGAGCAAGCTGTGCGATGAGATCCATGGGACTCCTAGCGTTCGTTGGTGCGTTTGAGCAATGGGCAAACAAGGATACCATTGCGCGCGACGTCGATGGTTTAGGGCAATTGCTCTTTGGCGGCTCTTCAGAATACTATGAGCAAACTGGCCGTTGCAGAAAGCAGGGCATTTGGCGTGAGTCTATTGGCCGCCGCGCCTGCTCAGGCTATCTCTTTGAGAAAAAGGCGGTTAAAAAACGATCATAAGGTCCCTGTTTCCACAAACTTCCTGATTTCAGTAGCAGTATTGCATTATGCGGAGTAGACGGGTCTTTCGAGCTCTATTTATCTGGGATTTTCTAATCAAAATAGCGCTTCTAATTGTAAAAGCGCCAGATTGCTACTGAAATCAGGAAGTTTTGATTTGCTCAAAGGGTTTTGGGCTGAAAGCCGTTTGCTCAAGGGCCGTACGGGAGATATCGACTTGCCAAGAGTTGCAACTCCAAACAAAAAGCCCCGGCGCCATGGCCGGGGCTCATCAAGACAAGGGCTGGGGTAGAGGGATTCGAACCCCCGTAACCGGCACCAAAAACCGGGGTCCTGCCGCTGGACGATACCCCAATGCGGACGTGCTGCTATCGCAGCCTGTCTAGTTTACCTAATCACTCAAGGCAGCGCAAACGCCATCGAGAATACGCACAGCAAGGGTTTGCGCATCGCTTGACGTGAACGTGCCGTTGTAGCACGTAAGGCCGGTGAGTTCGATGCGCAGATGCGCGGGTTTGGATGCCGCGGCCTCAAAAGCGGTGCTAATACGCTTGGAAAGGTTGTTGCACTGAGCGAGCGTGAGGGTTGGACGTGGCTCGGCGTTCTCTGGGAGCTCGTCGCTTGCGAGTTCAAGAACCAAATCCATGCCCACGGGAGCTTCGCCCTCGCTTAGCACCATGCCACTATTTTCTGTTGTGGCCGAGGCGATATTCCACATACGCGAGGCGATGTTGCGGGCGATGGCGTCCTGTCCGCTTACGGCGATGCGATAATGCTCAAGCACATTCGCGGCGCGCGCAAAGCCGGTACGCTCTTCCGCCTCCAGCACAGAGGGCTTTCCCTCCCATACGTGGCGCAGGCGATCGATGTAGCGAAACGTGTCCTGGAAGGCCATGCCGTCGGCAAACAGGCCGACATTTTCCTGGAACTGCTGCAGGGCGTTTTCGGTATGCGGGCCAAAGTAGCCATCGACATCGCCGCACCCAAAGCCCAGGGCGTTCAAAGCTTGCTGCAAAGCAACGACATCGGCCCCGTGGAAGTTGGGAAGGCGCAGGTAAAGCGTGCGATCGCCCAGTTTATACGAGGCGTCTACCAACGCGCTCCAGCAGATGATGTCAACGTCGCCCAGGGCGTCGAGGCCCGAGGTGACGCGAAACGACGCCACAGCGCGCGCAGTCGTATCTCCGTAGAGCTTCTGCGTGTATTCCTGTTCGTCGATGGTATAGCCCAGGCCAATCAGGCGCGTTTGAATATCTTCAACTGCGGGTCCCTGCATGCCCTTTGTAATCGGATCCAAGAGAACCCCTTTCATATGCAATATGGCGCGTGCCGTCTGTGGGCGGTCTGCGTTCAAAGTTACCCATCAGTGTATCAAGTTAACGAGTTATGCGCTAAGTCGCACGACATCTGCAACCTACGCACGCACGCAAAACCATAAGTGCCCGCCCGGCGCGAGCCTGACAAAACGCTCGGGCGCTCTTTACGTTCCCTTGTTGTTTGTCCCATAGGCTAAAGAAAACACGCCAAGAGAGGGGAAACGCCATGAGCGACGCATGGGGCGAGGTATTGACGATGGACGACGGCACGAAGGCGGACGTTGTCCCGTTGCCGGAAGACCGTGCTGCTTTGGCGTCTATCGCGCTGTTCGGTGTGATGGCTGCTGCTCTCGTTGTCCTTTACCTTTAGTTCAGACGCTCGACAAAGAAATCCGCCATGCCCAAAAGCAGGTCCTTGCATTGAGGGTCGAGTTCGACGCTTTCCAGTGCGGCTTTGGCGCGGGCGGTAAGATCGAGCGAGTATGAGTGCGCATATGCGATGGCGCCCGTACGCTCGAAAATCTGAACGGCGCGGTCCAGACGATCGGGATCGGTGGTTCCGCTTGTGAGGATATCCATCAGCTCGTCGTGGGAGGCGTCGTCGGCATAGTTGAGGGCATGGACGGCCACCAGGGTGCGCTTGCCTTCGGTGATGTCGCAGCGAAAGTCCTTGTTGCGCGCTTCTTTTTTACCCACCAGGTTGAGCAAGTCGTCTTGAATCTGGAATGCCAGGCCGGTGTGAAGGCCAAAGGTGCGCAAGGCAGAGATCTGCTCCTCGCTGCCGCCGCCGATGATGGCTCCGCAGGCAAGTGGAGTGGCGCCGCTGTAAAACGCCGTTTTGTGTGTGGCCATGGCGAGATAGTCTTCGATGCTCAAGTCAAAGCGGCCGTCGCGTACCCAGCCCAGGTCCAGCGCTTGGCCTTCGATGGTTCGCGCCGTCATGGAGGTGAGCTCTTGTATGAGTCGCACTTTGAGGGGCGCGTCGAGGTCGGGATCGTTTGCCACGGCGGCGCTAACGAGCATGAGTGCGTAGTCGCCGCAGTTGATGGCGATGCCCTCGCCCTCGGTGATGTGCAGGCACGGCTCGCCGCGACGGAGCTGTCCGTTGTCGGCAATGTCGTCGTGGATGAGCGCTCCGGTCTGGAAATGCTCGATTGCGGCGGCGCAAGTTGCCGCGCGGTTCCAGTCGCCGCCTACCGCGCGGCAGGCGAGCATGCAGATGAGCGGCCTATGGCGTTTTCCCGCGTTGGCCGAGTAGTGACCGAGGGGCGCATACAGGTATCGCTCGATATCGGCGCTATCGGTCTGGTGGCGAAAGTACGTATCCAGATAAGCGTTGATCTCGTTGAGGTGGGCGCTTAGGAACTCAGTGAAGGAACTCTGCACGGTAATGCTCTTTCGGGTGAGGGGTGCCGGTCGCTAACGGGTGGAACAAACAAAACGTGGGGCAAATCCCTTGCACGGAATTTGCCCCACGCCAAGCGCGATTGATTACTCGGCGTCGGCGAAGCCGTTGGGGTTGCGGGACTGCCAGTTCCAGGAGTCGCGGCACATGTCGGCGAGGTCGTACTGAGCCTTCCAGCCCATCTCGCGCTCGGCCTTGGTGGCGTCGCACCAGTTTGCGGCGATGTCGCCTCCGCGACGCTCGCGAATGACATAGGGGAGTTCTTTGCCACAGGCTTTGGAGAAGGCGTGAATCACGTCGAGAACCGAGCTGCCGGTACCAGTGCCCAGGTTGAACACCTCAACGCCCTCGCGGCCGTTCATCCAGCGCAAGGCCGAAACATGGCCGGAGGCAAGGTCGCACACGTGGATGTAGTCGCGCACGCCGGTGCCATCGGGGGTGGGGTAGTCGTTGCCGTACACTTGCACGGCCTCGCGCTTGCCCACGGCAACCTGTGCCACATACGGCACCAAGTTGTTGGGGATGCCCTTGGGGTCCTCGCCGATAAGGCCCGAAGGATGTGCGCCGATGGGGTTGAAGTAGCGCAGCAGCACGACGTTCCACTTGGGGTCTGCCGTGTGGAGGTCGGTGAGGATCTGCTCGATCATCCACTTGGTCCAGCCGTACGGATTGGTAGCGTTCTTCTTGGGGCTTTCCTCGGTGAGGGGCAGGCTATCGGGGTCGCCGTAGACGGTGGAAGAGCTGGAAAACACGATGGAATTGCAGCCATGGTTGCGCATGACGTCTACGAGCACCAAGGTGTTCTCGATGTTGTTGTGATAGTACTCGATGGGCTTGGTCACCGATTCGCCCACGGCCTTAAAGCCGGCGAAGTGGATCACGCGGTCGATGTTGTGATCGGTAAAAATCTTCTCCATGGCATCGCGATCGAGCACGTTTGCCTTATAGAAGGTGAGATTTTGCGCCTTCTCGTCCCCGACGATCTGACGCACGCGCGATACGGCGACCTCACTTGCATTGGAAAGGTCATCGACGATAACGACCTGGTAGTTGCAATTAAGCAGCTCGACAACGGTATGGGAGCCGATAAAACCAGCGCCGCCGGTTACCAGCACGCAGGTATCCTGCGGCTCGAGCATTTGGGACATAAAGTCTCCTTTCGGAAATGGTTGTCGTGCAAATCAGTATAGAACACTGGCCTATGCGTTTTGCGAAAGTGGGGTAACCGCTGCGTTATGGCATGAAAAAACCGGCCGCAGAAGCGACCGGTTACAGGGCGAGAATAGCGGATTAAAGCAGGGGTGGCCTTAGGACACCCTAGGACAGCACGATGCCCTTTGCCCAGCCCCAGCGGGGCGTGACGGTGGAGTTGTAGAAGTTGATCCAGTAATCGGCGCTGCAGGTTCGGATATAGCCGATGTTGTCCATAACGGTTCCGCCGCCTACGTAGATTCCCACGTGGCCGTAGATGGCTCCCGCGCTCGTAAAGGGGTGCGAGGAGACGGCGATGATCATGCCGGTCTTTAGATTGCTGCGATTGGAGCTAAAGCAGTAGTTGGCATACATGTCGCAGGCGTTGCCCGGTACGTTGCCCAGGCCCGCGTTGCAAAAGACGTCTGCCACCCACCAGGCGCACAGTCCGGCGCCGGGCGAGGGGGTGTGCTGTGCCCAGTAGACGACCTTCGAGGCAGAGCCTGTTCCGCCGCCGCCCACGCCGCCGCTGCCGGAGCCACCGCCGGAACCGCCGCTGGAGCTGCCGCCCGATTGCTGGGCCTTCTTCGCTTCTTCCGCGCGCTTGCGTGCTGCCTCTTCGTCACGCTGGGAGGCAAGCAGCTCTGCGTCGCGCTTCGCCATGAGTTCCTTGACGTCGGAGTCCAGGCCATCGAGAACGGTTTGAACCTCGTCCTTCTTGGCGCTCATCTCGTTGAGCTTTTGAGTTTGCTCGTCTTTCAGCGCTTCAAGATCGCTCTTTTGATTCTCGAGTTCTTCTTTCTTCGAAGCAAGGTCGTCTTGAATGCTCTGGATTTCGCCGATGGTCGCGCGGTCTCGATCGTTCATCTTGTCGAGGTAATACACGTTTGAGATGAGCTCGTCAAAAGAAGAGGAGGAGAGCAAAAGGGTGAGTGTGTTGTTGCCTCCGTTCTTGTAGCTTTCGCTCACGCGAGCGGAAAGGGTGCCCTGCTTTTGCTTGAGCTCTTCTTGCTTTTTCTCGATTTCTGCCTGGGTGGCATCGATATCGTTTTGCACCGACTCGATGTTGCCCATGGTCTTGTTGAGCTCCTCGGCAAGCGCTTGGTATTCGCTGGCGATTGCGTTGAGCTGAGATTGGACCTCGTTGTACTTTGCTTGGGCGTTGTTGAGGGCATCGGTGGTTTCTTTGGTTGCCGATGCAGCCGAGGCGGTACGGGGGATGCCATAGAGCACGGCGGCGGTAACGGCACCGAAGGCGAACTTGAGCGCCTCGCGGCGTGTCATACCGTACGAGATATATGAAGTGGATTTAACGTACTTGGCGTTGGCTCGCGTTCCATCGCCAGTGCGCAGATGCTGTGACATATGTTCTCCATTGGTTGTTCGTGTATATGTCGAAAGCGCTATATGTGTATTCAGGATAGCGTATTTTGAGAGGTGCGTTAAGTTTTTCATCAACCATCAACGCGGTATAGCATAAAGGGGCTTGCGGTATAGTCTAGGCAGTCCATTAAGACCCAAGGCGGTATACCATGCATGAATTTGACGATTGTTTCGACACCAATTTTCTATGTGTCCTTGCATCAGTTGTGGGCGAGGACGGCGTGCTGATGGCCGAGCCCATGCGCGATCACACGACGTTTAATATCGGTGGCCCCGCGGACGTGATGATCCTGCCGCGTACGCGTGATGAAGTGGTCCGCGTCCTGGATATCTGTCTGACGGGCGGCGTGCCCTGCGAGATCGTGGGCAACGGGTCGGATCTTTTGGTGGGAGACCGCGGGCTGCGCGGGGCGTGCATTCTTCTGCGTGATAACTATAGTGACATGACGGTGGCCGGCAATCGTATCCGAGCTGCGGCGGGAGCGCTTTTGCGCGACGTGACGCTTACCGCTGCCGACGCCGGGCTTTCGGGATTAGAGCCCCTGTGGGGCATTCCCGCTACGGTGGGCGGCGCCTGCTTTATGAACGCCGGTGCGTATGATTCCTGCACCGCAAATGTGCTGGAGTCCGTGGAAGTCTATGTCCCCGGCGCTAAGCTGGAGGATGGCTCCCGCGCGAGCGGACAGGTTCGCACGGTTCCTATTGCCGAGCTTGGCATGGGGTATCGCAAGAGCCGCATTCATGACGAGGGCTGGATCGTGCTCTCTGCGACGTTTGCCTTGACGCCCGACGATTCGGATATGATTCGCCGCGCGATGGATGAGTATCAGGCGCGTCGCGAGGAAAAGCAGCCACTCGATATGCCGAGTGCCGGCTCGACTTTCAAGCGCCCCGAGGGCTATTTTGCCGGAAAGCTCATCATGGATGCCGGCTTGCGCGGCGTTCGCGTCGGTGGCGCCCAGGTGTCCGAAAAGCACTGCGGTTTTGTGGTCAATGCCGACCATGCTTCTGCCGCCGATGTCTGCGCTCTGATTGAGCATGTGCAAAAGCAGGTTAAAGATCAGTTTGGCGTTGACCTTGAGCCTGAGGTGCGCCGTATCGGCGAGTTTTAATCCATATCGATAAGATTTGGCGGCGGGGTTGATTGCGCCTTGCCGCATGCCGAGCCCCTGCATCTGCGTTTTCAAGCAGATGCAGGGGCGTTTTAATTGCGAAGCCATAACGATGACCTGTGCTGGCGGGCATTGCTGCCGCTATAAAAAGCGGGCGCATCCCGTTTGGAATGCGCCCGCTGCTCTCGTGATGTAAAGGCTGGCTTATTCGCTGGGGCCAGTCGAGATGTAGAGGATGATCACCGTGCCCGCAGGTTGCTTGCCGCCAGGGCTGTACTTAATGACGTTGCCTACTTCGACCGAGCTGCTGGACTGCTGGCGCGGGTCATACTTGAGGCCTGCGTTGGCAATGGCCTCCTCGGCGTCTTCGGCCGTCATGCCCGTAAGGCCCAGGGAGTCGACGTCGACCTCGTCACTCGAGGTGTCCTTGCCTTCGGAAATATAGATGGTGACCGTCGAGCCCTTCTTGGCGGTGCCGGTGGGGCTTTGCTTCATGACGTAGCCCTTGGCATACGTATCGCTGGTGCCGCCGCTCTCGACATTCACGCTAAAGCCGGCGTTGCTCAGCGTGTTGGTAGCGTCACTCTCGGTCTTGCCTACCACGCCGGGGACCGAATCGGTCTCGGGGCCCGAGGATACGACGATGTCGACCTTTGAACCCTTGTCGACCTTCTCGCCAGCCTTAGGACTTTGATCGACGATCTTGCCTTCGTCGGCATCGTTTGCCTCTTGCGTGGTGCTGCCTACGGTGAGGCCGGCATTCTCAATGATTTTCTTTGCTTCGTCAAGATCCGAGGCATTTGAAAGATCGGGAACCTCAACTTGGTCAATAGGCTTCGAACCCTTGGAGATCACGATGTCGATTTTTGAGCCAGCGGCAGCGGTCTTGCCTCCGTCCGGCGTTTGCTCGCACACCTGTCCCTCGGGATATTGGTCATTGTAGCTTTGATTCACATTGCCGGGCTCAAAGCCGCTGCTTTTGATACTGGCAACGGCTGCTTCCTGCTCCATGCCCAAAAGGTTGGGTACGCTCTTTTGGTCTCCACCGTTTAGAAAGCCCGATACGGCAAAGACTGCGATGGCTACAAAAGCGACGATTGCGATGGCGATGGCAGCGATCTTGCCTTTGCCTATGCCGTGCTTCTCATTGTCGTAAGAGCTGGTATTGATCTGGTTGTTGGGTCGAATCACGGGATTCGATGCCGTGTCGCCGGGGGCGGTGGGGCGCACCATGGTTTGCGTCTTGTCGCCCATGCGCATTGCCTCGGTTCCGCCAGCGCCCGCCATGCCGGCGATGACGCGGGTGGGTTCAGGCACATCTACGGCGCGGCCCGCAAGGTAGGAGTTGAGTACCTGGCGCAGCTCGTCTGCCGTTTGGAAACGATTTGCCGGGTCTTTTTCCATGCACTTGAGGATGATGCGCTCAAGATCGCTGTCGACATTGGCGTTGATCTGGCTCGGCGGTACGGGAAGCTCGTTGACCTGCTTGAGGGCGACGGAGATGGCATCGTCGCCGTCAAAGGGAACGCGGCCTGTGGCGCACTCGTACATCACCACGCCGAGCGAATAGATATCGGAGGTGGGGCCGAGCTCCTGGCCGCGCGTCTGCTCGGGACTTACGTAGTGGGCGGTGCCCAAGACGTTGTTGTCTTGAGTGAGGTGGCTGTTCTTTGCGCGGGCAATGCCAAAGTCCATCACCTTGATGTTGCCATCGGGCTGCACCATGATGTTTTGAGGCTTGATGTCGCGGTGGATGATCTCGTGCTTGTGGGCAATCGAGAGCGCGCCGCAGATCTGCGAGCCGATTTGCGCGACCTTCTTGGGGTCGAGCGCGCCGTGGCTGCGCACGCCGCTCTTAAGATCGGTGCCGTGCAGCAGCTCCATCACGATGTAATAGGTGTCGCCATCCTTGCCCCAGTCGTAGACGCCTACGATGTAGGGGCTCTGCAGGGCTGCTGCTGCCTGGGCTTCTTGCTTGAAGCGTGCGGCGAACGTGGGGTCTCCTGCATACTGGGGCAGCATGATTTTGACCGCTACGGCACGGTTCAAAACCTGGTCTTGAGCACGGAAAACCGTGGCCATGCCACCGGTTCCGACCTTCTCCTTAAGGAGGTACCTTCCTCCCAGCAAGCGCTGTTGCTCCGCCATTCTTACTCCTCACACTTCAAATGCATCGAATGCATACTATTCATATACCATCACGCGCCTTGAACGGCCAAGGCTACTTTCAAAACCTGGCTCGCAAGTTCTGCGGCACTGGCCTCGCCGCTGTCTTCGGTGTAATCCTCCAACATGACCGAGATGGCCACGGTAGGCGTGTCATAGGGGGCAAAACCGATAAAGACCGAGTTGATGTTTCCCGATCCGATCTCTGCGGTGCCCGTCTTGCCGGCCACCTTAACGCCGGAAACCTGAGCAACCTGCCCGGTACCGTCTTCGACGACCTCCAGCATGGCTTCCTTGACCTTAGCTGCGGTATCCGAGCTAATTGCCTGGCCAAGCGAGCGCGACTGGGTGGTTTTGACCACTGTGCCCTCGGGGGAAAGCGTCTGCGCAACAACATAGGGCTTCATGGCGATGCCGTTGTTGGCGATCGCGGCGGCGATCACGGCGTTTTGCATCACCGTGGTCTGAGGGCCGGGGGTGTGGCCTTGTCCAACGGGCTGGCCGGCGCCTGCCCAGGCAAGCTCCCATTCCGTCATCGCGCTGGCGTCGGGAATGATTGACTCGGCGGTGCCAAAGTCTTGGCCAAGCGACTGCCCGTAGCCGAATGCGCGCGCATACTGCGTAAGGGTGTCGGCGCCGATATCGGTGGCTAGCTGGCCAAAGACAACATTGGAAGAGAGCGCAAAAGCGCGCTCGAGGCTTACGGTGCCGTAATTGGCGTTGAGGTGGTTGGTGACATCGGCGTCGCCGATTTTCATGGACGAGGGCGACTCGAAGCTTTGGTCCAGGGTTGTCTTGCCCGAGTCGAGTGCTGCGGCGAGCGTGACGACCTTGAAGGTCGAGCCGGGCGTGTAGAGCGACTGGGTGGAACGGTCCACGAGCGACCCCTGGGATTCGTCATTGCCGTTGCCCATAAGGGATTCGACATTGGAATTGTCATAGGTGGGGGCACTCGCCTTGGCAAGCACGGCGCCGGTACGCGGGTCGAGCACCACGATGGCGCCCTTCTTGCCGGCAAGCGCCTGTTCGGCGGCCTGCTGAATGCTCGAGTTGATGGTGAGCTTCACGGTGTTGCCGGGCTGGGTGATGCCGGCAAGCGAGTTGACGGCATTTTTCCAGCTGGAGTAATCGCGCGAGCCGGTGAGCGTATCGTTCATGGACGCTTCGATGCCGGTGGATCCGTACTGCGTGGAATAATAGCCCACCGTGTGCGCGGCGAGGTTTCCGTTGGGATAGGAGCGCGAGTAGGTTCCGTCGGCGTTTTGAACCGATTCGGCAAGCGTCACGCCATCGGAGGTGATGATGGAGCCGCGCTTGATATAGGCGGCGCGCATGATTGTGTGGTTGTTGCTGGGCATGCTCTGGATGTTCTTGGCCTGGAACACCTGGATATAGGTAAGATTGCCAATGAGGATGGCAAACAGGCCGGTGAAGACGAACACCGTGACCGTAAGGCGCTTTGCCAGCGCGACGCGGCCCAGTACGCCGGATTCGGGCGTGTCAAGCAGACGTCGACGCATGCGCGAGTTTGGACGAGCGTGCGATCTTGCGGCAGCACCGGTGTTGGCCGCGAAGAAACGGGTGCCGTTTTTGCTGGTGGGAGCTCCTGCGACAGCGCTGTCGGGAAGAGCGGTGGAGATGCCCGTGCCCGCAAGCTCAACGCTGCGACCGGTTGCCTCGTCGCCTGCGCGCATGAGCAGTGCCACAATGACAAAGCTCGCGAGCAGGGAGGAGCCGCCCTGGCTCATAAAGGGCAGGGTAACACCGGTAAGCGGAATGAGTTTGGTTACGCCGCCCACGATCAAGAACGCCTGGAACGAGATGGCGGCGGTGAGGCCCGTTGCCGTGAAAGCGGCAAGGTCGGACTTGGCGCGTGCGGCGGTGGTGAGGCCGCGCACCGCGAAGAGCATGAAGGCAAGAAGAACCGCGGCGCCGCCAAGCAGGCCCATCTCTTCGCCAATGGCAGAGAAGATGAAGTCGGATTCGACGATCGGGATGAGCTTGGCGAGGCCCTTGCCCACGCCCACGCCGGCCAGTCCGCCGTCGGCCAGGGAGTAAAGCGCCTGTACGATCTGATAGCCCTTATTCTGCGCGTCTGCAAACGGGTTGAGCCAGATTTGGAAACGCACCTGCACGTGGGACAGGAAGTGATAGGCGCCCACGGCTCCGATTGCCAGCAGGAAAAAGCCGATGATCACGTAGGAGACGCGGCCGGTTGCGGCGTAGAGCATCATCAAGAAGATGGTGTAGAACAGCAGCGCCGAACCCAGGTCGCGTTCGAAAACAACGACCAGAAGGCAGATGCCCCACACCAAGAACAGCGGGGTGAGCAGGCGCAGGCGCGGAATCTTGAAGCCCATGATCGAGTGGCTGGAGATGGAGAGCAGCTCGCGGTTCTCGGAGAGGTAGCCGGCCAGGAACAAGACGATGAAGACCTTGGCGAACTCGCCGGGCTGGATGGTAAACGAGCCAATGCGAATCCACAGCTTGGAGCCGTAAATCTCGGTACCGATAAACATGGGCAGGATGAGCAGCAGGATGCCGATCGCGCCGAATGTGTATTTATAGCGCTTCACGATGTCGAGATTCTTGACCAGAGCAAGCGTGATGATCATGAGCGCGATGGACACGAACAGGATGATCAGCTGGTTCATGGCAAGGCTCGGTGCCAGGCGCGTGACAAAGGTGATACCGATGCCCGAAAGGAAAAAGACAATGGGCAGAATCGCCGGATCAGCGCCGGGGACAAAGATGCGCGCGGCGATGTGCGCCGCGGTGAAGGCGGCGAACAGGCCGATGGGTACGGCAAGTGTCTGGAATGAAAGCGTGGCTCCGGTGCCCGCGACATAGAGTGCATACAGAAGCGTTACCGGGAACGCGGAAGCGATGAGCAAGAAAAGCTCGGTGTTGCGGCGGCTTCCCATCATGCGCCTCCTTTGGTGGTTTGAGTCGTATCGGTCGTATCGGTCGGAGTGTCTGTGGCGGAACTATCGGCGCCGCTCGAATCGGTTTTCCCCGCGTTGGCGTCTGCGCTCTTGCGAATCGTCTCGGCGGTGAGCACCTGTTCGGTTTCGGCGGCATCGATTTGCGCACGGTATTCCGAAATCGTATTGCGCGCGTCTTCGAGACTATCTTGCGGAATGCCTTCTTCAAGACGGTTGCGCGTATCGTCGGGCAGGTCTGAAAGCTTGACCGACGTGGTGTCTTCAATGTGATAGAGCTTTATGCCCAAGAAGTCGGCATGGACGCCGGCGTAGATCGCTACGGTGTCGTCGCCGTTCACGCCCAAAAACACGGAGCGCGTGATAGACACGGCGGCAACGATGCCCGAGAGCACGAGCGCGGCTATGAGCGCGGCCAAGGCGATGATGAGGTTGCGGCGGCGCTTGCCGATGAGGGTTTTGATGCGCCCATCGTCCACCACATCTACGACGACAACGGTCACGTTGTCTCCGCCGCCTGCCGCCAGGGCTGCGTCCACCAGATTGTCAGTGCAAATCTGCGCGGTCGATGATTGGGCGGCAATGGTTTCGATATCGCCGTCCGGGACCATGCTCGATAGACCATCCGAGCACAGAATCAGGCGGTCGCCCTCTTCGATGTTGAGCTGGAAATGGTCTGCGTACATGGCGGGGTCGGAGCCGAGTGCGCGGGTGATGACCGAGCGATTTGGGTGCGTGCGCGCTTCGTCGGCGGTGATCTCACCGGCGTCTACGAGTTCCTCGACATAAGAATGATCGCGCGTTACGCGGATGAGGGTGCCCTCATGTAGCAGGTAGGCGCGCGAGTCACCCACGTGGGCAATGGCAATGGTGGTGCCGTCGATATAGGCGCAGGTCGCGGTGCACCCCATGCCCGATTTTCCCAAGCCGTTCGCTGCGGCTTCGATGATGGCAGCGTTGGCGGCCTCGACCGATGCCGCGAGAAGCGCGGGGTCGGCAGCGTTCGGCGCCGTCTTCGCGATGGTTTCCACAGCAAGCGAAGATGCAACTTCGCCCGCCGCGTGTCCGCCCATGCCGTCGCAGACGCAAAAGAGCGGTGACTGCACCAGATAGGAATCTTCGTTATGGGAGCGCACGCAGCCCACGTCGGATCGTGCTCCCCACATGAGCGTGGTGGTGGTTCCGGCGTCGTAGGTCGAGTCGGTGTCGATGCGCTCTTCGGTGATGGGGGCGAAGCTTTGCGTGCTGCCAGGGTCTTTGAGCTGTGCTTCCACGGCTTCGACGTCAATCTCGGCGGTATCGTCGAGCGAGGCGGTGGGAAGCGGACGCGGCTTGGGCGCGGCGTGGGCCGGGGCCGCGGGCTCGTCATCGGGCGCGGCGTCGGATACGTCGGGCGCCTGCTCCGGGGCCGGCTCCGCAGGAGCCTCAGCGCCGGCGGTGGGGATGACGGAGGCCGGGATAGCGTCCTTTTCGGCCAAATCGATGTCTTCATTCAGGATGTTGACGGCAGCGGCATGCGTGGCGGCGTCTTCATTCAGAATATCGAGGGCGGCGGCGTGCACGGCGGTACGGTCGGCATCGTCGGCTGGTGCGGTGTCCCGCGGAGCATCCACAGGCTCTGCCATGTGCGCTCCCACTGCGGGAACATCGGCGTGTTCGACAGGGGAAGGCGCCATATGGGCAGCATGCGCCGCTGGCGTGGCGGCATCGTCGCCAAGACCAGTATCAGCTTCGAAAGAGAAATTGTTCTCCTCGTCGATCATCGGCGATTCACTTTCATCACGACATCGCCGATCTGCACCTCATCGCCTTCGCGCAGGGTGGCAGGCTCGGTGAGTGTGCGGCCGTTGACGAGCGTTCCGTTCAAGGAGTTGAGGTCCTCGATCACAAGGGCGGGACCTTGGGTGGTGAAACGTGCGTGCGATGCCGAGACAAAGGGCTCGTTAATGCAGATGTCGGACGAAGGCGAGCGGCCCACGATTACGGGTCCGAGCATGTCCACATGGATGCCACGGATGCCGCGAGGGCCCTTGTCGACATCGATGGTCCAAATTGCCGAGTCACGGCGTTGACCACGGACGAGGCCCACGCCGGTCTTCATGACGGCGAACAGGAAGATATAGAGCAAGACGACGAGGACGATGCGCCCCGTGAACAAGATCAGGTCGATCATGAGCTGCTCCTAGCTTCTGAACTCGAAGTTGCTAAGACCAAAGGTGAGCAGGTCGCCGTTGCGCAGCGGGCAGCGCGTGATGCGGCGGTTGTTCACAAACGTGCCATTGGTGGAGTTGAGGTCCTCGATGGACCAGTCGGAGCCCGTGAAGGTGAGCTCGGCATGGCGGCGCGAGACGTTGGGGTCGCGAAGGACCACGTCGGCCGCGGCGCGCTCGCGGCCAATGATGCAGTGCGCCGCGTTGACCTCGAGGGTTTCGCGGGTCACGACATCGATAAGCTGGGCCAAAGGCTGTGCGGGAGCCTGGTTTGCGCGTGCGTTTGCCATGTTGGCGGCGATGCTTGCCGCGGCGCCGATCGCACCGCCGGTTGCGGCTGCTCCGCCCATGCCGGCGATTGCCTCGCGCGTTACGGTTTGCGGCACGGGGATGGGCGCTGCGGGATCGGG
>ERZ1034980.392-NODE-392-length-33811-cov-13.705326_pt1 | contig 33811 bp, 66 predicted proteins | sample MGYA00520622_ERZ1034980 | MGnify/ENA primary metagenome ERZ1034980 (study PRJEB33766, sample SAMN09781791) | gut metagenome | biome: gut microbiome | host: Homo sapiens | place: Madagascar | study: EMG produced TPA metagenomics assembly of the PRJNA485056 data...
TTCAACCCAACCCTTGTAGTTGAGTTGTTTTGCTAATGCTTCACTAATTGCGTCTATTGCATCAATTAAATCAAATCGTTTTTCTTTTCCAACCTCAAGCGTCTCATCTTTTTGTGGTATATACATCATAGTAATAGTATTTGTAGGATTTTGAACTATACGCTCTTTCATCCATGTGCTAAAACAGGTTAAAACTTCTATAAGAAGCTGGGGGTGTTCTTTGTATAGTACTTTGATCTGCTCGCGCGTAAGATAGTCTTCATATAAATACTTATCTGCCAAATCTTTTTGATAAACGCGCCAATTATCACACCATAAATCATGATCAGTGCTTACATTACTCATTCCTTATCCTCCCACCAAGCCATTATATCCTCGTCATGAATATATTGCTTAGTTATTTTTTCATAAAATTCTTCGTTCAACCCATCCCATACTGCCCTCACGCGCCATAGTCTCGGAAAAACAAGGTCGTATCCGTAGTATTTATGAAATTCCAAACTGACCAAGATTTCTTCACCATCATGTAAAGCGGGCAATGGACAGTCACTTCTCTTGTGCCACATTGTCTGTCAATACCTCACCAATATTATCGCTCATGAATTGTGCAAATTCACGTGCAGATAGATTAATCATTAACATTCGTGTACTTGGTTCTTTGATTATATTAACCTTTGCCGTGATTAAAGCTGATTTGAAATTTCTTGCAGTGATGTTGCCGTTGTAAGTAGCAATTTGCTTGCACTTCTTGAACAAAGTATAGTCTGTGAATACGCCATTAAATATACTATTTCTGTATAGCCAGTCCCAAATTGAATCAAAAGTCTTAAACTCCATATCACTCCACATAAATTCCGCAGGGTCGCTATATGCCCATCCACTATAACTTATAAATTTCATATCGTTAAGCCATAGTGTATAAATTATTTCATGGACTTGCTTAGGCATTGTTATCCTCCTCAATCGTTTATTTTGTAAGATAATATTTGTTAAGAATAGAAATGGCTACCTCTAATCCTGTCATTTGCGCACGCGCTTTTTCACGAAAAAGTGCGGCATAAATATCATCACCCTTAAATTCATCAGCTCCGTATTTGGTTAGTTCGATTTCTGCTTCTATTTCTTTCTTTATTGCTTTCAGAATTTCTTTGGCTTCATTAGTCATTGTTGTCCTCCTTAGTCAACTCCTTCAATTTATTCACAACAATCTTATCAGCTTCGCACAGTCCCTTAGCTTCCGCATAAAGTTTTCTTAGGAAAGATATATCAACGTTTATGTCGCTATCATCAAGGTGACAATCAATAGTGGCATGAATTCCTTCAATCCTTTGAGAGAGCTTATTATGAATCCCTTCAAGTGCGCACACTTCCTCACTATTGTTCATACCTTATACCTCCCATCAACATATTCAATAAATCTTTCACAGCAAACGTCAAGTCCAGCCGCATAACCAAGATTGAATTGTCCACCAAAATGGTAGGCTTTCTTATCTGCTTTACGGGATTCTTCGATTAACCAATCTTTGAACAACTGAACCACTACGCTGTCGTAGACTAACTCGGTAAATGCTTGTTTTGCTTCATTTACGTATGACATTATTTACCCGCCTTAAACAAATTTTCAAACCATATCAAACAGTCCTTATAAGCGTTTAATCTAAGAACATCTTTTTGCTCTTTTGTTTCTTCTTTGAGAATCATGCCTTTAATCATAGCAGCATAGCCATCAATAAGAACCTTAAGACTTGTTGCCCGTTGATTTTGCTCCCCCTCCATTTGACTGATTTTCTCTGCATAAGCACGACACTGTTCCTCAAGCCAAGCCTCATAATCATCTTCGTCAGAATCTATGAATTTATCCTTAAGCCCTTTACGGAACTGTTCGCGTCTATATTTTTCAAGTAACCTTTGAGATTCTTTGTGTAAATCTTCGTAGTTAGTGACTATCCGATAAACCCTTTTATCTTCTGGCTCATAATACGAATTTTTTGGATCATCGCTATACAACATAGCATTTGCTACAACTGACCTTGACCACCAACCTATTTCCCAATCGTTATAAGAGACATAGATGCCACACACGTCACGTTCAAGATGACGAGGATATGATGCTATAAATTCATCAAATTCCTGTTTTGTAACGTCCTTGAACTGCTTTTCTATTGTTGCATGGGTGTCGATGTATTCATGTTCATCTTTAGTTGATATTCTCATTATTATATCCTTTCATAATCTTATTCTCCAGCATCCTTCCCTAAAATACCACCAGAATTCCTTTTCGGGACAAGCCTTGTAGAAGTAATGCCTATCTTCCCATTCGTCCCCACCAAAAATTTTTGCGTTCTGTTTGTTTACATATCTTTCAGCTTTATCAAGGCTAAGAAAACCTAATTTAGGTATGGGTGGAAATGCCGCATTACTGTAGTAGACGATGTAGTGCTGTATTCTATTCATCTATAAATCACTACGATACTTGGAAAAGGCGCAGAGTTTTTGCTTCCACCAAATTTTAGCCGTCCTTTAATAAATCTAATTTCAGCTTTTCCAAGTATATAGTCATGGAACCATCTTACGTCAGTTCTCGAAGGTAGCAACATTACAATCGTACATCCTGTGCACCGATGTTCTTCATATGCTTTCTTAACCCATGCACCTGTTTTGCGACAATAAGGAGGATTACACCACACTGTATGCCCTCCCCAACTTTGAGCAAGCCCATCTTGCTCTTCTGTAAAATAAACAGGGCATTTTGCATTATCAGGCGAAGCCGCCGCATCAAGCGTAAAATGAAACTCATCATTTAGTTTATCAAAGAAATCTTGTGGCGTAGCCCACTTTTCTTCTTTTGATGAATATAAAACTTTTGTATTCAAATCGTCCACAACCTTTCAATCTTGATCATATTCACATTATCGTCCTTTTTCAACGTTCTTATCTATATCTGATTGCGCCGACTCAATTCTTTTATTTGCAATATTATAATATCCTTCGTCTAATTCAATACCAATAAAATTTCTATTCGTATTCAAACAAGCAACGCCTGTGCTTCCTGAACCCATGCAGTTATCTAACACTACCATATTTTCATTTGTATAGGTTTTTATAAGCCATTCACATAACTGTATGGGTTTCTCTGTTGGGTGCAAAGATATTGAGGGATGTGGCTTTGAAAAAGTAATTAAAGAAGTCGGATGTTTCATATCTCCAAGTTCTTTATGATTATCTACAATCGTATATTTTCCATAGTTATTGTTTACTTGACAATTATCTTCAGAAGTTTTATTTGTTGCTTTGCCTTTGGAATGATTTGGTGCCCCCTTGATTTTTTGTGGGTTATAAATTGGCTGTTTATTATAAAACACAACAATTTCTTCTGTTACTCTTAGTGGCATCCGATTAGCATTAAGGAAACCAGAAGGCAATACTTTATTCCAAATAAGATTATATCTCCACATTTTAGGATTACTTGCCATCAGTTTTGCCATGAACATACCATCAGCAAACAAGCAAATTGCAGAATTGTCTTTTACAACTCTTTCATACTGCCTCCATAATTTATCAAGTGGGATAATAGAATCCCATTTGTTTCTTGTAATTCCATAAGGCAAATCGCACAAAATCAAGTCGATACTCTTATCTGGAATCAACTTCATCAATTCAAGACAATCGCCATTATATAATTTAATATCGCTCATTCTATTACAGCCTCCACAATATCCCATACACAACATACAATCATTAACAACATTAGCACCAATGCGCTTTTTCTACCAAACTGTTTATATTGCCAATAATTAAGTCCAATACAAAACAAAGATAATGTGAAAAAAGTCAAATCACGTAAGTTTATTGATGTCCTCATTCAACCTCCTCAAGCCAGTAATTTTTCCGGCATTCATAGCACCCCGAAAAACCAAATTCATCATACGAATGACACTCTTCTGAGTTGAGCTTTGAACCGACCAATTTGCAAGGGTAAATTTCTAACACTCCCTCAGAAATAGGAGTCTCAGGAAACATCTCAAGAAACTTTTCTTGCCGAGTCTTCCGGGGATGTTCTTTTGCCCATTGCTCGACTACCTTGACAGCTTCGTCGGGATGGCTGAGAACCCAATTAACACACGAGAGATTACCGTTACTGTGTTTATAGATTTCGCATTCAACACAGTCGTGATCATCAAAATTGTGCATTCGAACGGCTTCTTTCAAAAAATCAACTGCATCCATCATTTAACCTCCTCGTGCCAAAATTGCTCACGACAGTTCTCGCAACCCCATTCAGAAGTTTCACGTAATTTGCATTGCTCTGTATCGTACTTAGATTTAACTATTTTACAGGGGTCGATGTCTACACTTCCCAAATAAACAAAAGCATTGGGGAACATCTTCAGGAACTCACTTTGGCGTGTTTTCTTAGGATGCTCCTTTGCCCATTTCTCAATTATTTTAACAGCTTCTTCAGGATAAGTGGTAGTATAGTCAGCACAACTCAATCCCTTTTCGTTAGACTTAACGTACAATTCGCACATTTCACCGCCATTTTTGCCGCTACATGAATCAAATGTTTTACACATTCTATTGTTTTCTTTTAAAAATTCAATTGCGTTCATTTTCTTTCTCCTCTATCCATTTGTTGATGATTTCAGCCGCTTCTTCTGGGCGTTCTTTAACAAACATATCGCAGGGATCACCAAATTTGTTGTTCATAAAGGACAGCTTACAATTACTGCATTCATCTTGTAATGCTTTACACATTTTGTCCCAACTTTCGCTAAGACTCGTTTTAATCATTTTTTTCGTCCTCCCACAAGTAATACAACGACCACAAAAATCGTCCACAATATTTCTGATATCCACAGCGGAGACAGCACCCACCACCATGACCACGCGATAACGCCGCATAGCTTCAGGATAATAAAGACTATTGTTAACAGACCCGCGAAACCGATTCCACCTGATGCTTGTTTGTTGTTCATTGCTCGTCCTCCTCAATACGGATAGTCATTGATTTGCTCCTTTCATCAATTCGTCAAAGCCCCTCTTAGCATTTTTCTGACCTTATCGCACTCGAATACGCTCCGACCGCATTGCCCATACTGTTCACAGTTATCCTGACAATACTCCTCGATCCAGTCCGTCACCCAACAGTGATCCCACTCATCGTCGCCGGAATGCGCTCTGAAATAAAGACTGAGTATTTCTTCGCATGATTCGTGATAGTGGTCGTGAAAAAACACACCATCAGCTTTACCGTCAGCATAAAAATACCTCTCACCTTTTTGTATTTCCTTGCCACACAAGTAGCATTTGTGCGGTTTCCTTGCGTGACGCCAGTCCGATCGGCTGAATTCGGTCATTGCTTGCCCTCCTCATCTATCTTCGCGCCGCAGTTTGGGCAAAAGTGCATAAATCTGTCATCGATACGCTTGCCACAGCGGGAGCAGAGTGGAATTTTGTCAATGTAGTGAACGTATTTCAGAAAATAAAACGGTTCACCTTTCCATAAATGCCCGCTGTTATAATATGTTTTTTCTCTGACTTCCCGTTCCTTCCAGATTATGTGTGCGTCAGCCATTTTTATCCTCCATTATTTTTAGCCGTTCCCCGAGTCTGTTGAAATCATCAAGCAATGTCCTAAGCCCATCTGAATCACTGCGGAAGCACTCTACGCAGATAAAATTACATCCGGCAGTGGATTTCCACGGGCAGTTCATAAACGCCATTGCGCGTTTTTCGAACATCGCTTTTTCGTCGATATAATCAGCCATTATTTTCTCCTTCCTCTTCTTTAATAAAATGCTCTACTGGATTGCACGCCAGAATCCGAGCTTCGCGAATCTTAGATGATTGCTTTAACCGATCATACGCGCTTATCACCGTTGCCCTTCCGCTCTTGTTCAGCGGATAATCAGCCCAGAATATTCATGTGTTCGGATCATCTTTGCAACGGAATTCGAGACGATAAAAGCTATCAGTCATCATTTTCATTTTTCTTAACTTCTTCTTCCAATGTCTTTATCCTCTGATCTAACGTTTCTATATATTTGACTATACGGCGCATGTTTTCTACGTGTACAAAATCTATGCGGACGCAAAGCGCAACGCAAAGAGCAATTGCGCCAACTGACAGGATTATTGCAAGTATGGTTAGTGCGGTCATGATTTACCTCCTCAAAAAATTTCTTTGTCAAGCCATTCACGGTTGTCTTTATCATAAAATTCCACTTCTACCACATCGTCAGCTCTGGTAAAAATAGAATCGCAATACTCTTGAGCAGATTTTTCATCAGCAAAAACAGCTATAGGTTCAAATCCATCCCAATCGCTATAACCAGCTACATAAACTTTCATATCATTACCTCAATCTTTCTCCATCTAAGATGGTATATATTATAGCACATCAATCGTGATTTGTCAAGGGGGTTGGCAGTATGTTTACAGTTTGTTTACTTTTGGCTCATATGCAATAAAGGCTCATAAAAATAGCTCCTAATAAACACGTAGCACCAAAGAACCTACAAACGATACCATGAAAATCATCATGTTCATTATCTGCAAAAGCGACCATAAGATAATTAACTCCTGCCCCAATCATAAGCACAATTATACAGACTATCTTAAAAATTGTATACATTTTGTTCTCCCTATTATATCAAATAACAACCACAACAACAGAAGAATGTACCCAAAGCAAAGGCTATATTTTCCTTAAACGCAATATGTCCACAAGCCATACCATCAAATAGCGATAAAATTTTCATTTGTTTTCTCCTTCTAAATACTTTCCCCACTGTTCAGCCATTGCATAGGCAACGCCTTTTGGTGTAATACTTCTTAATCTTGCCACATTAGGATCATTCCACGCATATTGTTTACCCTCAAAAATAGCCTTAAATCCATTATGCGTTCTTTGTTCTTTAGGCAACTGTTGTGTTGTTTCAAGTCGTGGAAGATTCTTAAGCCATAGACAAGTACGCTTACATTCGGTCTCACCTTCAAAATCATAAGGATTATAAATAAAATCAGGTTTGCGATACACTGATGACATATATCCTATAGGATTTTCTATGGCAATATGCTCGCATTTAGCGTTTGCAAAAACCATAAAAAATTTAACCGCTTTTTCTCTATTCTTTGCTCGTGCGATTGCTTTTGCTCCGTATTTTTCTACATTATACCAAAGATTTTGACTGTTGGTAAGATATGTGCAAGGTGGATGAGCTATAATTAAATCCCACTCACTATCAATTTTATGCTTTTGTCCATCCATTGTTTCAAATTCACAATCACCGTTAATCAACCCCAACACATCACCCCGAATGTGCCACTCAGGATGACCTCCACTACATTCTTGTAAATCGCACGAGTACGCATTCCATCCACACTCACGAAAAGCTGTGCATACGCGCTGAGATTCTTCACAGGCAACCAATAAATTCTTCATTCGTTATATATTCCTTTCTGCATATTAACCAATGCTTTCAAGCAATCTTCGCATATTTGATAATTCTTAGGAATAGTAAGACCATAGTTGATTCTTATTACCTTTTCACCTTCCTTGGTCTTAATCTCTTTATGACAAAAATCACAGATTATTTTGTGCATTTTTATCCTCCCTTAACTTCTTATCCTCCATCATCTTATAAATCTTATCAAGACAATCCTTGCATATATCAAAATATTGCGTCGAAGCTCCAAACTTATCACCTACTGCAAAACCTTTTGCTTCAGGCGTATTGCGTTTAATTTCTTTACCGCAAAAATCGCAGAAATATTTAATCATCCCTCAACAACCTCCCTATTTTCATATAACATATTCCATTGCTCCTTTGTTCCATCAAATGGGCTACATTTATTCCAGTTTTCAAGCCCTATGTTGTTATACACTACGCTAACATTACAGTAGCCCTTGAACTGCTTCGCTATATCAAACATCTTCTTTTCAAACTTGTCGTATTCAGGCGTATCAAGCCCTACAAAGTCGCTATCAAGGCACAGGACAACATCTTTTACACCCATCTTGATAATCTCATTCCGGCGTTTTAAGCCCAACTGAGAGCCATACAGAGCCACACAGTTGTTGTCACACCCAAGGAATTCATTTGCCTTGAGCACCGACTTCTCACTTTCACAAACTAACACCCGTCCTGTTCTCTCAATCGCCTCCCATGTATAGTTTATCCCATAAAATACTTGATTGGTTGGGAAAGCATATGATTGCCCATCAAGCGTAATCAATGGAATATACTTTGCCATTTCCAATCGCTCAGGGTCAAGATTCCTACAGCGAATGCCTATAAGCTCACCCTCACGATTCCGACAAGGAATACAAATTTGATTAGCTCGGCGATAATATTTTATGCCAAATTTCTTTTGTGTCTCGACACTAATACCCTCATCAATCCAGCCCTCATAATAGCTCGATTCAAGCTCATTTAAGATGCAAGGGTCAAACGTCTTAAGCAAGCTATCGCCTTTACGCATTCGTACAAACCGCTCAAGCCCTGACCAATCGCATATATTGGGCTGTTTGCTTATACGCTTATAATCGCCCACTTCTTTGCCTGTTGATTTGGCAATGAATCCTATAGCGTCCATGAATGAACAAGGTTTCTCAAGGGTTTTCAATCTGCGCTGTGTCAGCCCTATAATATCAAACGAGCAACTGCACTGAGTGACGCATTGGAACGACTTGGTGTCCGTGTAGAAGATGAGGTTATGACCGCCTTTATGAGCGTCCTTATGGTGGCAACCTGTGTATAGTCTCCATGTCTTATCTCCTTTAGAGTAAATGGGGATTGTTAGGTCGGTCAAAATTTTTTCACAGTCCCCGAGGGTTAATTGCTGTTTGAGTGTTCGTGTATTTATCTTCTCCATTTTTGCTTAGACCATAATTCTTCCTCAAAATCTCCTGCGACTTCTTCGCCCATAGCACGTGGCGAAAAGTATACAAAATAAGTCATCCTCATGTCTTGTTCGCTATGCAACATCATATCAAAGAAATGAGCATAACGTTCCTTAATCGTTTTTCTAAATCTTTTGAATAAGCGTTGGTCGCTATCAACCGTTGCCCATTGATCGCGAACATAAGAACCCTTCTTTTTCTTTGTGCGAAGATATTCGCTACCTATTTCCATTTCACGGAAACGTCGCACTGCCACATTTGCATTCCTGTCAAGACATTTACTAAACATCCTGCCCATGTTGTATTGACCACTTTCCGATTCAAGGTCATAGGTCAAGGTATGCAACGCCTTGACTATATCAAATTCCTGCTTCATTTCTTAATCCTCCCTATTTCTGCGATGTAATTGACTTCGCCATCGCGTTCTTTCATTGCCCATATCGTGCCGCCATACTCTATCTCACGATATCTCATGAAGTGTCCATCTTTCTCGATTTCATCATCGTTAAGGATTTTACCGTAGTGAAGAAGCTCGTCTCTGCCGGGTGTTGTTATCCAAGTCATATCGTTATCTCCTTTTGATTATTTTATGTATTTACCCTTCTCTTGAGGACATATATATTATAGCACAAAAGGGGCTGTTTGTCAACCCCTTTTGCAAATTTTATTATGAACTTTTTGTAAACGTTACTTACTCAATCCAACCGGAATACCACGTCCAGCAAGTTCTTTTTTAGCTTCGCATACACTATCGGAATAAAACATCTCCCTGAATTCCTTCAGCACTTCAATAAATCTATCAATATCCTGCTCGCTTGTTTCATATCCAAAGCTCAACCGGATGCAATGTGCAGCCTGTTCCTTGGTCAATCCATATGCTTCTGCCACACGATAATCACCTTGTCCTGCACACGCCGAATGGAATACAGAGAAGTAAACTTGCCTTGTAGAAGCAAACTGCTGAAAAGCGTCTGCGTTGATGTCAGGGAGATACAACCCCACAATACCGTTACTAAATTCATAGTTTCCAAGGCGAAATTGCTTGGTAATATCACTATAATCTGCACGTATGTCAATTATGCCAGAAGTAAGATGTTGCCAGAGTCTAATCCACTTGTCATCAATATATCGCCATGTCCTATATCTTTCACTCAAGCGTCTTGATATTTCATTCTGACAATGCTTTATAGCTATTGCCTGTGCCATTGCTTGAGCTGCGTTGGGCGTACCGAAATGAAGCGGAGGCTCATCTCCTATACAATGTTCCCTCCATGCTCTTTCGCTAAACCAAATGCCGCCTGTGCCTTTCTCAGCGCCTACCTTTGCGCCAGACCATATAGCTATATCACACCAATCGTCTATATTGTTGGGGATAGGTTCATTGTGCAGTCCTGCTGTAAGGTCGCAGACAAATATTGCGTTATATTCATGGCATAATTTTCCTATTTCTTGTACAGGAAAAATTTCCCCTGTCATATTACAAATATACATCCATGTTACAATTTTGGAACAATCTTCGTATTTGATTAAAAGTTCTTTCAGTTTAGATAAGTTTTTAGCTGTATAATCACATTGCACAAAGGAGCAGTCATGCTCATAACTACTGCCTATCCATATCGGCTTATTTTTCTGTGTCATAATAGACCAATCCACGCTCCTTCCATATTTTAGGCATAGTCTCTGGATGCTTAAGATAGCCACTTAAATTCCAAAAACTTTTATAGCCATAATAACTTGCACAAGATTTTATTGTTTCGTAAATCTTACCTTCGCATATTACTTTTTGCGCTCTTGGGTTATCGCCTCCTGCGTATATGTGAGTATGAAAATAGTTCTTTTCACCTTTATTGGCTTCGCCGAATTGCTTTTTTCTCTCTTCTGACCATTTTCGTAATTTTGCTTTTTCCGAGATACGTTTCCGTCGTAACGGCATTCGGCAATTCTCTTTGTGTGAAGTCCACTCTAAATTCCAAAACGCGCAATTTTCGCAGTTTTCGTCTTTGTGTGAAACTTCTTCATAATTGTTAGGATTGGGAACAAAGTGTGTCGCAACCAAAATATGAACCAACTTGTTTGACTGTTGTCCATTTTTGCACAAGTGCACCATAAAATATCCTTTGTTATTATAAAGAAGTTTTAATGATTTACCTTTTAATGTTCTTCCTATACTATCTTTTCTATCAAGACTACGGACATGACCCAAATTGCTTATTTCATATTGCTCTTCATATCCTGTAATACTTTTCCACACCTCTTCGCATTCTATTTCGTTATTCATTATGCTCCTCCATTGTTTTCAAAAGACTAAACATGACAGTAGCATTAGCACCAAAGATAACATGACCTGTCTTAGAGCCAAGGGCTTCAAGGACAATCGACTCAGCTTCTTTTAATTGCTTTTGTTCGCTTATTGCATAAGGCTGATTAGAATTATAGTTTGTTCCGGTATTAAAGTCCCACCCCCAATATGTTGTGGGGGCGGACGCCGCATAATCAAGATATACTGGATGCTTTGTCTCAAGAGGCTTAGACTGTAATTCTTTCAATTCTTCTTTAGTTGGCATTTGGTATAGCCTCCCATGTCTCAACCTGAATCATCTTGACAACCTTTTTAACACGGTACGGATCGTCCCAGAACTCGTCCTCCTGATACTCAGTCAATCCCTTACGCCACGGGATACACCAATACTCGTCTTCGCCGAGCTTGAAGATTGTATCCATGCCGCGAGTCCATCTGCCGTCTTCGCCCTCTTCCGTCTCGACTTCTTCGTAATCATCGTCAAGTTCTGAACCCCTGTAATTATCACCATACGCCAGCGACATACGGTCATTTTCTGTTAGCTTTTCTCCTGCCTTGAATCTCTCCATTATTTTTCTCATATATTACCTCACAGACACGTAGTATCTTCCCAATAATCTCTGGTGACGTATACATTAACCTCATCTTCAAACTTAACGCCAAAAACAAGCGTATCACCAGACATGGTAATATAGAATTCTCCCGGCTCCCAATCGGGAGACATTAGGCGGTTGTAGCATTTATCCACCATTCCCTGAATTTCTTCATCCTCAACAACCACTGCTGAATCGCTGTTAGTATGGTCAAAAGTTACTTTCCAATTTGGCTTCTCTACACGATGGTTGCTAACAAAACAATCTTCGTTGCACTCAGGACAAGTAACACACTCCATCCCCCAAATTCCAACAAATTCATCATCTTTGTCATACTCAAGCTCTGCCCCGCAATGTTCACATATGGTGCGCTTTGGATATTCACTTGTTTCAACGACGTTCTTCTTAATTACTTTCATATTTCAAAATACCCCTTATTCATGTCACATTTTGTTCCTATACCCTTGATCGTACCAAGCCCATATTGCCACATCTTAAGATTTTTTACTTGCATAGGCTTTGTTACATTGTAATGCGCAAGCCATATGTCACAATCATCAAAAGCATTGGGCATAAACTTATACTTAAGATAATTAGGATTGGTGTAAAGCATGACCTTATATCCGGCTTTTTCTATTATCTCCATAAACTTCTTAACGCGTGCCGTAAGCTCTGATTTCGATTGATTGTCGCAATGCTTAGGGCTTTCAACATCGACAGCAACCCACAGCGAAATTCTGTCCTTATGTGGATTGATAGTGTTAAGCAGGAATATTGCTTCTTCTACAACCTGTGAATCCGTCTCGGCAGTAAAATAATGATACACGCCACACTTAATTCCTGCGTTGTATGCACCAATCAGATTAGTGGCAAAGTTCTTATCCCGAAACAGTCTATATTCATATCCCGTTCCCGATTCTGTCCAACCTTGTGAGGCTTTTATCATGGCGAAATCAACACCATCAGCTTTTACTTGCTTCCAGTCAATCTTACCCTGACCGACATATACGTCGATGCCCTTAGATTCTTTCTTATTCGTCGAGATAGATTGTGTGGGCTTAGGCGCAACATCCTTTGTGTAGATTGCAACAACATTGTCAACAGCACGCTTATGATAGATAGAAGTCTTCTTTTCACCATTGACAAGCATTCCCGTCGAGCCGCCACCATCAAGATTTATGGCGAATCTACAGCCAAGTTTCTTCATATAACCCTGTGCTTCAATAAGGTTCATTCCGGGACTATCAACACACACAAGTATTACACGCTTGTCATCATAGCCCAGTAGTGTTCGTCTTGCTTTGTAATTGATTTCCTTGGCAAAGGTGATTGTCACAGCTTGCGAATCATCAAGCAGGTTAGGATAACCCGACACAAAATCGCGCCACTTACGGCTGTTTAATTCACCGTAAATAAGCCGATTATTTCCAACAACACCCATGCCCCACTTGTATTTGGCATTGGCTGATTTTGCGTTTCCCTCGTCAACATAGTTAAATACCGGCGCACGTGTTGACATATTAAAGAATCCACCATTGGTCACTATTGTTGGCTTCACCTTTTGTCGATTGTAGAATTGCTCGATTGTCTCTGCTGGCTGATTGCAAGTAGCAAAGTCAATCACGGTGATTTCCGACTTAGGAATAATCGCCACTGAACAAATCCCATCTTTGTAAAATTGCATTAAATTTCCTCCTGTTTTATTTCTTCTCCCATGTTGGGATTAATTATTTCATATTCTCCATCCACCAAACTAATGTAAGGCGTATGCACATCTTTGCGAATGGTGAACAAAGCTCCGTAATTATCGGGTGAATCAATATCATCGTCAACGAAGACTATAGGTCGCCACCCATCCGTATAGTTTATAGCGTACAGCTTAGGAAATATCTTAACCATATCCAAAAGAAGTTTAGGATTGACAAAGACATTTGGGAAAACCTCATAAGGGAGATAGGTTATTCCATCCTCACCCTTATATTTTGCTTCCTTGACAATCTGCTTCAAGATGTTGACGTCAGGTGGTGGTGCATCACAACAGCCGAACGGCATATCAAGAATGTCATTAAAATCATAATCTTTACCCTCAACAATTGGCAGATCGGGCTTTTCCTTAAAATACAGCACGATTACACCGTTTGTCACAATCCAATCTTTACCGCGTTTGAATGTGCCTTGAAATTCAGGATAAATAGAAGATTTAGCTATTTGCTCAATCAGCTTCATTCGTGTTTTGTTTATCATATAATCTCCTCTTAATTTCGCCTAAGAAGCATTCCCACGTACAAGTATATGAACCATGAGATATATAGGCGTGCTCAGGTGTAACCACAAACAGCTTGCCGCATATAGGGCACACAGCCGTTTCGCCTATCAATGGCAAGCCATCATGTTCAACAGGGTCTGCCATTGGCTCTTCAATCTTTTTGCGCCGTCCCATCAGTAGGGCTTATACCTCCTTATCTCAGACACGGATTCAACTTTCCAAGTCTTGCCAAGGCACTCATCGGCAACACGCTGATTAGTAGACTCGATTGCACTCTGCTCGTTATCAGCAAGTGCCATCAGTTTTGTGTACTTGCCATCAAGTTTGCCCCATACTAAGTATCTTTTCATGTTAATTACCTCCGTGTTCCGTGTTTTGATTACATATATATTATACACCAAAACCCCTCGTTTGTCAAGGGGTTTTGAAAAATTTAATAAATTAATTTTTAGAGGATAAAGTCCAGAATCTCAGATAAGGCGTCTCGGAGACTAAGCGTCACGCCATACTTCTTACAAAAAGCGTCAACAGCATCAGTATAAACCTTATAGGCGTCATCAATCGCCTTAAGCGCTTCCTGCATTTTCTTAGCTTCTTCTTCAGCCTTGGCTTTCTTTTCCTCCTCCTTGCGCTCACGCTCGAGCCGTTCTTCTTTAACACGGTTTTCGTCGACGGTAAGCTCAGTAACAGAATCATAAACCTTATCGGTCATTTCAGAATAATACTTCATAATAAAATCTCCTTTAATTAGAAAAATATTTTATCACCTTGTTGCACAGCACTGACACGTGTTGATTCACCCTTCTTTACAAATTTATCTTGTAAAACTTTAGCAAATTCAACCTTGTCATCTTGATTGCCATGAACAAGGAGCAAACGATTGCATTGTAAAGATGAATAAAAATCAAGCAATCCTTTATAATCGCAATGAGATGAGAAAGAACGTAGCTCAGTGTAATTAGCCATGTTTTTGACTTTCTGTCCATCAATTTCTACACGCTTTGCACAGGACTTTATATCAGCGGCAAGCCCTTCTTCGGGTGTATAACCTATAAAGCAGATGTGCGTTGTTATAAGCGGAAGTTTAGATTTAATCCACGATACCACACGCCCAGCATTCATCATACCGGAGCTTGCTATTACACAGCATTTGTCGTTCTGCATTTGATACACTTGAGAGTCTTCAGAAGAATCAATCTTTATCACATTTTCCCACGCCCAAACACGTTGCCATAATTCATCATCCGTATATACATCGGACAACTTTTTCCCTAGTGGCGTATCATAATATATCTTAATGTCTTTAGGTAGCTCGTCACGCTCCCACATGACATATAAAGTGGTTAAGATTTCTTGACTACGCGCTAAAGCAAATGATGGAAAAATGGTGCATTGATAGTCATTGACAATCGACCTTATTTTACGAATGTCGTTAATGGTGTCTTTTGGATTGTTGGGGCGCATAGGCGAATTGTAAGTGTTTTCAACAATGCCTATGTCAAATTGTCGTGGCGTTTGACGTGGTACAACATAATGATGATTGATAGCCGCTCCTATATCACTACTGTAATATATACGTTTTGTATCACCCCTTGAATTCTTCAGCGTCATCAACACACTCGCCGAGTTAATAATATGCCCAGACGGAAGAAACTCGAAGATTAGCTCATCGGATAGATGAATAGGATAGTTATACGGTATTTCAATCAAGTGCTCAAGGGCTGTCGCTATATCCTTTTCATTAAACAGCGGCGGAGCGGGTTTGTTCCACTTTTTCTCAATCTTGATACTGTCGCTTTCCATAATTTTCAAGCTATCAGCCCACATAATTTCAAGAAACTTCTTATTGCCTTCCGGGATAAATACCGAGCCTTTATACCCTTTATGGAATAATGCAGGATACAGCCCCATATGGTCATTATGATTGCCATGCGGAGCAATTGAACAGGTTAGCCCTTTTATATAAAAACTATCCATAAATCTTTTGTTGGCTTGATATAACGAATAAATATCACGCCCATCCTGAATCATACCACACTCTAAAAGTACATCAGAGCTGCCAAACTTCACCCTATAAGCTGAACCCGTAACATCACTTGACGCATTACCTATGAATTGAATATAAGCGTGATTAACGTGCTTAGTCATCGTCTATCTCATCATCTTCCGTAGGCTCATCAAAACTTGCATTAAAACCACAGGCGTTAGTGTGATAAGTCGGGTCATCGTTTGCTATTCCGGCTTGTCCAGGTGTCTTCTGTGCATCAGCTTGCCATTTTGACATGGGCACATTCAATCTTGCGCAAATCGCTGAACAAGCCACATCGATTACAGGCATGAGATAATTTACCGCAACAACTGTGCCAAGTCCTATTAATAGTGGTGCTATTGAAAATTTATTATTATTCATCAATGTCTTTCTCGCCATAAGGCGTTGTTCTGTTAATACTGATTAATTCATCGTTCTCGTCTGTTACAAAATAATCTTTACGTCGCATTGTCCCCCTATCAATCTTTGACCATATTTTGAATTTTGAGTAGGAAGTATCTTGGTAACGCGCCTTGAAGATATGTTCAACAATATTTGGTTGGTCATCCTCTGCTCCTTCGCCAAAACCGCGCTTCTTGACATAGGCTTCAACCTTTTTCCATGATTTGGGCTTATCCTTCGCACCAATCATGACCGAGCCGCAATCAAGTTTATCCTGCATAGCTACAGCACCGGCAAGACATGAAGCGTCACAAAATTCCTGCTGTTCATAGTTGCGCGACAACTGACACATAGTCATAAGCCCGACATTGTAGGCTTCTGCATATTGCTTAAGGTCTGCCGCTATTGACGCAATAGCCATATCAGGTCGCACGTTCGTGCCCATAGACTGTTGATATTCAAGCGATACATCACGATTCAGCCATATATAATCAAACACACCATACGTCGCGCCATCGGCTTGTACGCATTCCTTAATCTTTGTCTCAAGCCCACGTGACGTGAAATTGGGCATATCAACCAATCGAATACATGAATCCTTAAGAATCTCACCTGCCTTGAGAATCCTGTTTCGCTCATCTTTTGTGTATGAAGCTTTAGTTATTACACTATTATCTACACCTGAAATGCAAGCAAGAAATATAGGGTTAACGTTAATGCGTGTTTCCATCTCTGTATGGATAAAGAAAGTAGAACCTTGGTAATTAGGGTTGTCAACAAAATCTTGTTCTTCATCGCTCCATATTTTCTTTGCGCCAACATTACATAAATCAGCCGCCGCAAGTCTTGTTTTGCCCAATGAAGACCTCGCACCACGTAATATTAAATGGCTTCTGTTCCAACCATTATATATCGTGGTTTGATAAGGTGATGTCAGACAAGCTCCCATCATAGGCTTCTGCTCAAACTGTTCAAGCAATCCTTCAGTGTCTTCACCTGCATACATTTCATGCCGGACGTACTTAGTATCATACGTTGTTCTTAACTTATTTGTAAGAACTTCATATTCAGCCAACATTTCTTGTATGGTAAATTCAGCAGTTTTGTCCCCATTATCAATCGTCTCATCAAACCATTTATCTACATTCATTCCTGCGTCCTTCATTTGTCGGAGCATAGAATATTTGCGAATACTGTTCCAATACGATTCATAGTTGTCAAGGCTTGCCAATTCACGGACAGTGGCGATGAAATCCTCAAAGCGACTATCCACAAGAATTTCATAAGCGGCATTATGAGATTTGGCAATATTGTCTATTTCTATTTCCGTGATGTCGTTGATTCCTGCTTGATATGCTTTTGACGCGCAAAGGAACAAAATTTTATGAAACTGCTCAGGTGCAAAATCATCCGGCTGTAAGGGGAACTGCGGATTCATGATAAGACTTGGATTCTTGAATATACAGCCAAGCAACTGTGAACCAATATTAATGTTGTAAATCATATATTATCTAAATCCACCTTAAATCCTATATATCGTTCACCTGAATTGGGCGTTACTGGAACAACCAGATCATCTTGCATCGTTTCAGCGACTTCTTTCGACCGCTTAATCGCTTCGTTAAACTGTTTATACAAGGGGTAAAACCGCTCAAATTGACGTATGCCATAATCCGTGCAAAGTTCATAGCCTTCATATTCAATTGCGTAACGTATCATCAATTTAATATCGCGGTCAGTACAATCATGGTCTTTTTCAAATTTTTCAATTTGCTTGCCAAACCGTCCAAAGGGCGTTTCTACGCCGTTATCAAGATATAGTTCGCAAAGAAAATCTGTGAGCTTGAGACGTTCGGTTGCTTCTTTAGTTTTACGCTCCCTTGAAACAGGCTTATGGTCTATATGGTATTCATTATAACAAGATTCAGAGCAGAAAGGGATTGACACAAAGTCAACGCCTTTGAACCTATCACCTTTTCTTATCTCTTGCCCACAGACTCTACACTTCATTACTCTACCTTAATTCCCTGATTATCGCACAGTGTTGTAAGCTGATTATATACATTCTCAAGCTGAACAACATCTTCTTCTGTTGCTTCGCTTACACGCTTGCCAAGTGACGTTTCAACAATGTTATCTACATTGTCCGGGAACTTAGCACGAGCCGCTGTGAAGTAGGGCTTAATCATGTTGATAAGCTCATTTGCGGAATAACCTTCCTTCTTGATTGTCCACGGCGCGATTCCTGCCTTGCGATTCTCTGCCGTCTTGCGCATTGCATCGAGCATTGCCGCTTTAAGATTCTCAGCAGAAAATTCCTCAATGAATGGAACCATTGCATAACGACTACGTGCGAACAGCGTTTTTGTTTCAGCGCAATATGCAGACGAAGGAATGGGTGTCCCATCTTCATCAACACCGTTGGACACAAGCGCAATACAGAAGTCACAAAGGTCTCGTACAAATCGTGTAGAACCCTTTATGTTTTCACTACCCTTGGGCTGCATATAACGATACTTGTTGCCCTTAGCGTCCGTCTTTTCAATGAACTCTTCATGGCTGACAAAAACAACAGTATATCCAAAGTGACAAAGTCTATCAACAGTAGCCTTGAAATCCTTACGATAAATGCTGTAACCATTCTTTCTGCTGTCTTCTATTTCGCTAAGGTCACGAACACCGAATTCTGTGCAAGTCTGTTTCTCCGCAAGGTCAACAAGATTTTCTGTTGTGTCGATAAGAATTGTATCATAAAGGTCTTGCATAGTTTCCCATTCAAGCCGCCCATTCTTATCATCTTTGTCAACCTTTTCAGAAGTCAACTGTTTAATAATATCCTTGAATTGTACCCAGCTTGTCACTTCCTGAATAACGCAATCTGCCGCACCGTATCCTGCTTCAGTTGCAAGAAGAAGCACCTTATCAGTAAACCTACTCATTTGGTAGGTTTTTCCAAGATTGTTACCTCCGTACACGATCACTTTTGCGCCCTTAAGTGAATCGCAAATAGTTGACTTCTTAAGACTTCTTAAATCAATCTTAGCCATTAAATTCTCCTTTTATTCCTTTATTTATTTTATTCAAAGGGGAGTTACCTCCCCTTAATCACCACGGAAAACTTATCGCACCATCAAAACCCAAAGTCATCATCGTCGTCAGTGCTGTTCATGTCCGGCTTCTTGCTGAACTTGCTTGTCTTCTGTGCGGGAGCGGAAGCAGTAGTCTTCTTAGGCGGATTCTTTTCAAGCTCAGTAAGCATCTTTTCACGTTCCTTAATAGCAAGTTTAATTGCTTCAGGATTCAGCCAACCGTTGTCAATAAGATTGCCGTTTTCATCCTCATCTTCCGGCTCTTCAATAGGCTCATCGCCACCACACATTACACGCTCTTCAATGTCAAAGCCCGTGTTAATATTGGTTGATGCTGCCTTACCAAATGCCTTCTTCTTAGCCTTCTTATCACCAACATGAACCATGACAACATCTATGTCAAAGTTGCCGGTCTTGCCTACTTCGTAAAGGTCTGTGAAGCCTTCAACATATTCCTCGGGCACGATAATTCCCACGGGATAAACAGCACCCTTAGTGTCAACGCCAAGAAGCTCAACATTAAGACGCCCAGTCTCCTCTTCATTTCTCATCTCCGGCACAATCTTTTTGACATACCCCGTAAAATTCAGCGAACAACCAAGTTTTTCATCGGGTGATACCTTGGTATTAGCACTATTTATATTCCACTTAAGAATAGAATGCGCCTTACCATCCTGTCCAAGATAATCATTAATTCCTACAGAACCATTAAGAATCACCTTGGTTGGCTCTTCATTCGGGTTGCCGTGAATCCTTGGATTCCAATTCATCATAGCCTCATACATCGCCCATTGCTGGTGCTCCTTGCCCTTAGATGTAGTCTTAGACGCATACACATCAAAAGTCTTTACCTGATTCACACCAATTTCAAGGGTTATCTTGCCGCGAATACGCTCACTTGGAACTTCCGACACAGAACCGTCATCACTCTTTACTTTAACAACGCAATCTTCACGCTTCAGGTCAAGCTCAGACACAAGACCTACTACACCAAATCTATTCTTTGTCGCATTAAGTACAGAATTATCCATTATTCATTTACCTCATTTTCATTATTATTAAAATCTTTCATCTTAAGTTTGTCAAGTGTTTCTTTCTTTTTCTTTCTCAGTAGCTCAAGAATTTCCTCTTTATCTTTACATTTTTCACACTCACCTTCAAGGCTCATTAATGCTCCATTCCAACCTATTTGAACGCCAATCATCTTCGCCTTTTCAAGCTGAGGTTTGATAGCATTGACAACAATGTCATGAAGCTCAGGGTTCTGTTTCTCTGTAAGAGCTTTCATAACCGCCTTGGCATTTGGATAAGTGTCAAGGAACTGTTTGAGCATTAACCGCTCGGCTTTTTCTTGTTTGGTTTCTCTTTTAGTAGCCATTATATCCTCTTATCACACTGCGGACAACGGATATTTGTCCAATGTTCTGTAGGCGTGCCATCAAGCTCCGGATGGGGGATATCACTATCCACCATTTCAAGCTTATCGCCGCACTTCGGGCAGTAGCCCATCTGCTCGATTGCTACCTCTACTCTATTTCTTTCTTCGGCACTCATTAGACGCTGTTTCAGATAGAACAGACAATCAATTGCAGTTTGTTCGTCCTTCATCTCTTTAGCCCAATATTCTGTGATAGCTTCGAAGATTTCGCACTCCATGTTAAATCCTAACAAAATTTCACCTCCTTAGACCTTCTATTGCTTTCTGCATAATTGCGATTCTGCTTTCCATTTGCCGAATCGTCACAGACACGTCTTTATCATCTCTTGCAACGTAATATCCATTTTTACCACTGCATATCTTCATACCCTCCGCTCTCAACTCATTCACAACCCTACGAACCGTAGGGCTTGCACAACCCACTAAATTCTCAAGATGACGACTTGTCACAGCATTCTTCTTGCCTACGCAAAAGCTCAGAGCGTCCTTAATCATATCCCTTGTCTGTGTTGTTTTGCTCATGTTCATATCCTCCTTAAAATCTCATGGTAGCCATTGCGTTTGCAACGGTTTCATCAGCTATTTTAGCATATCTTGTTGTTGTATTGATGTTGTTATGTCCAAGCATCTTCTGTATGGTAGGAAGCTCAACACCATTCCTCAAAGCAAGAGTCGCACAAGTGGTTCTCATAAGATGGTTACATACCTTATCCCACTGCGGAATTCCTGCTTCTTTAGCTATTTTCTTAAGCTGTTCGCCCATGTTGCCCGCCGCAAGAGCAGTGCCTTGATTAGATACAAACAGCAGATTTGTTCCTGTTTTCGCCGCATGAATGCTACGCTCAGTCCATATATACTTGTCGATACATGCGATAGCTTCATCTGGGAACGTTATTCTGCGCTCTTTGTCGCCCTTACCGGTGATGATTATGGTGTTGCCTACACGATTATTGTAGTCATCGATAGTCACAGAAGCAAGCTCAGCGATACGCATTCCTGTTGTTGCGAGTGCCATGATGAACGCTTCCATGCGAACATTACTGGTTTTAGCTATCATAGCTCTAACCTGTTCGCCTGTAAGCGGAATCTTTTCTTTGTTCTTAACCTTGGGGCATTCGACATATTCAACAGGATTAACTTCAATATACCGTCTCTGCATAAGGAACTTGTAATAGCTTTTGAGTGCAGAGATTCTTGTATTGATTGTTGATGAGGACAGCGAAGCTATTGACAGCTTATAATTTTCTATATCCTCATAGGCTATCGCTTCTTCATTTTTACCAATAGTCGTGAACACATCCGTAAGGTTACGAACGTATTCATGAATCGTACCCTCCGACTTCTTGTTTCCTCTCATATGATTGATGTATTCATTAAGGTGTTTCATATCCTTATCTCCTTTGCTTTGATGTATATATTATATCACATTCTAACGCAAAAGTCAATAGGTTTTGAAAATTTCTTTGTGAATTTTTTGTGAACAAAGGGTAGAAAAATGCCCTGCACTTTTTCCAATTGTCCTGATAATGGATTGTACTTCAGCACAGGGCGGCTAATTTGGGCTTATCAATAGCCCGTAACTATTTGTTTATCTTACTTTATGCAGTTCTTTATCTGGCTACCAAATTTAAACGTAGGTACGTACTTAGCCGGAACAGTAATGGTTTCACCTGTTGCTGGGTTTCTCATTTCGTGCTCTTCCTTAAAGGTTGCACCAAATGTTCCAAGTTCCTGAAAGTAAACAGAGTCATGATCTGCGATGACATTGCAAATCTCAGCAAGGACAGTATCAACTATCTCCTTAGCCTTGACCTTGGATAGGTCTTGATGCTCTGCGTAAAGTGCGATAAATTCAGTCTTGTTCATGTGTTTTAATTCCTTTTCAATTCAAAATATTACAGCTTTTGCCGAGATGCTGTTGAACTCGTGGTAGCGCACTTCGGACTCGAACCGAAACTGTCAGCATTTTGAGTGCTGTGTCTTCTGCCTATTGGACTACTGCGCCATATGCGCCATTGCTGACGCATACTTTTTTTGAAAGGAGGTACGTAATGCGGTTGAAAAAACCGCTGGCGGGGGATGAGCGTGACGATCGCTCGTTTATCGGGTCAAAGCCGATCTCTCTACCGTTGAGATAATCCCCTATATACAAACTCGAATTGCACCAGCCATGCAGGAACTTCACGGTCATTTGTAACAAACCTAACTGTACTCATGGATTTTGTAAACCTTTTACCTTTCACCTTTATTCATTGACCTTTAGATTAAATATAACCTTTGACAATTGACCTTTAATCTTTAACCGTTAATCTTTAACCTTTACAGAACCTTTTAGCTGAGTACCCGCGGGTCGCCGCAGACATACCCTTCATAGCTTTTCAGAAATAGCAGCTCTGAATCAGATTATCAGTCTGATGAATTGTAGTGAGGCACTTTTTTATTTTATCCTTGTGGACGCGCCGAAACCACAAGTTGCTACAGTTTAGAAGTTTCGATGCAATTCGAGTTATTTACTTGAAAGTAAATTATTTAGTTTTCGTACTCAAATTCGATAACGGTAAGAGCATTTGATACGCTTAACGCAGAATCAACCTCAGTCTTGAATGCGTCAATCCTATCTGTTAATTCCTTAATAACCTTCTCAATGTCAAAGCCTGTCACAATATCATATGAATGGCTTGCTATATAAGCATTCTGCACAGCTTCAACATCTGCATTGTTAGTCTTCTCCTTAGTGCCAAACATTGCCTGTAAGTAACTTTCGCAGTTCTTATTGAGCTTATCGCCATTTTCTGATTCCACCATACGCTTGACGGTTGAATACTGGTCTTTAAGAAAATCCCTAAACTCGATAAGGTTTTCCACACCGTGATTGTTCATCTCAATTGCTTCAGCAACTGAATACTCAACCCCGCCAATTTCAACCTTGGTCACAGCATTTGAAAGAACAACCGCTCTTTTAAGTGCGTTGCGTCTGTTAATCAGCGCCATGACTGACTGATAGCTTGCCTTTGTGTCAGACTTGAATTCATCAATGGACTTACCAAATATCTTTGTGTTGCTACGCACATTAGCCCTAACAAAGATTGAACCTGTGATTTCAGTTTCTATCCTATCATCAAGCGTCTTGAGTTCTGCAAGCGCTTTATGCACCGTCATTTTCTCGTGAATCATATTTTCACCTCATTTATAAATTTTGAATGCGGTCTTGCCGCTGGTAGCGATGCTGAGTGCTGACCTCATGTCTCCCCCTTATAAGGAGGGCGCTCTAACCGTTGAGCTACATCGCTATAAATGTACACCCCACAGAGGCTTGGGTGGGTAGTTGTGGGGGTGTACTGAACCTTATCATCATAATTTGGGTGGAGGTGGTAGATGATAAGGTTGATTGGCACGTCAAGGAATTGCACCTTGTCATAGGTGGTGGGTGGTGGTTGACTTGTCTAACTCGTCCATCCGTGCCATAGTGGCGTCTATTTTAGCCCAACGCCAAGGGCTTGATTAGTTGATATATATATTATATCACATTTTCTTGAATTTGTCAAGAGGTTTTTGAAAATTTAATAAATTAATTTTTAGATTCTTTCTTAAATTCCTCATCAGCCTTGATAACCCACCATGCTTGAACAGTCATGTCTTTATCATCCAATGGTAAGTTGCTACCTGTCGAATGGTCGAAGTCCTTGAACACATCAGCGTATGGACATTCAGCCGCAAGGGCAGGATACTGTTTTTGAAGCTCCTCAAGCTCTAACGCCCATTGTGACCATTTGGCGTCGCTAATTACATTCCTGTCAAGGCGATAGTAAATGATGCTATGTACCCACACTTGACGTCTACGTCGGGTGATTAGCTCCTTGATTTGCTTTTCACTAAAACCTACAGTATTCATGTCGTTTTTTCTCCTGTAATCAACGGAAATTTTGTCCTACTATTTACTCATCCGATTCATCTTCGTCGATTCTGGCTTGATTTTTGCTTTGTGTACGTGCAGTTTTTAGACGCTCACGCACTGCTTCAAGCTCTTCGGGTGTCATCGGCTTTTGTTTACGTGGTGGCGAGGGCTTCTTAATCCATGAGCGAGGAATACGTGCCACAATCACCCCTGAATTCTTTTCTGGGTAGTGCTGAATGGTAACGTCATTAGGATACTGTTCCTTCATTTTCTTGATATGGTTTATTATTTTTGTCTCATTAGATGAAACACACGCCCAATCATCAGATGTCATGTATTCATAATAACTTTCTGCCATTTTTATACCTCGATATTTTTCTTTTCGTCGTTGCTTAAGAATGTGCCACAACCAAAGGCTATAGCAATTGCCCTATCATCCCAATGTGTCATTATCTTATGACCAATTTTCTTAAGCAATCGTGTTTTATCAATGGTCATAACCTGCTCATACAAAGCAATGGAAGTCTTCTCGATACCCGAATCCGGAAAGATTGTTACGTGAGTGGACAACCTATGCTTCTTCGCTGTTGTAATCGGTGCAACCATGACCGTAGGAGCGTAATGATTGCCCTTGTTATTTTGCAGGATGATTGCAGGACGGAATCCGCCTTGCTCAGAACCTATACCATTGCCAAAGTTTACATAGTAGATATCGCCACGATTAATTGACTGTTCCATACCATATGCCCCCAATCACGAAGCACCACATTGGGGACAAAACCAACCGGTAGAAACCGCACCACAGAATGGGCAGATGTGCGGATACTCCTGCACGACCTGTGGGTAATAGCTGTTGGTCTCACGGTCAAAGTGGTAAAGCGTGAGCGCAACAGGCTGATCGTGACAAGCCTTAATGACAGACACGAGAGCGACAGTTAAGCCAGTTACATAGAGGTCAATCTTTGTGTTAAGGTGGGAGTCGATGAAGCCCTTAGTAATGCGGTCGAGACCTTCGATGTCAGTAGGATTAAGTGTGTTGGGGAAAATAGCTCCCTCAACGCCCTCGGGCATCTGATGACGTCCTTCGCAAAGCGCAATTTTAATGATTTTCATAATATTATCTCCTTTTGCTTATGTATTTTTTTATTTACAAGGAAGGGGTTTTAACCCCTTTTCTTAAATTCCTTATTGAAGACCTTCTTGCAGGTCTTGATAATGTTGTCATGGCTTCTGTCACCGTTGAGACAGGTCTTAATTAAGCCTTCGAGCTTATCGACTGGATAGTCGATAAAATTCTCAACAAACTGGTGGGTTGCCTTATCAGTTTCGATGTAGTTCGCCACTGCATACAGAACCCAAGTTGCTAAGCAGTCAGTTTCTGCGTAGCGGTTGCAAACTTTCTGAAGCTCCCAAAGTTGATCGTCGACCTGATTGAAATTGTACATATGTAATTCTCCTTTGCATTTGTTTAGTGGCTTCGCGCTTTCTTTTTTTCTGTATATATATTATAGCACATTTCCTTGCGTTTGTCAAGGGGTTTTGCAAAAGTTTTTGAAAAAATTTTTTGTTTGCCCCCTTGACCATTGATTTAGCAACAACCTATATTGTCATAATTGTCCTTAATCTGTAAGGCGAGGTAAGGACATTCAATGTGTCCCTCATAGGTAGGTGTGCGTCTTTTGATAATATCCGTCTTGTCGTGAACACACAGACTATCGTCGCATCCTTTCTCATGAGATAAACCCATGTGGTAGAAACTGCACTTGCCGTCCTTATAGAATAAACACTCATATGCTTTCTTCGGAAGTCTGTCAACTAAGATTTTCATAATTGTTTCTCCTTTAATCTTTTGTTTTGTATGTAACCCCTTGCTTGATTACATATATATTATACCACAAGCAAGGACAGAAATCAATAGATGAAATATGAATTTATTGTAAATCGTTGTTCATATTTCAAGATTTTTTGTGCCTCTATAGCAAAATCCCTTGTCAGGCACTTCGCAATTAAAAACTTGACAATAGAATCTCTTATTCTTGTGAGCTATAGATATACCATTTGCGCAATTACGACACCGCACAAATGGCTCGTTGACACCTTCCCAATCTTTTATCTCATCCCATACACGCCAAAATCCCATATATTTGGACTTGTAAGTACGTTTTAATTGATATAGAATTTCAAATATGTCACCTTTGCTAATATATTCAGCCATTACTTCATAGCCTCCTCAATCATCGCCTTGACTTCTTCATAGGTGTTTTGTGTTGTATAATTAACTTGTTCAACATTGTCACCATTACTTTCTACAACGTTTGAATAAATAGTAGCACATCCATTATCACAACGCACGACTGATTCGATGTTGTTAACATTAATTAAAAACTTCATAGAAATTCCATTAAAACTTAAAGTAACTTCAATAAATCCCTTCATGTTAAATCAACTCCTTCTATTTTAGCGCGAACTTCAAGCCCGTTCAAATATCCTTCCATCCACTTCATCTGTCTTGCAAGCATCCATATCGGACACGTAGGTTCAAAGTCCAGCTTGCCCGCCTTGTACTTTTCAAGCATCATACACAGTTTGTCGTACCTTATCTTGGTTTGCCAGTATTCAGCTTTGAGTCTATCCTTATAGTCGGTTGAGGTCATCAGTTCAATTGTTTCGTTAAGGTCGCACATTTTTAATTCTCCTTCTCCTCTTTAGGTCTAATCGTTCCCAATTCACAAAAACCATCACATCGTTTAATTGCGTCATAAGTGATGCAATACACGCGCTCTTTCATCTCCATATCACTTGGAAGAGAACTGCTATGAAAACAATCTCTGCATTTTACCAAACCATTTGTAGATGATTTACTTCCTGTTTCCCATTCAAGTGCGCGGCTTCTTGCTTCTAAAACAAGCGCATTTTCTCTATTCGTCATCTATATTATACCTCACTCCATAACTACAGAAATCATCACGCTTCATTATCAACCCGGACATATTACAACACACTTCGTCCTGCTTAAGCCAATAGCCCCAATTTCTAAAACGACAATCTTCGCATCTTACAACTTTGCGATCAGGGTCGATTTCATCTTCCCCTTTATCCCATGCCGCAACCCACGCATCATTTTCTAAGCAATCGGCAATTTCCTTATTCGTCTTAGCCATTAAAATCCTCCTCATAGGGGCTGTCCCATGACCAATCCCAAAACACTTGGTCTTCAAGTTGTTTTCGGAAATGGTTGTGCTTACCATCGCCCCACCAAAAATAATAATCTTTGGGTAACACTCTACCTACATCCACTACGCCATCTTTTTCCATGTTCCATCTAATCAGCACATCTTCAGCAAGCTCAACAAGATGGTCGTCAAGAGGATTGTCCTCCTTATATCCTTCTATTTGTCCAGGAGCGGTCAACACCTCTTCAATCGTGTTCATGTTGCGGAACTCCCAATCTGTTGAATCAACGCGATTAAGGACGCACCATGCAATAGCCGCTTTCTCCATGTCAGACTTAATACCACGTGCCTCGTTCCAGATGGTTTTAGCCAGCATATTAATATCTTCCTCAGCTATCTGATACTCAATATTAAGTTCTTTTTGCTGAACTACTTCATGAACGGGCACGTCAAAGTAAACCGTTTCCGTGCCTCCGGTTAATAAGGTAATGGTGATTAGTACCGTTGCTAAATTATTCATTATCATACTCCAATTTCCTTTGACATTTGATGATACTATTATACACTATTTCTCATCAAATGTCAAGAGTTTTTCTAAAATTTCTTTATGAATTTTGTGTTAACAATTCCTTCAACCACGTATCTCTTTCAAGATTTTGCACCTCTTTCATGCCGTTAGCTATCGTCCGTGTATCGCCTATAATGCACAGCTCCGTCTTGGCGCGTGAGAACGCCACATATTCAATGTTCCGGTTAATCATGTATAGATGTTGCTTAAGCATCAAAGCAATCACTACAGGCGATTCAGAGCCTTGACTCTTGTGACAGCTAATAGCATATGCTAATTGCAGATTCTTTATATCCTCGTTGGTGTAGTAAATCATCGCTTCGTCAAACGCCACTACCAATATAGAATCGTCTACATCGTCTACGAAACAATCAACAACTATGCCGATATCGCCGTTAGCAACAAAGGTCGTGTTCTTTTTCGGATTACCGAATTCATCATAAAAAACTTCGCCAAACGTATCAGGATCGTACACATTAGCGTTATAGTTATTCTTGATGTTAATAACTTTATCGCCAATTTTGAAATTGATAATATTATCCATTGATTCATAGCACATACTCGTGAATTTATGGTCATTGAATTCTTCTTGAAGAATACTGTTGATCACACGTGTTCCCAAAGCGCCTTTGTTGTACGGGCACAAGCAAAGAATATCCTTCATCTTATAGCCCTTGTCAAGGTAGTGCCTGTACGCATCTCTTATATCGTCAAGTACTTCGCTTGTATCGTCTGATTGAGGGATGAATGTGTAGTCATCAAACTGGTCTGATTCAATAGACGCGGGGTCGCCTTCACGCGTATCAGCAACAACCGTGGCGATACCCGATGAATTGTAACGGAATACCTTGGTTAAGCGAGTAACGGGAACAATGCCGCTGTTGATAATATCCTGTGCAAGATTACCGCATGAGATTGAAGCGAGCTGTGCTGGGTCGCAGACGAAAAACAACTTGGTGTGCTCATCAATACGCTTAAGCAAAGTTGACAGTAAATTGACGCTCATTATTGACACCTCATCAATTATCACCACATCTACATTACTACTTAGATCACCTAACAGCGTCAGCCACATATGAACAGTAGACGCTTTACGTCCCGTTGCCTCCTTTAATCTACGTGCCGCACAGCCTGTAGGGGCAAGAAGTTTGTAAGTTACATGAATTGATTCAAGATACTTAATTACCGCATTCACGGAATAGCTCTTGCCACATCCTCCAGGCGCTGTAAGAACACCTGTCGAATTGTTCTTTACCATATCTAATACGCCCATCTGCTCATCGGTCATAGTGGTATCGCCTATCTGCCTGAACTGCTCAATATCACCATTAAATTTTATAGGATTGTTGACGCGCTTCTTTAATTCACGCGCAATTGCAAACTCCGCTTTGAATGTAGGCATCTTGCTTACATATTTTGTTTCGGCGTCAAAAAATATTTCATCATTTTCTGTGATACATTCGCTTATCCATTTGATGCACTCGGAATATTCTTCTTTAACCAACTTAGCAATTACGTTAGCGTTACATCTTGTCGAGCCCTCGCTTTCCATCTCATCCAGTAAATCATTGACAGCAGACTTGCACCTTGACTTTGTTGTAAGTAACTCAGGGTGTTTCTTTTGTACCATTCTATCAATGGCTTTTGTCTTCTTTTCGTATAGATTGCACAATGTTCCATATGGATCGTCATTGATAGCTTCGCGTAACTTAGTAGGTGATGAATAAGCAAGTGACGCTTTAATGCAAGCACGTGATTCTGCTGTTCCGTATTCACTAAGGATACCACCGAACAAAACGGATTTACAGTCGCCCCTGATTTTGTCGCAATACTTAGCAAGCAATTTATCACCCACGCCATGAATCTTCTTGAGGTCGATTTCGTTTTCACGATTGGTCAAAATCAATTCAAGAAAATTAGGATAACCTTCTGTACATGACTCAGCTTGACTCTCCTCCATGTACATGGACAAGATTCTGATTTGCTCGTGAGGGTCGACCTTAATTTCCTCACCAACAAAACCAATGCCTACAAAGCCATCAAAATTGTATGAACATGGATATTTTGAATTTTCAACAGGCGATAAGGACAGGTAATATTCCTGCCCCACATCAAATGCTTGCTCGCCGGATATGCTGAAATTTCCATACTTGGTTACGTCTATGGGGTCTCCCCCTGTGGGAAAGAACCCATAGACTTTGAAACCGCCCTTGTTATAAATTTCTTTTGTGCATTTACACTTGACGTTTATGCTCATCTCTTGCACGTCCATTCATAAGGATATCCGTACAGTTGACGGATTTCATTGTACATCATCTGTCCCGCATTTTCATGCTGGTCTTCGATAAAGTCAAGAAGGTCTTCAATCATCATCCGCCAATTAGGAAGTTTTGCTTCGAGTTCATCAATGCTTTCCATTTCTTCTGGCTTAATGCACCATTCACCACGCCACGGTTTTGTCCATGACTCGGCATGGATAATATCTTCTTCATCAATTGCGATAACTTGTATAACATCGCCGATATCAAAGTCATGTTCAGATAAGTTGGCAACGACACGATACTTGCTGTTGAGTTTTACATCTTCAAACTTCATTGGGGTTTACCTCCTCTTTGATTCTAAGAATCTTCCAATAATCGTTAATCTGGTCACGCATTTCTTCCATAGCTTCATACAATCCATGACCTGTCCAGATAGCTTCTGTCAAGTTACGCTGTGCTCCGTCCAAATCCCACGATGCCATGAGATCGCCTTCGTCAGCAAGTTTCTGAAGTCTGTCACGTGTGTTGGCACAAGATTCTATCGTCTTACGATTGTTGTTCCATTTTCTTTCAATATCCTTGAACATCATATCCAACAATGGGAGCGACGCCTTGACTATCGCCTTGCATTCCTTAAGAACCTCGGGGTCATCGGCGCGTATCCATGTGTCCATGTCGATTCCGTTGTTATGGCAGTAATATTCTGCTTCAACAATGGAACAGAAGACCTTATCCTGCACCATAGCGTAACCGCAATTGACGTTGTTGAATCTATTCCTATTGCAATGCGGTGTATTATCCATTTGCTCACGTGTTAATTTCATCTTTATCTCCTTGATTCAGGCTGTTGCCCTTTGATGTATATATTATAACACAAAACCCCTTGATTGTCAAGAGGTTTTGGAAAAATAATTTTATGAATTTTTTATGAAGCTAAGCTATCGCCATCACACGAAATCTATAGTATTTCTTTTTCAATTTCCAGAACTGCCACCAGTGACGCTTGGTTTTGATTTTCTCAATTCCTTCAAATCTTAACAGCACATCTTTGTTACCGATTTCAACGTAATTATTTGGAATATCAAGTTCACCGAATTGCTTTTCCCATGTCTTAGCATCAATTGTAAAAACAACACCGGGTTCTAATTTATATAATTGTTCCATCAAAACATATCCTCCTCATCATCCTCATCAATCGTCCATTCTTGAATCATGCCCTGCGGTGTTTCTGTGCCGTTGTATCGATTGATTCCCAATGTAAATATTACATCAATCTTAAGTCGCTTTGTCGATTCAATTTTTTGAACCTCGTCTTCCTTTAATTGGAACTTGATGAAGGCTACACCATTCTTTTCAATCTTGAATGTCGTGCTTGTTTTCTTGAACAGGGCAACATCTGAATTCTTAACACGCAACATGGTGCTGAATCTCGGCTCAGGAATTTGATTAGCCCAGAGTTGTTTATTGGATTCTATCTGCTCACATAAGAACAAATTAATATTTCTCGGTGACAACTGTCCGGCTATATCCTCAGTAGGTTCAAGGTCAAAGTTCTGCGCGTCAAGCCATTTCAAAAACGCCTCATAATTTTCCTTCTGGATAATCAATCCGCACGCCTTCTCATGTCCCTCAGCACGGCACAGACGTGATGAATTTAGAATTGAAGCAAACTCTATAGGTGAGCGCATTGAGCCTGTGTAGACCTTATCATCCTTGTCACGAAGGACAAATGTTGGTTTCTTTGTCGTATCAAGAATCCGGTTCGCCAGCAGTCCAGTAAAGGAAGCATTTTCATTTTCAACAAACGATATTGCGCAATTCTTTTGCTCGTCAATCACAGGGTCTTTGGTTATTTCGTTTGTGATTTTCTTTGATGCATTATAGGCGCGGTTGCATTCTTTATATGCCGACTCAATTGCTGATTCGTCAATGAAGCCTTGGAAAACTTTGGCAATATCCGATTCAACCCGAAACAGCGCGTTAATCTTGGGCGCGATTGTCCAGCCCACGGCATGAGGGGTTGCTTCTTTAGCTTTATCAAACAGAAATTTCAGAAATGGATTCTCAACATGACTTAGCCCATCATATATATACTTACGATTTTCAAGGACGGTCACATCACATATATCGGATATGATTGAGCAAGCCACTAAATCTTTTGTATACACAGGATTCAATTCATACGTTTCACAATATGCGTCTACGAATTTAGAAGCTACCCCTGCGCCGGATAACTTGGTGTTCAAATGCGCCTTGTCCATATGGGGATTGATGATGACCGCACTTGGATTTGGTTTCGTAATTTCATGGTGGTCAAGAATCAAGATTTTAGTTCCATGTGACGCAAGCCTTGAGCAATACTGTCCATCATTGCTTCCTGCATCAGGAATGATTAGTAGATTCAGATTTGCATTTTCAATTTCATCAATGTTATTTGTGGTCAAGCCATGACCTTTATTGGGATGGAAAAAGATTCTTGGATTTATGGAAATCGATTTTAGAAATTGTGTAACGATCGTTGATGACATGATGCCATCAACATCAGACAAATATACCCTGTCTTTCGACATATTTAATGTTTTTTGTAAATTATTTATTGAGTTCTTTTAATATGTTAAGATATTTTTGATATTTTCTTTCAAGATAAATTGGTGAATCTTGATAAAGCCAATTTAGAATTTGAACACAATTGTTCATTCCTGCAAAAGTTAAACAACGCCAAGTGCCATCGCCCTCTTTATGTCTTCTTTCTAATTGTCTTTGTATTGGTGCGACAAGTTGCTCTTTGATTAATATGGATTCAATAAATCGTAAAATTTCTTCGCTTCCACCGAATCTTAACAGTATTTTACGGTGATTTTCGTGTATATAGTAAAAAGTAAAACTTCCATCA
>ERZ1034980.395-NODE-395-length-33625-cov-20.019452_pt1 | contig 33625 bp, 38 predicted proteins | sample MGYA00520622_ERZ1034980 | MGnify/ENA primary metagenome ERZ1034980 (study PRJEB33766, sample SAMN09781791) | gut metagenome | biome: gut microbiome | host: Homo sapiens | place: Madagascar | study: EMG produced TPA metagenomics assembly of the PRJNA485056 data...
CAGGTCCTCTCTAGATGTTAGCTTTTCGTCACCCACTACAGTTGACAAAGAGCCCCAATTACCCGCGCAAGCATTTTACCAAAATTGTGGCTTCGTCCAGGAAGGACAGACTTTCCAAGAAGCAGGTATCGACCACACCAATATGACTCGCACCCTATAAGCAAAAATGAGAAGGACGCTATGCCTTCTCATTTTCACATTTCAAGTCAGCCACTAAAGCCTGATAAATATAACGACGCATCGCAATCCACAAGGGGCGGTCATCCACATCATAGGTACGATTGGTCAAGAAAATCGCTGCTGTCTGGTCTTTGCGGTTAACCATGACAAAAGGACCTGTGTAGCCTGTGTGGTCAAGCCAGTCCCCTTCTAAATTCCAAGCCATAGAACGTGGCTTGTCACCGCCATAATTCTGCCACAAGTCCTTAGCAAAATCATCTTTGAGGTAATGCTCTAGAAATTTCTCTAAATCTCCCACCGTCGAAAATAGCCCTGCTGAACCTGCATGCTCTCCTAGGACATTGGCTTTAGGGTCATGCACTCGCCCATCAACTATCCCTTTCACAGTCGGAACTGCACCTATTCGCGGACCAAAACTGGTTTCAGTCATGCCAAATGAAGTAAAAATGGATGCTTCAAATAATTTCGCAAGTGATTTTCCTGTCAAATGCTCTAACATGAATCCCAGTAACAAAAAGTTGATATCCGTGTATTTAAAACGTTTGTCAGCTGTCACCTTGATATGATTGATAGCCTCTTTCAACTTTGCAGCATTGAGCTCATTTCGATTGGGGATAAAGGGGTCAATCCCACTGGTATGAGTCAATAGCTGGCGCAAGCTAATCGAATCATCGTGAAAGTCTGGATAATAAGCCTTAAGCGACTGATCTAAGGTCAAAGCTCCGCTATTAACCATAAAAATCATCTGCGTCCCGACACCAACCACCTTAGATACACTGGCTAAGTCGTAAACCAGACCCGCAGTTACTGGCGTGGTCCCATCTATAGTCCCGAGATAATGCTCAGTCCACTTGCCCGCTTGATAAGTCGCTAGTGTCGCACCTCGATAAAGGCCATCTGTCATCTGACCTCGGATGATTTCCAATGCTCTTGTCGTCATCGTTTTTCAATCCAAATCTCGATTTTGCTCAAATCTGAGATGACAAGCACTGTCTCCTTGCGGTCAAGGTAAACAGAGGCGCCCTTGGCTTCCATGAAGTCCTTAAGTGCTGACAAATCATAATCTTTAGGAACCTGACATTCCAAAATTTCAATATCCCAAGTCACGTTAGGTTCGATGGCTAAATCTGGACCTTCTGCCTGATTGAAGACCAAAATAACAGGAAATTCACTGTTGAAAAACTGATTATAAAAATCCTGCGCAGCCCCCTTATCTGCTACGTTCAAGGTAATCGCTTCGTAAGTGAAATCAGATAAGCCTTTAAAGGTATCATCAGCTGATAATTCTGGGCGGTCAATGTCAACTAAATCAGCTACATCATCCTCAGCATGAACTAGGAAATGGTCTCCTTCTGGAGAAATCGTTTCATAAGCATAGCCATTTTTCCCTTGGAAAACACGGCTAGCACTAGCCCCATTTCCCAAAAGCGCTACAATATCAGATGCCTTGAACACCTTAATCCTTATCTGTGATAACTTTTTAGAACCTTCCACCGCGCGCGTACGCATGCTTGGTGACTCCTCAATCACAAAGCTGGTCTCTTTATTTTCCCAAGCAGAAAAAATAGCTAGCGCATTTTCCTCACTAACCAAGCGAAGACCTAGCGATTTTTGGTAAAAGGCAATGTTCTGGTCACGGTTATTCACACGTAAAACAGGATGCTTAAACCTAATAGCATTAAACAATGTCATATATTCCTCCTCGTCCTTTCTATTTTAGAGAAATTTGCCTATTTTCGCAACTATCTTTGTGCTTCTCGGATAAATTGACAGTTTCCCCATTTTCTTGTAGACTTGTTATCATGAATGAATTATTATTACTACGAGGGATTCAGGTGCTTTTGATTCTTGCTATGATTAGCATTTTGACCGTCTTGATTCGTTATATTATTGCTCATAAAATCAACCCTTTTAAACGCTTTTTCACTGGGCTCTGGATTGGTTTTATTACTGATGCCTTAGACACTCTTGGAATTGGGTCTTTCGCGACTACGACAACCTTCTTCAAACTAACCAAGATAGTCGATGATGATAGTAAATTGCCTGCGACTATGAATGCTGCCCATGTGTTGCCTGTCTTACTTCAGTCGCTCTGCTTTATTCTTGTTGTCAAAGTCGAAGCGACTACTTTAATTGCCATGGCTAGCGCTGCTTTCATGGGAGCTTTCTTTGGTGCTAGGATTACCAAAAACTGGCACGCACCAACGGTCCAACGTATTCTAGGAACGCTTCTCATTGTCGCTGCCCTCATTATGGTCTTCCGCATGGTGACCAACCCTGGGGCTGGTAATTCAGATGCTGTCCACGGTTTGCACGGTATTTGGCTCTTTGTCGGTATCGGCTTCAACTTCATCATTGGCGTTCTTATGACGATGGGACTTGGAAATTATGCCCCTGAGCTCATCTTCTTCTCCCTCATGGGCTTGAGTCCAGCAGTTGCCATGCCTGTCATGATGCTTGACGCTGCCATGATTATGACCGCCTCAACCACTCAATTCGTCAAGGAAGGGCGTGTCAACTGGGATGGTTTTGCAGGAATTGTCATCGGTGGAATCATCGGCGTTCTCGTAGCAGTACTCTTCCTCACCAACTTGGATTTAAACAGCTTAAAAACACTCGTCGTCTTCATCGTTATCTTCACAGGTGGTATGTTAATCCGTTCCTCTTTCAAAAAAGATATCAAGCAACACTCACATCATTGATTGTCAAAAGTCTGATTGGAAGATCAGGCTCTTTTTTTAAGATAAATCAACCAAATCACAAGAAAAAAGCCAAGACTGACATCTTAGCTTTTTCATTTGAGTTATTAGTCTATCTTAAAGGTAGATCAATTTGAACAATGCTACAGCACAGATTGCAGCAAGGATTGGAGCTACAACTGGTACCCAAGCATACCACCATTTAGAATCGCCTTTGTGTTCACCAAGGATTGATTTTGGCAAGAAGTGGTGAACGATACGAGGACCAAGGTCACGTGCAGGGTTCAAACCAGGACCTGTAGGACCACCAAGTGATGCTACAAGAGTCATAACCAAGAAACCAATACCAAGGTGAGCTACTGCAAGTGAACCAGTAATGTATGGTGAAGCTTGTGTTTGAGCAACAGTTTGGTCATAACCAGCGTCAACCAATTTACCAACAAGTTCTGCACCAAAGTAGTTCTTAGTCATAGCCATAGCTCCTAAAAAAAGAACAAATGAACCAAGGAACTCGTTCAAGAAACCGTTAATCCAAGCTGCTTTGTGGCTAGCTGCTGTACCATCATCAACGTTAGAGATTGTTGAGAATGAACCCAAGATGTGGTTTGGATTTTCAGTTTGTAGGTAGTAAGGTTTGTGAACCATAACAACAAGCAACTGACCAAACATAGCACCAAGTACCTGTGCAATGATGTATTGTGCAACATGTGCCCATGGGAAAAGTCCTGAAACAGCAAGACCAAGTGTAAAGGCAGGGTTGATGTGGTTACCTGATACATTACCAAACATAAGTGCTGGAATCATAACACCAAAACCATAACCAAGAGTGATGATGACCCAACCAGAGTTGTTTCCTTTAGTTCCTTTAAGGTCAACGTTAGCAACGGCACCATTCCCCAAAATAATAAGGAGAGCTGTACCAATAAATTCTGTGATGTACTTCACAGTCCATGTAACATCCATGTGTCTTTGTTTCCTCCAAAATGATATTAATTTAGACATCTACCATTTTATCAAGTATAATAGATAATGTAAAGCATAACTAGAAATAAAAAACGTTTACTTAGGAAGGTCATGATGAAATGAATTATAATCAATTTAGTTACATACCTGTTAATGCTACTGAAGCGCTGTCTGAACTTCAAGAGCTTGGTTTTCCTTTATCAACTGAATTAACTGATAAAGAAAATCTTGAGAGCTTTTTGAAGCAGACTTTTTTACATTTTGCGAATAAAGATTACCCGCTGACTTTGCTTGCTGCGGATGACCAAACGGACGCTCTGACCTTCTTTAAATCGGACAAGCCTTTATCAGAAGATATTTTCTATTATCTGATTCTTCAAGTGCTTGGCTTTGTGCCTCAGGTTGATTTTTCATCAGCTAAGGACTTCATTACTAAGACACATTTTCCGATTCTATTCGATAACATTATTCAAAACTTGCATCAGTTGCTAGCAACGCGGACTAAGGCTGGCAACACTTTGATTGACCAGTTGGTGGCTGACGGTCTGCTTCCTGTTGATAATAGCTATCACTTCTTTAATGGCAAGGCTCTGGCGACTTTTGACACTGACAATCTCATCCGTGAAGTCGTCTATGTTGAAGCGCCGCTGGATACCATGCAGACTGGACAGCTGGACCTCGTCAAGGTCAATATTATCCGCCCACAGGTAGCGCAGCCCATTCCCACAATGATGACGGCAAGTCCCTACCACCAAGGAACCAACGATGTGGCTGCTGACAAGAAGACCTACAAGATGGAGGGCAAACTCTCTGTCAAACCTGCTGGTAAAATTGACGTTGAGACACACAACCTCGCTCTTAAAGAGACTCGACCGTCTACTGCTCCTGAAAGTCCTGCTGAGGAGACCTTCACCCACATCGACAGCTACAGCCTCAACGACTACTTCCTCGCTCGTGGCTTTGCCAATATCTACGTTTCTGGCGTTGGGACTGCGGGTTCCACTGGCTTCATGACTAGTGGCGACTACGCGCAGATTGAGAGCTTCAAGGCGGTTATTGATTGGTTAAATGGCAGAGCTAATGCCTATACTAGCCACAGACGCGACAAGCAAGTCAAGGCGACTTGGGCAAGCGGTCTGGTCGCAACAACTGGCAAATCCTACCTAGGCACCATGTCAACGGGGCTAGCAACAACTGCTGTGGACGGTCTCAAGGTCATCATCGCTGAAGCAGGGATTTCTTCTTGGTATGATTACTACCGTGAAAATGGTCTCCTCTGTAGCCCTGGCGGCTATCCTGGTGAAGACCTGGATGTCTTGACTGAATTAACGTATTCTAAGAACCTCTGGGCTGGTGACCGTTTGAGAAATAACGCTCGCTACCAAGACTTGCTTGATGAGCAATCTAAATTCATTGACCGTGCCAGTGGTGACTACAATCAATACTGGCATGACCGCAACTATCTGCCACATGCAGACAAGGTTGAGGCGACCGTTGTTTATACCCATGGTTTGCAAGACTGGAATGTTAAACCGCGCCATGTCTACAATATCTTCAACGATCTGCCAGAACATGTTCAAAAACACCTCTTCCTTCATCAAGGACAGCACGTTTACATGCACAACTGGCAGTCTATTGATTTCCGTGAGAGCATGAACGCCCTTTTGAGTCAGAAATTGCTTGGCGTCGATAATGGCTATGATTTGCCAAAGGTCATTTGGCAGGATAATAGTGCTGAGCAGACTTGGCGAGTTTTAGAGCAGTTCGGTCAGAAAGATTACCTGACTTTGCCACTTGGTAAGGAAAAGGAATTGATTGACAATCACTATTGTAGTGACGATTTCAAGCGCTATGGCAAGGATTTCAATGTCTTTAAAGCAGAGCTATTTGCAGGCAAGGCTAATCAGATTCTCCTTGACCTCTACCTTCAGGAAGACCTGCGTATCAACGGAGAAATTACTCTAAACCTTGTCCTCAAATCAAGTGAAAATAAGGGGCTTATCTCAGCGCAAGTACTTGATTATGGTCATAAGAAGCGTTTCAAAGATATTCCTAGCATTCTCAGTCTCAACGCCATGGACAATGGGCGGAATTTCTCTCGCGAAGCCTTGCGCGAGCTACCATTTAAAAGCGATAGATTCCGCGTGGTTACAAAAGGTGTGCTCAATCTGCAAAATCGTAGTGATTTGCTGACTGTCGAAGAGATTCCTAGCGAGGAATGGATGACGGTTTCTCTTAACCTCCAACCAAGTATCTACCAACTCAAAAAAGGCGACACCATCCGAGTGCTCCTCTACACCACTGACTTTGAGCATACCATCCGTGATAACAGCAATTATGCTATCACCGTTGACCTAGCTCAATCTTCTATCCAATTGCCCCACTAAAAATAGAATCTTACAATCCAGCAAAACATGATATAATATCAAGGAAAGTAAATTTAAGGAGAACCCTATCTTATGATGAACATGCAAAATATGATGCGTCAAGCTCAAAAGCTTCAAAAGCAAATGGAGAAAAAACAGGCTGAATTGTCTGAAACAACCTTTGTGGGCAAATCTGCTCAAGAGCTTGTAGTGGTGACCTTCACTGGCGATAAGAAACTCGTTTCTATCGACTACAAGGAAGCCGTTGTTGACCCTGACGATATCGAAACCCTTCAAGATATGACGACACAAGCTATCAATGACTCGCTTAACCAAGTTGACGAAGCCACTAAGAAAGTCATGGGGGCTTTCGCTGGTAAATTGCCATTCTAATAGTGAAAAGAATCTCCGCTGGACAAGCAACGGAGATTCTTTTTCTGCCTTTTTCTAAATTAAGGTAGTAACCGTTTAAATGACAATAAGGAAACCATACCTATCATCCACTCTAAGCCAAGTGCAGCAACGACTGTCCGTACTAGACGAAATGTGCAGTAGCTTAAAATGATGTCAGTCATTGTGACAATAGTTATAGAAAGTGTCATTAAGACAATCAAGAACTCAAACTCGTAAGGAGTTCCTCTGAAAACTCAGTCGCCAGACTCCCGCAAACTGGCGACAGACTAAAAACTCAGTTTTCAGCTTCCCGCAGACTTGCGACAGGTCAAAAACTGAGTTCTCAAGATGCTACTGGTCAGCCTGATGCCTCTTCTGTGATAGAGAGATTCACGACAGAAGAACTAGAGGTTTGACACTAAATTTTCCTCATTTTTCCTTAGCCAATTCAAGGCAGTAGGATTTTTGATGACAATGAGGGCAAGTGAGTTTGCGAGTCCGAGGTGTATGATAGGAAAGGACGAAATCCTTCATACTGGGCTCAAAGGTCTGGTGGCAATTTGGACAGAGATAATAGACGCGTTTTTGATAATAACCAACGAGAAATTGTAGACTAACAAGAACGATAAGAATAATTCCTATCAGTAAAACAGGCGCTAGCCACGTGTGTTCAAACTGTTTGATGACAACTATGGCAACATAGATAATAGCGACTAGCAATAGAACCGCTGCAAATACTTGCACTTGCAATCGACGCCAAAATTTTTGATTTTTCATGGTAAATGACAGGTCTGCTAGGCTCTTAAACGAGTGATTGGGAGCTTTACGAACCTGTCCAAGTAGGTTGACACTTGTGTCAAGTTGATGTTTCACCTTTGCTGATTCTTCTCGGAGTTCTTTGATGTGCTCCTCGAGTAATATTTCAAGCACCGCTGGGGCATTGTCCTCTGCTAGCAGGCGCTTGATGGCCTCAATGGAGAAGTCCAAATCTCGCAAAAAGCAAATCAGCTTGAGGCGTTCCAAGTCTGAGTCCGTGTAAATTCGGCGTCCACCCTCTGTCAAGTCGGACGGCTGCAAGATGCCACGCCTATCGTAGTATTGTACTGTGCGGACAGACACGCCAGCAAGCTTAGCCAAATCGCCCGTTGAGTAAGTCTGAGACATGTCCTTCACCTCCTTTCTGCCCTCATTATAGGACAGGACCTAGGGTCACAAGCAAGCCCTGACCCTAGGTGATTTTTGATTTTTTTGGAAAATAGCAGAGCTATTATACTAACTGGTTTTTGTTATTTTCTTAGGTAGTGCGGACGCAAGCAGCTTCCTTCGAACGAATGAGAAAAGCTCTTTCCCTATTCCCAACCTCAAACAGCCTGAAAGACTGTTTGAGCAATCCTAATTTTCAAGCCTAAAGTCTCGAAAATCCCGTTCTTAGTGACACCTTCGTTGTCACTAAGAATTCCACTACGGCTAAAATATCGGGTTTAGCTCACTTCGTTCGCTCCTATCTGAATAGGTGTTTTCTCTTACGATGTCAATTCAGTTTTCGACTTTAATCTAGTATTAATCAAAAAGTCCGCCCAAGGCTGCAAATGGATTGTCGGTTACGACCTCTTCTTGTTGGGTCAGATAGGACTTGTTCTCATCAAATTCAAGGAATTTTTCATAGACAAGGGCTGTCATGCGTGCATCTTCTAGGCTGTTGTGCCCATGCCCTTTTATTCCTAAAAGGTCGGCTACACTGGTTAGTTTCAGATTGGCAATACCATTGAGGTCTGTACTGCGACGCTCAAAAGCTTCATCAAAAACATCTAGGGCATACTGGTCTTCTAGCGCCAGCCCATTTTCCAAAAGAAGAGGAAGGTCGCTCTTAATAGCGTTGTAGCCAATCAGGGGCGTATCGCCAACGAAGGTCTTGAAGTCAGCCATGACCGTCTCAATCTTCGGTGCCTTCTCAATCTTGTCAGCCGTGATGCCGGTCAAACCGTTGATGAAGCTTTGGAGGGGCACAGCCGTGTAAACATAAGTGTCAAAGCTGTCAACTTCCTCATGATTGCTAAACTTGACCGCTGATACCTGGATGATGTGACTAATGTCATCAACCGTATTAAACTCCAAATCAAAGGCAATATACTCTTGTAAATTTTCCATACTAATCTCCTAAAAAAGAGAGTGGAAGTTTCCTTCACAACTCTCTGGTTTCTATTTATTTCCACCAAACATACGTGCGAAAAATCCTTTTTTCGCTTCTTCTTCAAGTTGCTTGATTTCTTCAACTTTAGCTTCTTGGATTTCTTCAACCTCAGCCTTAGCTTCGCTCAATTCTAATTGAAGACGTTGACTGTCTTCCATAGCGGCTAGGGTTAATTGTTGTTGCTGGTCTAATTGCTTATCTTTTTCAGCAATTTGAACATCTTTCACGCGCAACTGCTCATCCTTAGATGAAATCTGCTGGTCTTTGGCACGCAATTGCTCATAGAGACGGGTGATTTCGGAGTTCTTTTCATCAACCAAGATTTCCAACAATTCACGGCGTGATGCTTCTTCATCTACAGGCTCTTCTTCAAGAATCGTCTTTTTGTAAATTTCTTCCAACTTGATAAGACCTTGCTTATTGACAACAGTCACACCTTTTTCATTTTTTTCAACATATTCTTCTGGGAGAGATTTGACACGATTGTTCATCGCTTGACGGCTGACTCCCAAGATTTCAGCTAATTCGCTGACGGTTTTTTCAACTGACATAATTTCCTCTTTTTATACTCAATATTCTTCTAAAGCATATCACAAAGACAAGTATCTGTCAATTTCCTGTCAAGTCAAGTGTCAATGAGATATTAGAAAATTGAAAAGTCTAACCATTTATGTCATAATAGACCAATAAGAAAAAGGAGTGTGAACATGCGCGACGATATCATAATCAATGATAATGCTAAGGCGATTAGCCCAAAACTAATAGATACCCTTGAAACCATTTATGACCCAGAGCTTGAATTGGACATGTACAATTTAGGACTCATCTATGAAATCAATCTTGATGACAATGGTCATTGTAAGGTCATCATGACCTTCACTGAAGCAAGCTGCGGCTGTGCCGATACCATGCCTGTTGAAGTTGTCGAAAAACTAAAAACAATCGATGAAATCACATCCGCAGAAGTCGAAATTGTTTGGACACCTGCTTGGAAGATGACACGCATTAGCCGACTGGGACGAATTGCACTAGGAATCAGCCCTCGTATTGGAAAAAGTAGTCATAAACTATAAGAGAAAAAAGAGTTGGTCGCCCAGCTCTTTTTCTATTCTGTTATTTACCGCTTCGGTCTGTATTCCAGAAGTCTGTTACAGCACCTTTAGAAGCAGATGATACGATATGGGCATATTTACCAAGAACACCACGGCTGTAAAGTGGAGGCAATTCAGTCTCTGCTTTACGTTTCGCCAATTCTTCGTCAGAAACATGCATGGTAATTTCTTTGGTATCTTGGTCAACGGTCACCAGGTCACCTGTATGGAGGTAAGCAATTGGTCCACCGACTTGAGCTTCTGGCGCAATGTGTCCCACAACCAAGCCATAAGTACCTCCAGAGAAACGACCGTCCGTTAGAAGGGCGACCTTATCTCCTTGACCCTTACCAACAATCATTGATGAAAGTGAAAGCATTTCTGGCATACCAGGGCCACCTTTTGGTCCAACGAAACGTACGACAACTACATCTCCATCGACGATGTCGTCTGAAAGAACCGCTTCAATAGCAGCTTCTTCTGAGTCAAAAACCTTAGCAGGACCTGTGATATTACGAACTTTAACACCTGAAACCTTAGCAACGGCTCCTTCTGGTGCCAAGTTACCTTTAAGAATGATAAGTGGCCCATCAACCCGTTTTGGATGTTCCAAAGGCATGATGACTTTTTGACCTGGTGTCAAATCAGCAAAGTCTTCCAAGTTTTCAGCAACTGTCTTACCAGTACATGTGATACGGTCACCGTGCAAGAAACCATTTTTCAAGAGATATTTCATAACGGCTGGCACACCACCGACGTTGTAAAGGTCTTGGAAAACGTATTGTCCAGATGGTTTCAAGTCAGCCAAGTGAGGCACGCGCTCTTGGAAATCATTGAAGTCTTCAAGCGTCAAGTCAACGTTGGCAGCGTGAGCAATAGCAAGCAAGTGGAGGGTTGCATTGGTTGAACCACCAAGTGCCATAGTTACTGTGATGGCATCTTCAAAAGCTTCGCGGGTCAAGATGTCTGATGGTTTGAGTCCCATTTCAAGCATCTTGACAACAGCACGACCTGCTTCTTCAATGTCTGCTTTTTTCTCGGCTGATTCAGCTGGGTGTGATGATGAACCTGGAAGACTCATCCCCATGACCTCGATAGCTGTCGCCATAGTGTTAGCCGTGTACATACCACCGCAACCACCAGGACCAGGGCAGGCATTACATTCAAGCGCCTTGACTTCTTCAGCTGTCATGTCGCCATTATTCCAGTGACCAATCCCTTCAAAAACAGAAACTAGGTCAATATCTTTACCGTCAAGATTACCTGGTGCGATAGTTCCACCGTAAGCAAAGATAGCTGGAATATCCATGTTGGCAATAGCAATCATTGAACCAGGCATATTTTTATCACAGCCACCAATAGCAACAAAGGCATCCACATTATGTCCACCCATAGCTGCTTCGATAGAGTCAGCAATGATGTCACGAGATGTCAATGAAAAGCGCATACCAGGTGTTCCCATAGCAATCCCGTCCGCAACGGTGATGGTTCCGTATTGAACAGGCCAAGCGCCAGCTGATTTCACACCCTCTTTGGTAATTTTTCCAAAATCATGAAGGTGAATGTTACAAGGCGTATTTTCAGCCCAAGTTGAAATAACCCCAACAATCGGTTTTTCAAAATCTTCGTCAGTCATTCCAGTCACACGAAGCATGGCACGGTTGGGAGACTTCACCATGCTATCATATACGCTAGAACGATGACGTCCAGTAGTCAATTTATGTGTATCGGTCATAAGTCAGCCTCTCTCTTTTTAAAGTGATTCTATTTTATCATATTTTCCCATAAAATAGCGAATAAATAGAAAATTCTCACCTAACCATTTTCACGATAAATTGAGCAACAATATGCTACAATAGGACTATGAAACATTACGATACGATTATTATTGGTGGCGGGCCTGCCGGCATGATGGCTGCCATCTCATCAAGCTACTACGGCCTCAAGACCCTCCTCATTGAAAAAAATAAGCGTCTGGGCAAGAAGCTAGCAGGCACTGGTGGTGGACGCTGCAACGTTACCAACAGTGGCACCCTAGACGACCTCATAGCAGGCATTCCAGGCAACGGACGTTTCCTTTACAGCGTTTTTTCCCAGTTCGATAACCACGATATCATCCGTTTTTTTGAAGAAAATGGCGTGGCGCTAAAAGAAGAAGACCATGGGCGCATGTTCCCGACAACGGATAAATCCCGAACCATCATCAGCGCTCTAGATGCAAAAATCCATGAACTTGGTGGTACTGTCCTGACCAATACAGAAGTGGTCTCCGTCAAAAAGTTTGATGAGCGTTTCCACATCAAGTCTAAATATGACGAGTTCACCTGCGACAAACTCATTGTCACAACTGGTGGCAAATCTTACCCATCCACAGGCTCAACAGGCTTTGGTCATGACATTGCTCGCCATTTTAAAATGGAAGTCACAGACTTAGAGGCTGCTGAAAGTCCCCTTTTAACCGATTTTCCTCATAAAAAATTACAGGGAATTTCACTGGACGACATCACCATCACCTACGACAAGTACGTCATCACCCACGACCTACTCTTTACCCATTTTGGTTTGTCAGGGCCTGCTGCTCAGCGTATTTCCAGTTTTGTCAAAGGTGGCAAAACGATTTTCATCGACTTTCTTCCTGACAAGAGCAAGACTGATTTAGAAAAGTACTTACAAGCAGAACGTGAAAAATCTGTAAAAAATGCTCTTCGAGGACTTCTTCCGGAGCGCCTAGCCGAATTTCTCGCCGAAGACTTAGCTGATAAAGTCAAGCAGCTATCCGCCAAAGATATGGGAGACCTATTAGAAAATATTAAAAATTATCCTATCCAGGTCACTGGCAAAATGTCGCTAGCCAAATCCTTCGTCACCAAAGGCGGAGTCGACCTGAAAGAAATCAACCCTAAAACGCTAGAAAGTAAGAAAGTTCCTGGACTTCATTTTGCTGGAGAAGTTTTGGATATCAATGCGCACACAGGTGGCTTTAACATTACAGCAGCCCTCTGTTCTGGCTGGGTCGCTGGTAGTTTGCATTATTAAAGTTCAATTATCGAGATTGGAGTAGTGAGCAGTCAATGATTACTATTTCGGTCTCTTTTTAGAATTTCTTGATTATCCAAAAAATTCTAAACATTTCAATCTTTAAACGATTTTTTGCTATAATAGTCTCAATACCTTATTTTACTGGGAGTTATTATGGCAGATGCAAAAAGTTTACTAAAACAGATTTATACTTCACACCTCAAGGAGAATCCTGAATTATTTGTCGGTGTTGAACTCGAATTTCCTATCGTTAACCTGAGCGGACAGGCTACTGACACAAGTGTGACTAAAGCTCTGCTTGCCTTCCTTTCTCAATCAGAACACATGGAAATTGAAAAATATGATTTAGATGGAAATATTATCCAAATCCATCATAAGCTAACTGACGATTGTATTCTTTTTGAAGTTTCCTATAACCTCATCGAATTTGCCTTTGGTAAAGCCAATTCTATCCCAGAGGTTGACCAGCGTTTTCAATCTTATTTAAAGATTTGCCAAGATTTTTTGGGACAGTACAACCATGCCATCCAGGGAAAAGGGATTCATCCTCAATGGCAAATCAACGATAACAGCCCCGTCAAAACCGCCCGCTATCAGATGCTAATGGCTTTCCTAAACTTATCCACAAGCGGAGCCCATCCTAATCTTCATGTCTATCCACAATATGGAAGCTTCATCTGTGGAAATCAGGTCCAGCTGGATGTCCCTAGACAAGAATTAATTGCCAGTCTCAACCTGTTCAATTTGATTGAGCCTGCCAAAGCCTACCTTTTCGCCAATTCCACTTTTGACGGAGAGGATTGGGATACTGCCATTGCTCGCGATATTTTCTGGGAAAATTCCATGCACGGGCTGCTGCCAGAAAATATCGGACTCTTCCCAGAAACTTTTAAAACCAAGGAAGACTTCTGGGAATATCTGTCACAATCAGCTATGTTCTCCGTAGAACGTGATGGAAACTACTTCTTTTTCCCACCGCTATCTGTGGCAGACTTTTTAAAGACGGAGCAAATCACCGTCCTTGACACCGACGGACAAAAGCATATCATCATTCCAGAAGAAGCCGACCTCAAGCAGCATCGTAGCTATCACTACCAGGATTTGACCAAGCGCGGGACTATTGAATTTCGAAGCGTTTGTGCTCAGCCTTTAGATCAGACCTTCACCCCTACTGCCTTTCATTTGGGACTTTTTGTCAATCTTGAAGCTCTCAAATCATTTGTCCAGAAATCTGACTTTTTAAAAGCCTATCCCATGACTGCTAAAGACCGTCGTCGCTACTTCTCGCGCAAGCAATTGTCCCCAAAAGACCAAGAAGCTATTCATAACTTCGCTAGGGAGCTGGTCGCAATCGCTAAGGAGGGGCTCCAAAAAAGAGGCTTTGGAGAAGAAGCCTACCTCCAAAACCTCATCTAAACTATCCTTTATAAAGCTTTTTGTCTGCATTCAAAAAGCTTTATAATCTCTACAGTGGTTTTACCCACTACAGTTGACAAAGAGCCTAATAAAAAAGCCACCATATGGTGACTTCATTCTTATCTACTTCTTCTCACCCTAGCCAGTCTTTTTCTTTGGCAATGCGGACGGCTTCTGTTCGATTGCCTGCATCGAGTTTGGTAAGGATGGCTGTCATGTAATTTCGGACGGTTCCATTTGAAAGAAAAAGGCTTTCAGCAATTTCTTGGTTGGTTGACCCTTGAGCCACCATAACCAAGACTTCTTGTTCGCGTTGGCTGAGTGGATTATTGTCAAAGGCGACACCTTCAACCAGCTCTGGTGAGTACTCCTTGTGACCTGCTAGGACGGTATGGATGGTCGCCATGAGGTCACTGATGGAACGTTCTTTGAGCACATAGGCATCCACGTGAGCTGCGAGGGCTCGTTTAAAATAGCCTTTACGTTTGAAAGTAGTCACAATGACGACCTTTATTTCACTTTGATTGGCACGGATCCACTCAAGGACATCAAGTCCGGTCTTTATTGGCATTTCAATGTCTAAAATAGCTACGTCGACCTCTTCTTTTTCCAAGAAAGTAATGGCTTCTTGGCCATCACTGGCCGCATGGACATCTTCGACATCGTCCTCCAGCATGAGGAGTTGGCAGAGGGCATCCCTCAACATTGACTGATCTTCAGCGACTAATAATTTCATGCTTTTCCTCCCTCTTTCAAATGCACACGAATGATTGTTGGATGCGATTGAGACAGAATTTCCAAGTCTCCATCTACCAAACTGAGGCGCTCTCTGATACTGTGTAGCTCTTGTCCTGTGACTTCCTCAAAGCCACAACCATCATCCTCAAACTCTAAAACAATCCCATGATGACGACTTAGACGAATCTGACAGCTATCAGCCTGGCTATGTTTAATGATATTATTGGCCAGTTCACGAAGTACCATAGATAAGGTAGACTGAGTAACTGGCGACAGGCTATCTAAGTCAAGACTGCTATCCACGGTCAAGAGGATATCTGATAGGTCAAAGAGACGCTCAAGTTCTAGCAACTCCTCAGCTACAGTTCGATACTTGAGCTGATTGACAATTTCACGCACCTCGTACATGGAGTCACGGCTAATCTGGTTCAATTCTTCCAGATTCTTCCTAGCAGCATCATACTGCTCCTTGTCCATCTGTTTCAGTGCCAACTCTGTTTTGAGACTCATCATGGCAAAGGTGTGTCCCAAGGTATCATGCAAATCACGACCAATACGATTACGTTCATTTTCAGCAGACAAGATATTGATGGTACGATTCTTCTCCGCAAGGGCTTCTTCCATCTTTCTCTCCTGACGTATACGGTTTTGATAATAGTACATTCCCAACGAAAAGAGGAGAATAGCCATAGACATGAGGTGAGTACTCAAATCATCTGTCAATAGGAAGGATGATGACGTCAAAATTAAGAGTGTCGCTAGAAAGGATAAGAATCGATAAGATGATATGCTATCCTCAAAGCGCCAAACGAGAAGATTGACATTGAAAAAAACAAACCACATCATGCCCCCCTCGAAGGTTATGGACATAAAGATAATGTAAGCTAGAGTGTAAAACCACAGAAAGGGAATCCACTTGCTATAGGCCTTTTTCAAATACACCATAAGGAGATAAGCGATGGTAAACAGTCCTGTCAAAACTAAGGTGCAAACTGGATAATACCCACCAAAGACTCCCAATACTGGGAAGACTAGGAAAATTAGACTAACAAAATAAGCGAAATCATTTTTCTGGTAAGGTCTAAACATGGTCACTTTCTCTGTAAGATTTGATAAAAAGGGCTAAGCCTGTAGCTATTGTAGCATAGACCAAGATAAAAATGAGTGATTTCCATGAAAATTCCCCTTTTTTCGCAAAATTAACTACCAATTGATTGATATGATAGATGGGTGTCCACTCAGAAATGTGCTGAACCCATTTGGGAAACATGGTTACTGGCATCCAAGAGCCACCAATAATAGCGAGCCCAAGAAAGACGATATTTCCAACGATAGCCATGATTTGTTGAGATTTAATTTGGGCCAGGAGCAAGCCAAAGGATAGGAAGACTAGGCTTGACAAGAGTAACAGAGCACCTGAACCGAGCCAATGTGTGAATGGCATCTCAACATCACGCACAAAAGCTCCCACACAGAAAGTCACTAGGATAGCTACCATAAAGTTCATAAGAACACGGAAGATTTTAGAGAGATAATAGGCCTGAATACTGATTTTTGAATGTTCGATATAGGTTAGCCAATGCTCCGTTTGGTCTTCTTTAAGCATGTAGGGAAAGGTAAAGAAGCCAAAGCTGGACATAGAGAATCCTGTCATGGTCAACATATAAGACAAGATAAAGGCTTTTTGTGACTCTGGATCAGGACTCATTTCCATACCTGAGTACAAGAGGAAAAATCCGACGGGCATTCCGATAGACATGATAAAGACGGGCCAACTGCGCCATGTTTTTATCCATTCGATTTTAAGTAGTGCTTGCATTACTTGTCCTCCCTTGTGCTATCAAATAGACTATCTAAAAGTGTCTTATTTTGAATTTCAATGTCAGAAATGCGACATCCTTGAACTTGTAAACCACTCCATACACTTTCAATATCTTTAGTCATAAAGGTTACAACATCACGTTTTTCAGTTACTTCATAAATTGCTGCTAGTTTATAAAGACTTGGTGCAAAGCGACTTGGTAAAGTGACTTGTTTTTCCTTCTCCTCGCTACGCATGGCATGTGGCGTAGTATCCCTGATAAGTTTTCCCTGATGAAGGACCAAGATACGATCAGCTGTGTGTTCTACTTCTTCAATATAGTGGGATGAATAGAGGATGGTGACACCTGACTTTTTCAGATCATTGATGATTTTCCAAAAGCGTTGGCGTGTTGTAGTATCCATCCCTGCTGTCGGCTCATCTAAAAAGAGAATGTCAGGCTTGCCAATTAGACAGAGGACAAAGGCAAGAAGACGTTTCTGTCCACCTGAGAGTTTGTCCGCAAACTGCTGATACTGGTCGTCCTTGAATTGTAAGAGTTCTTGAATCTCTTCTTTAGATAATACATTTTCAGAAATATCTTGGAAAAAAGCAATCAGTTCCTTGACTTTTAATTGTGAGGGAATGGTATTTTCTTGGAGAAGAACCGCAATTTGATCTTGCGCCTTCCCCTTTTTGCCCTTGATAAAGACTTGACCACTACTGGCTTTCTTATCACCAAGAATACAGGACATTAAGGTCGTCTTACCGGCACCGTTGGGCCCAATTAAGGCAAGACAGTCGCCTTGTCCCACCTCAAAGCTAATATGGTCTAAAATCGTTTTTCCTTTGATCTTTTTGACAAGATTTGTGACTTGAAGGACTGCTTCACTCATGTTTGTGATTTCCTTTCTTTTGGTAGAAGGCTAAAAAGACATAACAGGCTGCAACTGAGACGCCCATAACACTGTAGAGACTATCACTGCTGCCATGAAGTAGAATATAGGCAAAGAGAATGGTCCAAATTGCCGCTAGGAGCATAATGCTCAGTATTTTCAATAGTTTCATGCTGGATCTCCTAGTTTCTCAATTCATTAATGACAAGGTCGATAAAACTTTTAGCCATAGTGATGAGAATGTAGGCTGGGATAGACAAGCCAATAATCATGCCAAGATTTGAGAAGATAGCTTCAAAGTTGCCTTTTTCAAAGATATCAGTAAACATGCTAAGTCCAGCAAAGACAGTTGCGATAACTGCGTAGATAAGGTAAGATGTTTTGATTTTCATGAGATGACCTCTTTTGTTTTTTATTATTTCTAAGTTATGACTAAAGTATATCTTTTCAGTCACTCTCTTTTTAGCACCAGATGTCATGACATGATATGACATTTGTCATATGACATAAAAAAGCCGACCCCAAGGTCAGCTTTTCATTTATCTTAATGACTATTTTTTGAATGGTTCTTCCACCATGATGAAAGGATAGAACCTGAGATATTGTGCCAAATACTAAAGACAGTTGATGGGATAGCAGCTTGTGGCACAAAATATTTCATGGCAAGCGTTGCCCCCAAACTTGAGTCTTGCATACCCACTTCGAAGGTAATGGCTTTTTGTTGAGGTTCTTCCAAACCAAGGAGTTTTGAAAATCCAAAACCGAGGGCATAACCACAAAGATTGTGGAGCATGACAACTGGAATGACAAGAGCTGTCGCTGCTGTGAAAATATTGGCATGATTGGCAGAAACAACTGCCCCAACAATCAAGAGGATGGCAGCCTGTGAAATCAAAGGCATAATCTTAATGATGGCATCGATTTTCTTACCAAAAATAGAATGGATAACCACACCCAAGATAATAGGAACAACAACGATACGCAAGGTACTAAGGAAAAGGTTTTGTGCAGGCACACTGACATAATGACCAGCCAAGAAGGACAAGAGCGTTGGAATCATGAGTGGTGCCAAAAGAGTTGAAAGGGTTTCGATGGAAACATCCAAGGCAACATCCCCACCTGAAAGAAAGGCCATGACACTAGATGAAGTTCCGCTAGGACAAGCCCCAACTAGGATGACACCTGCTGCTGTCGCACCCTTAAGATGGAAAATCATACAGAGCAGCCAAGCCAAACCAGGCATGATGACATAGTGAGCAACAGTCCCTAGGATAACAGGGATTGGACGCTTAGCAATACGCTTGAAATCCTCAGTGGTCAAAGTAAGCCCCATACCAAAGAGAATCAAACCAAGCAAGTAGGCCGTATTGGGAATGACCCAACTACTTGTTGCTGGAAGGGCGTAATTAAAGACAGCCCAGAGAATAACAGCTACAGTAAACCATTTGCTGAGCCATTTACTAAAAGATACAAGTGCTTCCATAATGAAACCTTCTTTCTATTTTCACGATATAGTATAGCACTTTCATTTTGAATTTCAAGTTGTATTTGGAATTTTCTGAAATTAATTTCAAAAAAATAAACCCTCGTACTTGAATTGCGAGAGTTTAGAGATTGCTATCACATTTAAGCCTTGCCTTCCGACTCCTTTTCAAATTTCTGAGCCCGTTCTTCCCCCCACCACAGTGGTAACAATTCCCCCAGAGTGATGGTTTGACGTGTCTCGTAATCAACCATAAACTCCAAGTTACGATTATCGGGATGGAGCTCCATTAGGAATTCCCGACAGGCTCCACAAGGCATACCAGACGGTCCACCATGAGGTGGCTGGTCACGAAAGGCGATAATACGCTTTACCCTGGTCTGACCAGTCTCTTGATACATATTGAAAAGGGCCGCCCTTTCGGCACAAAGATGGAAAACACCACAAGTTCCTTCCATACAAAAGCCAGTGAAGATTTGTCCATCTTCAGCCTCCACCGCAGCCACGACATGCTTAGCATAGACAAAGTCGGAGACTTCCTGAGGCTGATACAAGGCTTGAGCCTGTTCATACATTTTTTGCCAAATATCCATTTTTTCTCCTTTTCACTCATACGTGTGACTTCCTTTCTTTGGGTATCGTTTTATGTTATTGGACAAGTAAAGTTCCGTAACAGATTGGCCCTAATACTCTACTGTCAACTCGGTACATAAGAGACTTCCGTTCAGATGAAGCCTTGTTTCTACCTGATCTAGATTAGATTCAAAACGATTCACCTTGACAGATGATAGGGGATGTGAGATTCCAGTAGTATCCATGACACAACCTTGAGGAAGTCGGATATGGATTTCACCAAACTTAGCATCAATATCTACAGCCACTCGGTCTGACGCAAATTTAGCCTGACTCAAATCCAGCCAAAGTTCGCCAAAAAGTGCAGTTTATTACAATGGATATGTCAAGAGCCTATATGCTACTAGCTCGTAGACTTTTCCCAAACGCCGAAATCATTATTAATCGTTTCCACATCATCCAACACCTTGGTCGAGCCTTTTTGAAGACAAGAATTGCCATTATGAATCAATTTGATAAGAAGTCACTACCCTACCGAACCTTGAAAAATCACTGGAGACTCTTCCAAAAGGACAGCCGTAAGTTATCTTGTAAGTCACTTCACTCGAAGACCTTTGGTCAAACTTTAAGTCCACATGAAGTCGTTAAGAAGACACTGAATTTCTCAGAAGAACTCGCCAATTATTATCACCTCTATCAGCTGTTGCTGTTTCACTTTCAAGAGAAGAGGGGAGATGAGTTTTTTGAGTTAATAGTGGAGAATATAAGCAAGGTCAATCACTACTTCAAAACTGTCTTTAAAACCTTTCTTAGACACAAACAATACATCAAAAACGCACTAGAAACACATTACTCAAATGCAAAATTGGAGGGCACCAATAAGCTTATCAAAGACATCAAACGTCTGGGCTTCGGTTTTAGAAACTTTATTAACTTTAGGAAGCGTGTTTTCATCACTCTGAACATAAAAAAAGAGAAGACCTATCAGGTCCTCTCTAGATGTTAGCTTTTCGTCACCCACTACAGTTGACAAAGAACCTTTTTTTATTGGAAAATTGTTGCGCCAAGAAAGCGCCCAAGTCCTGGCTAATTGCTTCTAAACCTTCACGGTTATTAACTTGGTGAATACCATAACCAATTTGATAGGGAGACACATTGAAACGCGGAACTAACTTGCAGGCTAGTCCTTGTCCAAGTTTATAGAAAAAGACGTTGTAAGAATGGCAGTTGCCACCTAGAAATTCCTGAAGCAGGTAAGCAGCTACTCCTCCAACCATTTCAGCCAAATCCGCCAACTGGGACAAATCATTTATCCGAACGCAAAACTCTGTGAAATCAACCATGGGCTTGGTCGCAATCAAGACCTGAGCTTGATTAGTAGAAGCTGTATTGACCGCTAATCCTTCAAACCAATCCAAATCAAGGTCTTCGTAAGCATCGATGTCATGAAAGCCCACAATTTGAGTGTGCGGATGACGAAGACTTCCACCAGATTGAGGACCAAAATTACGATAACAAACCACTGATGTAAAATCGTCACGCGCTTCCAGCTCTGCCCATTTTTCCATGATAAAAGAAAATAGGTTATGTAATTCTTCTATCGAGTAGTTAGATAAATCTCCCTCGTGCTTACTGCTCTCAATAACTAAAGTCTGGTAGGACTCTTCCAAGGTTGGAAATTTATTTTCCACCCAAATCATGTCCCCAGAGCGCTCTAAAATTCGCCCTAGCTGGCTCTGGTCACAAAAAGGACAAGCATCCTGATTACTCGGCTTTTGGCTGGCAATCTTGCGGTTAAATGTAATGTATCGTCTGGTCATTTTTTCTCCTTTAAAACTATTTTATCACAAGTTTTTATTTAACCAGTTAATTTGTTCTTGTATTCCTATTTTAAAAGTGTATAATATATATTGTTAACTAGTTAATAAGTTTTGACAGAAAGGAGCTGATTTTCTAAAATGAACTAGTTTGCGCCATTATTCTTGAATTTTGAGCGTAGAGGTGTATAGCGTTATCACTAACTAGTTATATATAAAGGAAAATTCTTATGGCAAAAAAATCTAAAATCGCTAAATTCAAAAAACAAGAAGCTTTGATTGAACGCTACGCTGACCTTCGTCGTGAATTGAAGGCTGCTGGCGACTATGAAGCTCTCCGTAAACTTCCCCGTGATTCTAATCCAAATCGACTTAAAAACCGTGACCTTATTGACGGTCGCCCTCACGCTTATATGCGTAAATTCGGCATGAGCCGTATCAACTTCCGTAATCTCGCCTACAAGGGACAAATCCCAGGCATCAAAAAAGCCAGCTGGTAAGCTAGCTTCCTTTCCATCTTGTGTAAAAGTGTAAGCCACAAGAAAAAATCATTTCATGAGTTGCCAAGAACTCATAGCCAATTTATTTACCAAAGCTCGGTATGCCAAGATGCCGAGTTTTTTTCGTTACAATACTTCCCGAAAAGCATCTAAGTCAGCTTGTGTCGTTGACCAACTGGTCGCAAAGCGAATGACGGTGTGATTGTCGTCATAAGTTTCCCAGAAACCGTAGCAAACTTTTTCAGCTAAAGCTTCTAATTGGCTGTTCTCCATAATGACAAATTGCTGATTGGTTGGTGATTTGAGGAAAAATTGGTAGCCCTTTTCTTCTAAAATAACTTTCAATTCTTCTGCCAAATCCACTGCTTGTTTACCGATTTCTTGGTAAAGATTATCTGTGAAGAAGCGGTCAAATTGCAAACCATTGAGGCGTCCTTTGGCTAACAAAGCACCATGCTGCTTAATTAGGGTTGTAAAATATTTTGGACGGTTATTTTTGGTGAAGATTACGGCTTCCCCGATAAGGGCTCCGAGTTTTGTACCGCCGATGTAAAAGACATCAGCCAGCTCTGCCATTGTCACCAAATCAATCTCATTCTCAGCTGAACCGAGCGCATAGCCAAGTCTGGCACCGTCAACGAAGAGCGTCATGTCGTATGCATCACAACTATCACGAAGAGCCTGCATTTCTTCTTTAGTATAAAGTGTCCCGTACTCTGTCGGGTGTGAAATATAGACCATTCCAGGGAAGACCATGTGTTCGTGATTACCGTCAGCATAGAAGTTTTCCACAAAGTTTTTCACAGCGTCAGCTGAAATCTTTCCTGCTTGGGATGGCAAAGTCAAGACCTTATGCCCTGTAAACTCGATAGCACCAGCCTCATGAACCGAAATATGACCCGTATCAGCAGCGATAACCCCTTCATAAGGCGCCAAAACGCTATCGATAACCACTTGATTGGTCTGAGTGCCACCAACTAGGAAATCCACCTCAGCCTGTGGACAAGCGCAAGCTTGACGAATTTTTTCCACAGCTGAGGCCGTATAATCATCCATTCCGTAACCAGCCTGACCCTCGTCATTAGTCTCTACCAAAGCCTTCAAAAGCTCTGGGTGCATACCTTTATTATAATCATTCTCAAAATGGAGCATTTCCTTACCTCTTTTTATTGTATTTGCAATCTTTTTTTGATAAACTAAAGGAAAAAGCTTCGGAGTTATTATGTTCAAAATTATTCGTAGTATCGGTGCCATCACGCGCACCATTCAGATGGATTCCAACCGTCATTTCAAGGCGCTGGGTCTCCACAACAACCTCTTCATCTACATCATCCGCATCTGTGAGACACCCGGGATGTTTTTGGGGCAATTGGCTGACGCTATCCAAATTGACCGTACGACTAGCTTCCGCACTGTACAAAAACTCGTCCAGCTCGGCTATTTTACCCTAGAAAATGACGACAAGAATCAGAAAATCAAACGTATCTATCCAACCCAGCAATCCCTAGACCTTTATCCACAGCTTCACCAATACGAGCAGGAGCAGTCTGACAAGTTATTAGCAGACTTGTCCACAGAAGAAAAAGCAGAGCTCGAACGTCTGCTTTCAAAATTAAAATACTAGGCGCAAAATGGCCATTGAGATAATCCCCGTCAAAACCGCATAAAGGAGATTTTTTGACTTGTAGGCGATGGCAATTGCTGGTAGGCTGGCTATGATTTCTAACCATTTCGGATGAGGCAACTGGCCGACCTGTTCGTCAAAAAGACTGGACACCATAAGAGCAAATAGAATAGCTACTGGCAGATACTTAAGAAAACGCACCACGATGTCTGGCAGACCTTTATATTTAACCAAGATAAAAGGTGCCACACGCGGAATCCAAGTCACTACAAAACCTAGTAAAATTGCTGTTAATACATAACTAGTTACGCCCATCTAAAATCACCCCCACACTACAACCAATCAAGGTCGCTAGCAAAACGGCCATTGATTCTGAAATAAATACCGTCAAAACTACGTAGGCAACAAAAACAGCTATTAAAATCAAAGTTAGTTTTTTTAGCCCTTCAGAAATCATGGTTTCAAATTGAAAGACCAAGAGTCCGATAAACATGGCAATCAAGGCAAAATCCAAGCCAAAAATTTCAGGATTTGGAATAATAGATCCCATCAAAGTTCCAATGATTGTTGACAGAGCCCAAGCGAGATAACCAATCACATTATTACCGTGCATCCAAGCAGCGGTGATATTTTTGTTATGCACATTTTCACCCAAAAGGACACCGTAGCTTTCATCCGTGATGAGGCTGGTCATCAAGATATTTTGGACAAATGGTGTTTTTGTAAAAATCGTTGTTGCATGCAAACTCATGAGCATATTACGCAGATTCACCAAAAAGACAGTCATGGTGATAGTGAGTAAATCGGCTTGCGCCGCAAACATTGCCACCATAGCAAACTGAGCCGACCCACCATAAATCAACAGACTCATGAGACCAACTTCAACAGCTGAAATCTTAGCCGCTGCTGCCACCACCCCAAAGGCTATCCCAATAGAAATATAGCCCAGAGCCGTTGGTATGGCATCACGGACACCATCTATAAACCCTTTTTCCTTCATTTTCTCACACTTTAAATTTTTTGAATATTCTTTTATTATAACATAAAAACAAGTCTCTTGATAGCGTATCAAGAGACCAGATTTTACTTGTCTGCTAAATAATCTGAAACTGTTAAAATCTCAGCAAATTCCTGATTTAGACTAGCTAAGTTGACCTGATGCAGCAAGTCAGGAGCAATCAGATTTCCTGATAGGTCGGGCAGAGAAAAACTAGCTGTCGCATCTGAAAGAATAATTACCTTAAAGCCAAGATTAGCTGCCATTCGACTGGTCGTTGAGACACAGTGCGGTAAAGTTAAGCCAACAATGACCAAGTCTGTAATCTTTTCAGCACCTAGATAGCTCTCCAAATCTGTCCCAATAAAGGCACTATTGACCCCTTTCTCAAAAACAACTTCGCTAGCTAGTGGCTCAAAGCCTACCATAAACTCTCTGTCTTGGTCTTGATAAAAGGAACCATCAGGAGACTGTGACCGATGGCAAATGTGAATGACCTCTTGCCCGAATTGACGAAAATGTTCCAGCACTACAAGCATATTCTCCTCTGCTTGCGGATTATTACGTTGAGGCCAATGTGAACCTTGAAAGCCTTTTTGAACATCTATCAGTAATAAAGCTGTTTTCATCTCTTACTCCATGCTGTCAAAGGCTAGGCTAGGCTTAGCATTCAAATCAAGTCCTGCAAAATACCCTTTTTCGTATTCAATAGCCGCCGCTAAAGCAATCATACCCGCATTATCACCACAAAGGCGAAGCGGTGGAATGACCACATCAACATTTGTGATGTCTTTAGCCAAACGTTCACGAAGTCCCTGGTTGGCAGCAACACCACCCGCAACAACTAGCGTCTTGACTGGATATTTTTCCAAGGCTTTTTTTGTTTTAGCTAACAAAATATCAAGGACAGCCGCTTGGAAGGAAGCACACAAGTCCTCCTTAACTAAAGTCTCACCCTTTTGCTCTGCATTGTGATGCAAGTTGATAAAGGCTGACTTGAGCCCTGAGAATGAAAATTCCAAATGGTCTTCTTTAATCATGGCACGTGGAAAATTGTAAACATCCCGTCCTTGATGTGCTAATTGGTCGATTTCACGTCCAGCTGGATAGGTCAAGCCCATCACACGACCAACCTTATCGTAGGCTTCACCAACAGCGTCATCACGGGTTTCCCCGACAATTTTATAGTTGCCTGGTTCTGACACATAGACCAATTCAGTGTGCCCACCTGACACCAAGAGTGCCATTAGCGGATACTGCAATTCCTTAACTTCACGCGCTGCCATGAGGTGCCCTGCCATGTGATTGACTGGTATTAGCGGTAGTCCATTTGCCCAAGCAAAAGCCTTGGCAGCAGCCAAACCAACTAAAAGAGCCCCAACGAGACCTGGACCGTATGTCACAGCCACAGCATCCAATTCAGACGCCTCAATGCCTGCTTCAGTCAAAGCATCCTCAAAACAAGTCGTTACCACTTCCACATGGTGACGACTGGCAACTTCAGGCACCACGCCACCAAAACGTTTATGGCTCTCCACCTGACTGGCAATAATATTAGTTAGCAGTTCCTTCTCATTCTTCAAAATGGCGACGCTGGTTTCATCACAAGAACTCTCCACCGCCAAAATATATCTATCTTTACTCATGATTCTTCTTTCTAAGCTAGTTCCTACGCATAATCACAGCATCTTCAACCGGCGCATGATAATAGTTTTTACGCTGACCAAGCACTTCAAAGCCATTCTTTTGGTAAAGGGCTTGCGCTGCTTGGTTAGATGCACGGACCTCTAGAAAAATAGGCATATCAATATCAGCAATTTCCGCCATCAATTGACGACCGTACCCTCTACCTTGACAACTTGTTTTGACAGCGATGTTGGTGATTTCAACCTCACCAACCAACTGCTGAAGCGCCAAAAATCCGACAACGTCATCCTCCTCATAGGCGTAGAAATAATCCGTCGACGCTTGTGTCAAGTCAGCTTTAACCTGCTCTAAAGTCCAGGGAGACTGTTCGTAAACATCTGACAAAATCTCAAATACTGCCTGCGCCTGCTCTTCTGCTGTCATCTTAAACACGCTTGACATAGTTGTCCGTATTGCCTGCTTCGTGGGTCTTGAGCCAGTTCTCTTCAGCCTCGACACGTTTGAGGTACTGAGGGACAAAAGCATCTACATTAACGGCCTCCAAGGTCTGGCCTAAACGACCAATTGCTTGCGCTGATGGCAAGGTTTCAGTGATTTGAGCATTAGGCAGCGCCGCTTCAATCTGACTACGGAAGGCTGACACTTCTCCAACAAAATGAACACTTTCCTTATCTTTCAAAAAAGCAAGGACTTCTTCAAAAGCTGCATGATGGTCTGGTTCAATAGCTCTGCCATTTTCATAAAAACCGATATAAACGTTGTTACGACGGGCATCCATAAGCGGAACCACTAAATCTGTATCGGAAACACCAGCCGTCAAGGCATAGAGGCTAGACACACCCACCAGCTCAATCTTGAGCGAGTAAGCCAGCATCTTAGCTGTCGCCACCGCCACACGAAGACCAGTGTATGAGCCAGGTCCCTCCGCAACGACAATGCGGTCCAAATCTTTTGGTGCCCAGTTAATAGACTGCATCAAAAAATCAATGGCAGGCATGAGGCTGACACTGTGATTTTTCTTAATATTGATTGTGATATCAGCCAGCAAATCGTCACCATCCAATATGGAAACAGACAGCGCTTTGCTTGACGTATCAAAGGCTAAAACTTTCATCATTTGACTTCCCTTACTTGATTATACCTCTTATTTTATGATATAATTGTGATAATTGCAACGAATCAAGGTTAATTCCACTACTCAAAAAATGTTATATCCAACTGTCATTGTTTCTAGCTGAGACACTGGCAGATTTTTTCATAGTTTGGAAGACCATGAGACACAGAAAGGACTATTATGATTTATAAAGTTTTCTACCAAGAAACAAAAGAACGCAATCCACGTCGCGAACAAACCAAAGCACTTTATCTTGATATTGATGCTCAATCAGAACTTGAAGGACGTATCGCAGCTCGTAAATTAGTTGAAGAAAAAACACCTTACAACATCGAGTTTATCGAACTTCTTTCAGACAAGCACCTCGAATACGAAAAAGAAACTGGTGTCTTCCAACTCACTGAACTCTAGAAAGGAGTCTAAGCTATTGGCTCCGAGGTGAGCGACTAGCTTAACCACATTATGTCAAATATCAATTTAAAACCCGAAGAAGTTGGGGTTTATGCGATTGGTGGTCTCGGTGAAATCGGAAAAAACACATATGGTATTGAATATCAAGATGAAATTATCATCGTTGATGCTGGTATCAAATTCCCAGAAGATGACCTTCTCGGAATCGACTATGTCATTCCAGATTATTCATACATCGTGGAAAACTTGGACCGTGTTAAGGCTCTTGTCATCACTCACGGACACGAAGACCACATCGGTGGGATTCCCTTCCTTCTTAAACAAGCCAATGTCCCTATTTACGCAGGACCACTCGCCCTTGCCTTAATCAAAGGAAAATTGGAAGAACATGGTCTACTCCGTGACGCCAAACTCTACGAAATCAATGCTAATACTGAATTGACTTTCAAAAACCTTAGCGTGACCTTCTTCCGTACCACTCACTCAATCCCAGAACCTCTTGGAATTGTCATCCACACTCCTCAAGGCAATATTGTCTGTACAGGAGACTTTAAGTTCGACTGGACACCAGTTGGAGAACCTGCGGATATTCATCGCATGGCTGCGCTTGGTGAAGAAGGCGTACTCTGCCTCCTTTCAGACTCAACCAACGCCGAAGTCCCAACCTTTACTAATTCGGAAAAAGTTGTCGGTCAATCTATCATGAAAATCATTGAAGGCATCCACGGACGTATTATCTTTGCATCCTTCGCCTCAAATATCTTCCGTCTCCAACAAGCAGCTGAAGCGGCTGTCAAAACTGGCCGTAAGATTGTTGTCTTCGGACGTTCCATGGAAAAAGCTATCGTCAATGGTATTGAACTTGGTTACATCAAAGTTCCCAAAGGAACATTCATCGAACCTAGCGAATTGAAAAACTATCATGCTAGCGAAGTGCTTATCATGTGTACCGGTAGCCAAGGGGAATCAATGGCCGCGCTAGCACGTATCGCCAACGGAACACATCGCCAAGTGACCTTGCAACCCGGTGATACCGTCATCTTCTCATCAAGTCCCATCCCTGGAAATACAACCAGCGTCAACAAATTAATCAACACCATTCAAGAAGCTGGTGTCGATGTCATCCACGGAAAAATTAATAATATCCACACCTCTGGACACGGTGGTCAACAAGAACAAAAACTTATGCTCCGCCTCATGAAGCCAAAATTCTTCATGCCAGTTCACGGTGAATACCGTATGCAAAAAGTCCATGCTGGACTTGCAATGGATACAGGTGTGCCAAAAGATAATATCTTTATCATGGAAAACGGTGATGTCCTAGCCCTTACTAAGGATTCAGCACGCCGTGCTGGTCACTTCAACGCACAAGATACCTATGTTGATGGTAATGGTATTGGTGATATTGGAACTGCTGTCCTACGTGACCGTCGTGACCTTTCAGAAGATGGTGTCGTTCTAGCAGTCGCAACTGTTGACTTCGACAGTAAGATGATTTTGGCTGGTCCAGATATTCTCAGCCGAGGATTCATCTATATGCGCGAATCTGGTGACCTCATCCGAGAAAGCCAGCGCATCCTCTTCAACGCTATCCGTATTGCTCTTAAAAATAAAGACGCTAGCATCCAGTCTGTCAACGGTGCAATCGTCAATGCTTTAAGACCATTCCTTTATGAAAAAACAGAGCGCGAGCCAATCATCATCCCGATGGTACTCACCCCTGATAAATAAACATATAAAATAAGCATCGGACCCACAAAGGCTGATGCTTATTTTTAAATACTTTACATTGGGCAAATCAAGCTTATAATTACCAAGTTACACGAACCAGCCTAGAAGAAATCCTCCCAAAGCACAATAACCTTGGGAGGATTTCTTTTATAACAACCATTCTATTCAGATTAAAACTGTACATTAATCTTTAAAAACGATTTAAACCTAAATGCTGAGATGGATTTCCAAAACGACCTTGATTGCGAAGCTCGTCATGTAAAATACGACGAACATCGGCATCCGTTAAAGCCTTCTGCTTTTGACGCACTTTCTCTTCACGCTCAGCATATTCTCTTCTAATCGCAGCGATATTAAGCCCTTCATCAAGGAAATCCTTAATTTCTAGCAAGCGATCCATATCATTTAAGGAAAACATACGACGGTTACCCTCAGTACGCTCAGGCCTAATCAAGCCCTGATCCTCATAGTAACGAATTTGACGAGCGGATAAATCGGTCAACTTCATAACAGCACCAATCGAAAAAACTGACATAGAACGTCTTAATTCTTTTTCTCTCACGATTATCCCCCTTACCTTTTCATTATAACTTGAATATTGAGAACTGTCAATAAAGATGTTACATTTCATAACATCACTTTTTAGTACTTTATGGCTACCGACTAACGTCGCAATAGCTGGCGCAACTTATCGACATCGGTATTGACCAAAGTCGCAACAAAAACACCACAAAAAGTTTCAAATACCCGAGCAAAGACGTAGAGGATAGTATCGCCAGATGGAATAGATAACGTAATAATCAGCAAAGCTGCTGTCGCCCCAATAATCCCAGACTTATTGTTAATGGCCACATTTAACATGATACAAAGCATGGTAAAAACTGGTACAAAAATCAAAATCACCCAAAAAACTTCATTGAAAAACTGATTGATGATAAAAAATATGACAGATAGAATTCCTCCAATACTATTCCCTATAATTCGAGATAAGCCAAAATGGACACTTTTATCAAAATCTTCCCGTAGGCTAAAGACAGCCGTCAGACAACCAATCTGCAAGCCCTGCCAACCAAATAAATGGAAAATCAGTAAAATAATAAAAACTGATAGACCGGTTTTTAAAGTCCGCATCCCCAATTTAAACGCTTTTGGATTGAATTTATATGCACTAAGCCTTTTCTTTAATGACTTCATATCACCCTACCTTTTTGAAAGAATATTAATATTTTAACATACTTAATTCTCAAAAAAATCTGTAAACGTTTTATATTTTCGAAATGTGGAAATACAAAATATCATTTGCTTCCCGAAGTTCCTAAATAAAATGATAAAAAAAGGCAAACAGTCATTTGACCATTTACCTTTCAACACTTTCTTGTACTCAATTTTCGACTTATTTATCAGTCAAGGCTGCAAGACCTGGAAGAACTTTACCTTCAAGAAGTTCCATTGATGCACCACCACCAGTAGAAATCCATGAGAATTTATCTGCACGACCAAGGTTGATAGCAGCAGCTGCTGAGTCACCACCACCGATGATTGATTTAACGCCTGGTTGTTTAACGATAGCGTCCATTACACCGATTGTACCAGCTTGGAAGTCAGGGTTTTCAAAGACACCCATAGGACCGTTCCAGACAACAGTTTTAGCACCAGTCAAAGCTTCGTCAAATTTAGCAATTGATTTAGGACCGATGTCAAGACCAAGGAATCCTGGGTCAACAGCTTCGCCTTCAGTATCTTTAACTTCAGTGTAGTCAGCAAAAGCGTTAGCTTCTTTTGAGTCAACTGGCAAGATTAATTTACCGTTAGCCTTTTCAAGAAGTGATTTAGCAACTTCAAGTTTATCTTCTTCAACCAATGAGTTACCGATTTCGATACCTTGAGCCTTGAAGAATGTGTAAGTCATACCACCACCGATAAGAACTTTATCAGCTTTTTCAAGTAAGTTTTCAATAACACCGATTTTATCTGAAACTTTTGAACCACCAAGGATAGCCACGAATGGACGTTCTGGAGTTTCAACAGCTTCTTGGATGTAAGCAATTTCGTTTTCAAGAAGGAAACCAGCAACTGCTTTATCAACATTTGCAGAGATACCAACGTTTGAAGCGTGTGCACGGTGAGCTGTACCGAAGGCATCATTTACGAAGATACCATCGCCAAGGCTAGCCCAGTATTTACCAAGTTCTGGATCATTTTTAGATTCTTTTTTGCCGTCAACATCTTCAAAACGAGTGTTTTCAACCAAAAGAACTTGTCCATCTTCAAGAGCGTCAATAGCAGCTTCCAATTGAGCACCACGTGTAACGCCTGGGAATACAACATCTTGACCAAGTTTAGCGGCCAAGTCTTTAGCAACTGGAGCCAAAGATTTACCAGCTTTGTCAGCTTCTTCTTTCACACGTCCAAGGTGAGAGAAAAGGATTGCACGACCACCTTGTTCAACAATATATTTAATTGTTGGAAGGGCAGCTGAGATACGGTTGTCGTTAGTGATAACGCCATCTTTCAAAGGCACGTTAAAGTCAACACGAACGAGGACTTTTTTACCTTTCAAATCAACGTCTTTAACAGTCAATTTAGCCATTAGTAAGACTCCTTATTATTTTTTACCCTAATATTATACCATATTTTTCACAAAGTTTCTAAAAATTCATGCAATCAAATAAAAAAAGAGACCCGATAATTCGAGCCTCTTTCTGGTTAGCAAAAATTATTTAGCGATTTTTGCGAAGTATTCAAGAGTACGTACAAGTTGTGAAGTGTATGACATTTCGTTGTCGTACCATGAAACTGTTTTAACCAATTGAGTTCCATCAGCAGCTTCAGTTACTTCTGTTTGAGTTGCATCAAACAATGAACCAAATGACATACCAACGATATCAGAAGAAACGATTGGGTCAGTGTTGTAACCGAATGATTCAGTTGCAGCAGCTTTCATAGCTTCGTTAACTTCTTCAGCAGTTACTTTTTTGTCAAGAACTGAAACAAGTTCTGTCAATGAACCAGTTGGAACTGGAACACGTTGTGCATGACCTTGCAATTTACCGTTCAATTCTGGCAACACAAGACCGATAGCTTTAGCAGCACCAGTTGAGTTAGGAACAATGTTTGCTGCAGCAGCACGTGCACGACGGAAGTCACCCTTACGGTGTGGACCGTCAAGGATCATTTGGTCACCAGTGTAACCGTGGATAGTTGTCATTGTACCAGCTTTAACACCGAAGTTCTTGTTCAAAGCGTCAGCCATTGGAGCCAAACAGTTTGTAGTACATGAACCAGCTGAGATAACTGTTTCAGAACCGTCAAGAACGTCATGGTTAGTGTTGAAAACAACAGTCTTAACATCTGATCCACCAGGAGCAGTGATAACAACCTTCTTAGCACCACCAGCATGCAAGTGTTTTTCAGCAGCAGCTTTAGTTGCAAAGAAACCAGTTGCTTCAAGAACGATTTCTACACCGTCGTTAGCCCAGTCGATTTGTTCTGGATCACGTTCAGCAGAAACTTTAACGAATTGACCGTTAACTTCAAATCCACCTTCTTTAACTTCAACAGTACCGTTGAAACGACCTTGAGTTGTATCGTATTTCAACAAGTGTGCAAGCATTGCTGGATCTGTGAGGTCGTTGATGCGTGCAACTTCAACACCTTCAACGTTTTGGATACGACGGAAAGCAAGACGACCGATACGACCGAAACCGTTAATACCAACTTTAACTACCATTAGTGATTTCCTCCTTATGAAAATCTCAAATATTTTATTCTAGGGTTCCCCCTAACCAAATGTGAAAAGATTAACTTGGCTAAGCATGAAAACCTTTCAACATCATTTATTATATACTTATTTCCAAAAAATTGCAATATATTTGCAGTTTTTTAAAGTATTTCTGGCTATAAAAAATGGCTCTATAATTTCTATAGTGGGTAAATCCACCACAGAGATTATGGA
>ERZ1034980.398-NODE-398-length-33242-cov-46.585410_pt1 | contig 33242 bp, 28 predicted proteins | sample MGYA00520622_ERZ1034980 | MGnify/ENA primary metagenome ERZ1034980 (study PRJEB33766, sample SAMN09781791) | gut metagenome | biome: gut microbiome | host: Homo sapiens | place: Madagascar | study: EMG produced TPA metagenomics assembly of the PRJNA485056 data...
AGACCGCATTCGTCGACAACTGGGCAACAGAGTACAAGAACGCAAATTCATAATTAAAACTGATGCTGCAGGCGGTGCAGTCGTTCATCCGCCTCCTAGACACGGCGCTGTGAAGCGCATCACCTGCAGAAAACGAAACAGCTGATCCGGTAAGATTTGAAGCTGTGGTCTCCGGCAGGTTCCCCTGCCGGAGATTTTTTTAGAAAAGGGGTTCAACATGGAAAAAGCGATCAAACGTTATATGCCGATCTTCGTGCTGCCGACGCTGGCGGCCTTCACGGTCGGCTTCATCGCACCGTTTCTCGTCGGTATCTACCTGTCGTTCTGTAAGTTCACGACCATCACCGATGCGAAATTCGTCGGATTTATCAACTATGCAAAGGTCTTCGGCGACGCGACCTTCGTACACTCTCTATGGTACACCACACTGTTTACGATCGTGACGGTCATCCTCATCAACTTCTTCGCCTTCGCTGTGGCGATGGCGCTGACTACGAAAATCAAGGGTAATTACTTATTCCGTACGATTTTCTTCATGCCGAACCTGATCGGCGGTATCGTCCTCGGTTACATCTGGAGCCTGCTTCTCAACGGTATCCTCGCCATCTGGATGCGTACCCTGACCTACAGTGCGACCTACGGCTTCTGGGGCCTCGTCATCCTGATGCTCTGGCAGCAGGTCGGCTACATGATGATCATCTACATCGCCGGTATCCAGAATATCCCGAGCGACCTCCTCGAGGCTGCCCGTATCGATGGCGCGAACAAGTGGCAGGAGCTCCGCTATGTGATCCTGCCGATGCTGATGCCATCCATCACCGTCTGCACCTTCCTGACGCTGACGAACGGCTTCAAGCTCTTCGATCAGAACCTCGCACTGACAAACGGTGAGCCGTCTCAGAAATCCGAGATGCTCGCCATGAACATCTACACTACCTTCTATGGTCGAAACGGCTGGGAGGGTGTCGGCCAGGCGAAGGCCGTCATTTTCTTCATCATCGTCGGCGCAGTCGCATTGACCCAGAATTATCTGTCCCGTCGGAAGGAGGTCGAGCAGTAATATGAAGAACAAGAAATTAAGTACCTTTTTAACGGTATTCTTCAGTATCCTTTCTGTATTTTACGTATATCCGATCCTGCTGGTTCTGATGAACTCCTTCAAGAAGAAGGCGTACATCTCGAAGAAGCCGTTCACACTTCCGAACGCGAAGTCCTTCGTCGGCTTCGACAACTACGTTTCCGGTATCCAGAAGACCGGCCTCATCCAGGCAGCGTTTGTGTCCCTCTTCGTGACGGTGCTTGCGGTCGCCGTCATTGTCCTCTGTACCTCGATGTGCGCATGGTACATCACGCGTGTGCATACGAAGTTCACGGCCGGCATGTACTTCCTCTGCCTCTTCTCGATGATCGTACCGTTCCAGATGGTTATGTTCCCGCTCAGTAAGATCGCGAACATGCTGAAGCTGTCGAACCCGCTCGGTCTCGTATTCATTTACCTCGGCTTCGGTGCCGGACTTGCCGTCTTCATGTTTACGGGCTTCGTCAAGTCCCTGCCGCTCGCAATCGAGGAGGCCGCGATGATCGACGGCTGCACACCGATCCAGACCTTCTTCTATGTGGTGATGCCGATCATGAAGCCGACCTGTATCACCGTCGCGATCCTCGAGACCATGTGGGTATGGAACGACTACCTGCTTCCGTCTCTCGTTCTCGACCTCAAGAAGTGGAAGACCATTCCGATCGCTGTACAGTACCTGAAGGGCGGCTACGGTTCCGTTGATATGGGTGCCATGATGGGTGTCCTGGTGCTGTCGATCATTCCGATCATCATCTTCTATGCATGCTGCCAGAAGTACATCATCGAGGGTGTCGTAGCAGGTGCCGTCAAGGGCTGATTTCTGTTTATACCGATGGATATCTATTTCCGGGCGATGTCGGACGGGATCCATCCGGCTTCGGGGAAACTCCGGGAGGAGATGTGCCGGAAGCCGGAGACATTGGCCGGGGGAAATGGATGGAATATATGACTGGAAGGGAAAACGTATGGAAAAGGAAGCAAGAGAGCACATCTGGGGGAGAGCAGCAGGTATTCTGATGCCGGTGTTCGCTCTTCCAGGTGCCTATGGCATCGGAACACTCGGAAAGGAGGCTTACGGCTTCGTGGATTTCCTCGCGGAGAGCGGGCAGACATACTGGCAGGTGCTTCCGATCGGGCCGACGGGCTATGGCGATTCGCCGTATCAGAGCTTCTCAACCTTTGCGGGCAATCCGTATTTCATCGATCTGGAGACGCTGATCGATGAGGAGCTGCTGACGCGCGAGGAGTGCGAAGCGGTGGATTTCGGGGCGGATGCTACGAAGATCAGCTATGAGAAGCTCTATCTCGGCCGCTTCCCGCTGCTCCTGAAGGCCTTCGAGCGTTTCGAGGAGCGGACGAGCGGGGAGGGCAATGTTGCGCCCGACGCGGAGGAGAAGGAGGCGTATCGTCAGTTCATCCGGCACACGGTGCACTGGCTGCCGGCGTACGCGCAGTTCATGGCCGCGAAGACGGACTATCCGGAGGATTTCTACCGCTTCACGCAGTACGAGTTTGATAGGCAGTGGAAGCGCCTGCGGGCCTATGCAAATGAGAAGGGCATCGCCATCATCGGCGATATCCCGATCTATGTATCGAGCGATTCCGTGGATTTCACGGAGCATCCGGAGCTGTTCCAGATCGATGAGGAGGGTCAGCCGAAGCAGATCGCAGGCTGTCCGCCGGACAGCTTCTCGGCGACCGGCCAGCTCTGGGGCAATCCGGTCTATGACTGGGATTATCATAAGGAGACGGGCTATCACTGGTGGATCGCGCGGATGCGCCGCTGCTTCGACCTCTTCGATGTGGTGCGGGTCGATCATTTCCGCGGCTTCGATGAATACTACGCCATCCCGGCGGGCGCGAGCGATGCGACGAACGGCCACTGGGAAAAGGGCCCCGGCATTGACCTCTTCAACACGCTGAAGGCGGCGCTCGGAGAGAAGCGGATCATCGCGGAGGATCTCGGTTATGTGACCGACACGGTGCGGAAGCTCGTCGAGGACAGCGGCTACCCTGGCATGAAGCTGCTCGAGTTCGGCTTCGACTCGCGCGAGAGCGGGGATTATCGTCCGTGCACCTGGCCGGCCAATGCTGTCTGCTATACGGGTACACACGACAATCAGACGCTGGCGGCGTGGGTGCGTGAGATCTCTCCGGTTGACCGTGATTTCGCGATTCGGTATTATACTGCGTGGAAGCAGGGGAAGGGAGAGGAAGTGAACGTGCGTCCGCGTCCGGAGGCGGAGATCGCCGAGGACAGCAGCGTGACGAGGGACTTCCTTCAGTCGGACTACACGGATGCGCTGATTCAGATGACGCTCGCGGCGAAGCCGGAGACCGCCATCATCCCGATGCAGGATTACCTCGGTCTGGGGGCAGAGGCGCGCATCAACACGCCGTCGACGCTCGGACAGAACTGGACCTTCCGTTTTACAGAGGAAGATTTTTCGAAGAAATGCGCGGAGAAGATCCGGCGGATGACGGAGGAGAGTCAGCGTATCAGAAAGTAGAAAGCTATGGCAGTGAAGAAACTGACAATTAAAGAAATTGCCAAACTGTCGGGCATCAGTGTATCGACCGTGTCGCGGGCGATCAATAATCACTATGACATCAGTCCGGAGACGAAACGTCGGGTCCAGGAGATCATCGATCAGTATGGCTACGTGCCGAACAACTCGGCGCGGAATCTGAAGCTGAACGATGCACGGAACATCGCGGTGCTCGTGAAGGGAATCACGAACCCCTTCTTCACGAGCATGATCAAGGTGTTTGAGAAGGAGTGCTCGGATCATGATTACTCCCTGGTGCTCGAGCATGTCGAGGAGGAGCAGGATGAGACCGAGCTCGCGGCGCTGCTCGAGAAGGAGAAGCGCCTGAACGGCATCATCTTCCTCGGCGGCAATCCGGTGCAGTCCGTGGAACGTTTGAAGCGTCTGACGGTTCCGTTCGTGTTCTGCTCGGTGGCCGTTCCGGACCGGAAGGCCTTCGCCGAGTACTCCTATGTGGCGATCGATGACCGCGCGGAAGCCGAAAAGGTATGTGATTATCTGCTCGAGCATGGACGGAAGCGGATCGCGCTTCTCAGCGATGCGGAATCCGATATCAGTAACGGTATGCTCCGTCTGGAGGGCTACCTGCATTCGCTCGAGAAGCATGACATCGAGCCGGATCCGGCACTGATCTGTCGACCGATTTCGATTCAGAAAACCTATACCTATGAGAATGGATATCAGCGGACGGTGGATCTGATCCGGTCGGGCACGAAGTTCGATGCGATCTTCGCCATCGCGGACTCCATCGCGATCGGCTGTCTCCGGGCGCTCCGCGATCAGGGCATACGCGTACCGGAGGATGTCGCGGTCATCGGCTTCGATGGACTCGAGATCGGACACTATCTGACACCGGCGCTCTCGACACTGCAGCAGCCGGTAGACGAGATGGCCGAAGCCTCGATGCACGCCCTCCTCGGACTCCTCGAAGAGCGCGAGAAGGAAGTCGCCGCGAAGCTCGCCGGCGGCAGTACTGCGGAACGGCAGGAGGCTGCGGTAAAGCTGAGTGGCGGAAGCGCAGAAACGTCGGACGGCGGGGCGACGAAGAATGACATGGCGGGCGCTGAGCTGTCCGGACCGAAAGAAAAGAAGGCAAGATTCCAGCAGATCTTCCCTGGAGAACTCAAGATCCGGGAAAGCTGCTGAGGAGAAACGGACGAGGGCGGAAACGCCCTCGTTTTTTAACACTTCAGTCTGGGTGACTTCTTCCCCCCGGCTGATTTTCAAGAGACGTCCATAACGAGCGTCTCTTTTTGCTTGCCTGCCCACCCCAGTATACATCTTATATCTGCTTACATATCGGCCCCGCCCCATGCAGGCAAACAAAAAATCGACGCCCATACATCCTGGCTGGGAAGATATGCGGAAAACCTGGTGATCGAAGTTTCAGAAGGCGAAAAGAGCATCTCTGGTCATGACTGCTTCTGAAGTTTTTCACAAATACCGTTTATAGTATTTCAGTGCCATTAGATTTTTAAATGGTTGTTACAAACAAGCGATTTTCGGGCTGAGCGACATTAGATGGTTTTCGCAAAGAAACGATTTCAAAGTGCGATGCCATTATATTTTCTTGGGTTTGTAACAAACGGGGCGTTTTCAAGATTCGTGCCATTAAGTGACTTTTACAAATCATATATTTTAGGGAGCTATGACATTAGATTATTTCACAGACGGGGAAATATACGAAGCTGTGACATTAAGTATGTGGCGTCAAGGCACGACCAGAGGGGCGTTTGCAGAAGAAAAGCTGAGGCAGAGATAAAGTCACTGCTTCAAAAATGGGCGGGTTTGCGTCAAAAATCGAGATTTCACTCGAATATAACAGGGCGAGAAAGGCTTGACTTAATGTCACAAGTTCGTCAGGAGAGGAGATTGTGAAAAGGCTTAATGGCATACGAATGAGATTAAGCAAAATTGTGAAAAACAGAGGCCAGCCAGATTCATGAGTCAGACCCTCCTTACGAAATTCTTAATTTACATGGACGATGCCGGAAATTTACGAAACAGCACATATATTGCTTCAAAATTCTGTATAATAATGGACAGATACTACTTTAAGCTTACAGTTCAGTCAGACCGTCCCTCCGGGTCACCACAGCTGAACTGTTACATTTTAAGTGCAGTAAAGGAGCGTAGCGTATATGGTTGTACTTGTATTGTTGCTTTTAGTGATCGTGGTGCTGATGCGGATGATCTGCATCGTTCCGCAGGGACATGCGTATGTGACGGAGATGCTGGGGCAGTACAGCGGCACCTGGGGTGCGGGTCTTCACTTTAAGATTCCGATCGTGCAGCGGGTCATCAAGAAGGTGAGCCTGAAGGAGCAGGTGCTGGACTTCCCGCCGCAGCCGGTGATCACGAAGGATAATGTTACCATGACCATCGATTCGGTGGTGTTCATGAAGGTGCAGGATCCGAAGCTTTTCGTGTATGGCGTGGAGAACCCGCTGTCGGGTCTTCAGAATCTGTCGGCGACGACGCTGCGTGCGATCATCGGTGACATGGAGCTCGACCAGACCCTGACGAGCCGTGATCAGATCAATGCACGTATGCAGACGACACTGGATGTGGCGACGGATCCGTGGGGCATCAAGGTGACGAGAGTCGAAATTAAGAATATCCAGCCGCCGAAGGAGATCGAGGAGGTCATGACGAAGCAGATGCGTGCAGAGCGTGAGCGTCGTCAGACGGTGCTCGAGGCACAGGCACATCAGGAGGCGGTTGTCACGAGAGCGAAGGGTGATCAGCAGGCGAAGGTCATCGCTGCGCAGGCGGAGAGAGATGCGCAGATCGCCCTGGCGGAAGGTAAGGCGAAGAGCATTGACCTCGTCTACGAGGCGGAGGCACGGGGTATCGAGCGTCTGAATCGTGCGCAGGTCAGTGAGGGTGTGCTGAAGCTGAAGGGGCTTGATGCGCTGAAGGAGGTTTCCAACGGCCGTGCGACGAAGATCTTCATGCCGTCCGACATCACCCAGGCGGTTTCCACGCTCGGTGTCGTCGGCGAGAGCCTCGGCATCGGGGATGCGACGCCGGTGGATCACAGTGCGCCGGCAGCACCGAAGGCACCGGTCGATCCGTGCATCAGCGAAGAATCCAGTGCGACGACGGTAGGCGCGGCAGCGACCGGCCACCAGATCGCGCATGAGGTACAGTCCAGCTACGGAAAGCTGGGCGTGGACCAGTAATACAAAAAAACTGCCATACGACCAGATAAATTCTGGTTGTACGGCAGTTTTTTTATATCCGGAATCCGATCGTAGGCACAGAAAATGGGGTCAGACCCCATTAAATTTTTCTAAACAAAATCTAAAGTCGAAGTTTATGGGGTCAGACCCCCTTACGAAATTCTTAAGATGCGGTGTCGTTCTCCAGGAAGAGGTCATTCAGGTAGATGACCTGGGCGACGGCGGAGGTGACGCGGTAGAGGACCTTCTTTTCGAAGGAGACGCCGTCGGTGTGGAGCGGGCTTTCGTCGCGGTCCTCGAAGAGGATGATCAGCTTCTTCTCGAGCTCCATGCAGAAGTAGTTGTAGGCGATCGGAAGCGGGTAGCTTTTCTTCTGCATGTCGATCAGCGAGGCGATGTGGTCCATCGCGAGGACCTGCTTCACGAGGACGAGGAAGATCGCGTAGGCGATCTGGTCGGCGTAGTACTGCTTCTTCAGTGGTCGGTCAATGTAGCCTTTCTTTACGTAGTTGCTGATCATCGAGGAGGTGACCGGAATGTTCAGCGGGGAGAGGCATTCGTTGATATATTTGACCGTCTGCTCGAGGTAGAGTCCGACGTTCGGGAGCTCATCGTAGCGTGGCATCCGGAAATCTCTGGCTGGTAAATTCATTTCTTCGTTCCCCCATTAAAGTATGTGCGTGTGTAAAGCAGCTTCGTCCCTGTGTATGCATATCGCGATCGTGCTGCCGAGTTCTTCTACGTTTCGTATATACGAAGCGTCTGTCCATGAATGTGAACTTCCTGAAAAATGAACTCTCGAGCGGACTCAAATCGTGCCCTCTCTGACGGATCAATATCCAGTATTCTATATCGGTTTTCAAAAAACCGCAATAGAGTTTTGACATAGCTTGACAAAATGATGGGGAATGGCTACTATACATCATGATAAGAGATTTCGGAAAACCGATGATTTAGAGGACAAAGCGATGAAGATGAGAATTGTGGCGGATTCGTCCGCGAATCTGTTAGAGATGAAGGATGTGGAGTTCGCGAGTGTGCCGGTGCACATCATCGTGGGCGAGCAGGACTATGCGGATACGGCGGAGATCGATCTCGCAGCCTACCAGCAGCATCTCCGGGAGTATAAGGGAAAGACGACGACGGCGGCACCGAGTCCGGGTGAGTGGGAGGAGGCCTTCGGCGATGCGGATGTCATCTTCTGCTTCACGCTGACGGGGGCCATGTCAGGGACCCACAACAGTGCAGTAATCGCGGGGGAAAGCTACGAGAGCGAGCATCCGGGGGCGAAGGTATATGTCCTGGATTCCCTGTCGACGGGCCCGGAGATATATCTGCTGGCAGAGAAGACGCGCGAGCTGATTCTGGCAGGCATGGAACCGGAGAAGATCTATGAGGAGATCCGGGCCTATCACCAGACGACGCATCTCTACTTCTCGCTGGCCTCGGTGGATAATTTCGCGAAAAACGGCCGTGTGAGTCACGTGATCGCGAAGGGGATCGGCCTCATGGGCATCCGAATCGTGGGGACCGCGAGCCCGGAGGGAACGCTCGACTTCAAGGGCAAGTGCCGTGGTGACAAGAAGGCGCTGGCGCTGATTCTCGAGAAGATGAAGGAGCTCGGATACAACGGCGGCAGGGTCGTCATCGCGCACAATCAGAACGAGGCGGCGGCGCTGCAGCTAAAGATGCGGATCGAAGAACTGTTCGGTTTCTTCAACGGCGTGATCCATCCGGAGCGGGCACTGTGCTGCTACTACGCAGAGCCGGGCTCGGTGATGGTCGGATTTGAGGCTTGAACGAAGTGACGGCATCCCCTTCAATAGCAGGAGAACCTGTGCGGAAATTTGAGTATGGTGAGAAAATGGAAAAAATCAGATTTCAGATATGTGAAAAGGAGCTTACAATGTATCCGGCGCAGGGAGAAGACCGGCCGCTGATCGTTTTCAATACGGTGATGGGAGACGGGGAAGAGCTTGCGCAGGCGCTGCGGGCGCTGGATGCACCGGACTGCAATCTGCTGGTGGTCGGAAAGCTTCAGTGGTATCACGATATGACGCCGTGGAGCTGCCCGCCGCTGTCGAAGCGGGATCCGGCTGCTACGGGAGGAGCGGATGCTTATCTGGAGACATTGGCGTCGGACATCGTGCCGACAGCCAGGGAAAGAATCCGGGGAAGCGCGCCGTACGTGGGCATCGCCGGGTACTCGCTGGCCGGGCTGTTCGCGCTCTATGCGATGTACCGCTGCGACTGCTTCGCGCGGGTGGCCAGCATGTCCGGATCCCTGTGGTTCCCGAAGTTCCGAGAATACGTGCTTCGGCATGAGCTGATGCGGCAACCGGAGATGCTCTACATGTCGTTAGGGGATGCCGAGGCGAAGACGAAGCATGCGGTACTGAAGACCGTGCAGGAAAATACGGAGGCGATCGTTCGGCACTATCAGGCGGTCGGCGTGGATGTGCGCTGGGAGCTGAACCCCGGAAATCACTTCAGGGACACGGCGATGCGAAGCGCAAAAGGCATCAAAGCGATACTGGAAGCGTAATTGCGTCAGGAAGGCCTAGGCTCGAAATAAATGGAATGATGCAGGAAAAATACGGGATGTAATGTGAACGACTAAGCAGAAGGTATCGGATGAAGCAGTGGGATGCAACATTGAACCAAGATGATGAACGGGACGTGCATGGTACATGCTTCACCATGCGTGTTCCGTTCTGCTTTTGTTTATGATAAAATAGTTCCAATTTCTGTATTTGGGAGAGTGTAGTATGTACGAGCGAATCATGATTCTGATTATGGCGCTGATCGTCGATCTGGTGTTCGGGGATCCGCACAACTGGTTCCATCCGGTGATGGCGATGGGGCGCGGCATCGAGTGGCTGGAGAAGCTTCTGCGCCGGAGCCTCCATATCTCGGATGATCCGGAAGCAGACCGCGGTAAGAAGCAGTTTGCGGGTGCGATTCTCGTCGTGCTGATGCTCGTGATCTTCACGCTTATCCCGCTCATCATCCACAACATCGCGACGATGTTCGGCGAGACCCTGACCTGTGCGATCGACGCCTTCCTCGCCTACCAGATGCTTGCGATGAAGCAGCTGAAGCGGGAATCCATGAAGGTCTATGAGGCCCTCAAGCGGAAAAACATCAAGGATGCGCGCGATGCGGTCTCGATGATCGTGGGCCGTGACACGAAGCGTCTGAACATGACCGGTGTCACGAAGGCGACGGTCGAGACGGTCGCGGAGAATGCTTCCGACGGGGTGGTCGCACCCCTCCTGTTCATGATGGTGTTCGGTGTGGCCGGTGGCTGGTTCTATAAGACCGTCAACACCATGGACTCCATGATCGGCTACAAGAACGACCAGTATAAGTACTTCGGCACTGCGGCCGCCCGTCTCGATGATATCTGCAACTTCATCCCGGCGCGCATCAGCGCCCTCTTCATGTGCATCGCGGCCATGTTCCTAGGCCTCGACTGGAAGGGTGCGTTCCGCATCTGGCGTCGCGACGCGCGGAAGTCCACGAGCCCGAACTCCGGACAGACGGAAGCCGCCATGGCCGGTGCGCTCGGCGTCGAGCTCCTCGGAGACGCATACTACTTCGGAAAGCTCGTCCACAAGCCGACGATCGGCGACCGTAAGCGCGAGATCACACCGGAGGACATCGAAACAGCGAATCGCGTCATGTACCTGAGCGTGTTCATGATCTACTTCGTCGGCATCATGATCATGCGGACCGTGATGCTGTATACCGGCTGGATCTGATCACGCGGACCAGCTACATAGAGAAAGATGCTTCGGACTCGAGGCGGGACGATAAGACGTGGAAAGCTGCTTGCCTCCGGTTGCTTAAAGGCTGGGCTTTCCGTCAACGACAAAGAAAGTAAGGTTTATGAGTTATGTACATGGCGGCGATGTGTATCGTCGCGCAGTTGATCTCGATTATTCTGTAAATATCAATCCGCTGGGCATGCCTCCACGGGCGTGTGTAGCGGCGAAGCACGGCGTCGACCAGAGCACTGCCTATCCGGACTGGAAGGTGGAGAAGCTCCGCGACGCCGTCGTTTCATTTCTGAACCGGAAGTTTGCGGCCGTCGCGCCTTCTGCCGGGGCCAATGCTGACATCCGTGTTCCATCCGTCGGGATGCGGGCAGACAGTGTGACGGCGAGCGCGTCGGCCGGCGCAGCTGTGCCTGTGCCAGAGGAAACGTATGAAGCATGTTCAGGTGGGCCGCGCGCCGTCGTGCCGGAGTGGATCACCTTCGGCAATGGTGCCGCAGATCTGATCTACCGTCTGATGCAGGTGCTTCGACCGCAGCAGGTCGTCGTCGCGGCACCGGCCTTCGCGGAGTACAGTGTCGCTGCGAAGCGCGTGGGAGCGCAGGTCGTCCCGGTTTATCTGTCAGAGGCGGCGGACTTTTCGTTTACGCCGGCGGTGGAGGCTGCATTCGTCCGGGCTATCGAAGCGGCGCCGTCCGGCTCCGCGGTCTTCCTCTGTAATCCGAACAATCCGGATGGCAATGTCATCCGCGCGGGGGTACTACAGCGCATCGCGGCGAGTTGTGAAGCGCACCGCAGCTGGCTCATCGTGGATGAATGCTTCCTGCCGTTTCTTCGCTCCGACGACGCCACGCATTCGAGCGGTGGGCAGGAAGCAGGGGAGCGTGGGGCCCAGATGCCGAAGTCTATTTCCTCCGACGACAGCTCGAATGCAGCAGCGACGCATTTTTCTAATGTGGAGCATGCGCTGCGTCCGAGCGAACGGGCGTGCAGCATGGTGCCGTCGCTTCGAGCTTTCGAGCATCTCGTGATACTGCGCGCCTTCACGAAGATCTATGGCATGCCGGGGCTGCGTCTCGGCTACATGCTGACGGCGGCGCAGGCGCTGACGGATGCGGTGCGGGCGACGATGACGCCGTGGGAGATCAACCTTCCGGCGCAGCTCTCCGGCGTAGCGGCCCTCGAGGAAACAGAATTTGTGGAGAAGACACGGGCGCTGATCCGTGCGGAGCGGGCCTTTCTGATACAGACGCTTCCGACACTTCCGTATGTAGAGAAGGTTTATGTACCGGTGTCGGATGCGAACTTCATCCTGTTTCGGACAGAGGAGGGTGCGCCGGATCTGAAGGCGCTGCTGCTGGAGCTGGGCGTACTGATTCGTGCCTGCGGGAACTACGAGGGCCTGGATGTGCGCTACTACCGGATCTGCGTGCGGACGCACGCGGAGAATCTGGAGCTGATTCAGAGATGGCGAGCGTTATAGAATGTGTATCTGTCCATGAGACCTGACGATGAAAAAGGCACATGAAAGCTGGAGGAGAAAAGAGGCGCGGTATGCACGTAGACGAAATGAAAATAGAGGCTGGGTTAAAACCAGGTAAAGTACCGGAGTCCGGCGTACCCGCCCACCGCGCGCGTGCGATCATGGTGCAGGGCACGATGTCGAACGCGGGGAAGAGTCTGCTGGTGGCGGGGCTCTGCCGCATCTTCCATGAGGATGGCTACCGGGTGGCTCCGTTTAAGGCACAGAACATGGCGCTCAACAGCTTCATCACGGATGAAGGGCTCGAGATGGGTCGTGCGCAGGTCGTCCAGGCAGAGGCCGCCGGCATTGCCCCAGACGCGCGGATGAATCCGATTCTCCTGAAGCCGACCACGGATGTGGGATCGCAGGTGATCGTGCGCGGACGGGCGCAGGGCAATATGACGGCCCGCGAATACTATCGCAACAAGCGGGTGCTGCTGCCGGTCGTGCGGGAGACCTATGCGTCGCTCGCGTCGGAGTATGACATCATCGTGATCGAGGGCGCGGGGAGTCCGGCGGAGGTGAATCTCCGGGAGGACGACCTCGTCAATATGGGCATGGCGGCGATCGCGGATGCGCCGGTGCTGCTGGTCGGCGACATCGACCGCGGCGGTGTGTTTGCGCAGCTGCTCGGGACGATCGAGCTGCTGGAGCCGGAGGAGCGGGCGCGCATCCGGGGCCTCATCATCAACAAGTTCCGCGGCGACAAGACGATCCTCGACCCGGGGCTCGACATCCTCGAGGCACGGACCGGCAAGGCGGTGCTCGGCGTGGTGCCATATCTCGATGTCGCGCTGGAGGATGAGGACTCGCTGTCGACGGCGCTCGAGCAGCGACAGGCCGAGGGTGGCATCGATATCGCGGTGATCCGCCTGCCACGCATCAGTAATTTCACGGATTTCACGGCGCTCGCGACGGAGCCGGGCGTCTCGGTCCGCTATGTGGCGAGCGTGCGCGAGCTCGGGGAGCCGGATGTGCTGATCCTGCCGGGCACGAAGAGTACGATCCGCGACCTCGACTGGCTGCGGAGCACCGGTCTCGAGGCGAAAATCCTGCAGAAGCAGGCGCGCGGCACACTGATTCTCGGTATCTGCGGTGGCTTCCAGATGCTCGGTACCGAGGTGATCGATATCGAGGGCGTGGAAGGACCGGTCGGTGCCCGTGCGCGGGGTCTCGGTCTCCTGCCGCTCCGCACGGAATTTGAGGCGGAGAAGACCCGGACGCAGACGAGCCTCGTGCTCGAGGGCCTCACGGGCGAGTTCGCGGCGCTGAACGGACAGTGCGTCGACGGCTACGAGATCCACATGGGGCGCACGAATAATTATATCTATTATCAGAAAGACAATGTCTTCGGCACCTACCTGCATGGCTTCTTCGACCGTGACGGGCTCCGGAACGCCTTCGTGGAGCGACTGTGTCGACGAAAAGGCATTGACCCCGGGGACCGGAAGGTCGTAAACTATGAAGCATTCAAGGAAGCGCAGTTTGCGAAGCTGAGCGCGGCGCTCAGGGCGTCGCTCGACATGACGCGCATCTACGAAATTTTATCAGGAAGAAACCATGATTGAAATCTACCACGGTGATGGAAAAGGGAAGACGACGGCGGCGGTCGGTGCCGCGGTGCGGGCTGCGGGCCACAGTGTGCCTGTGGTATTCTGCCAGTTTCTGAAGGACGGGCTGTCCGGCGAGATCAGTACACTGGAGAAGATTCCAGGCGTGTTCGTGCTGCTCCCGGAGCACTGCTATGGCTTCACCTTCCGGATGACGGAGGAGGAGAAGCGGGCGACCCGTGCGGATTCGGACACTCTGTTCCGGCGCGCGGTGCACACGATGGAGATCCTGCAGAAGACGGAGCCGCGGCGCGCGGAAGCCGCCCGCGCCCGGAAGGAGAAGATCGGCGTGGTGAAGCAGGAGCCGGAGAAGCCGGAAATCGCGGGCCTCTTCGTCTTCGACGAGATCCTGGACGTCCTGAATAAGGGACTCCTCGACCGCGATCGCCTGATTCACTTCCTGTTCCGCCTGCCGCAGAATATGGAGGTCATCCTGACCGGTCGGAACCCGGACATCACCCTTCTCTCGATGGCGGATTACGTCACGAACATGGTGAAGGAAAAGCACCCGTACGACGACGGCATCAAGGCGCGCGTCGGCGTGGAGAAGTGAGGACGCCCGGCTCCGGACAGGATCGGAGCGGGGATCAGCGTACGGAAGGAGTACGAGGATAGCGCATGCGATTCCTCGCTGCCTCTTTGATCCGCTTCCGTAAATGTACGCGGACCGTCAGCGAAAAGCGCGGGGCACGCCCTGGTAGCAGGAGGACATCGTGGAAATCAAACTGGAACATATCGAACCGAAGGATATCGAGCGTCATTCGATGGCGCTGATTCAGCAGGAGCTGGACCGTCGCCACATCCGCCTCGATGCGATGGAGGCGCCGATCATCAAGCGCTGCATTCACACCTCCGCGGACTTCGACTACGCCGAAAATCTCGTATTTTCGGCCAATGCTGTCGACCGCATGCGCACGTCAATGCGCGCAGGGATTGCGGCCTCGGCAAGCGCAGACGCATCCGCGGGAGGACGGTCGCACGACGCAGGGGCGAGCGGCAGCTCGCATGCAGATGCATCGACGGAAACACGGGCGCTCCGCACGGGAGCAATCGTCGTCACCGACACGGAGATGGCGCGCGCGGGCATCAGTAAAAAGACGCTCGCCGCGCTGGGTGCGGAGACGCGCTGCTTCATGAGTGATCCGGATGTGGCGGCGGAGGCGCGGGCGCGTGGCGTCACGCGCGCGGTCGTCAGCATGGAGTACGCGGCGCGGATCCAGGACCGCCCGCTGATCTTCGCGATCGGCAACGCACCGACCGCGCTCATCGAGCTCTATCGCCTGATTCATGATCGCGGGCTGCGCCCCGCCGGCATCATCGGCGTGCCCGTGGGCTTCGTCAATGTCGTCGAGGCGAAGGAGCTGATTCTGAGCCTCGCGGAGGAAACCGCGCCGATCGGCGACATCCCGTGGATCGTCGCCCGCGGACGGAAGGGCGGTTCGAACATCGCCGCCTGTATCGTGAATGCGCTGTTGTATGGCATCGACGATGTGAAGAGGTGAACATGTTGCTGTTCAGATATGGGCCCGGAGGGGCGGCAACGGAGACACCGTACTCCGAGACCCATTACCTGAACGGCTACATGAAAGGATATTTATTGAAGAAACTGCACTTGTAAAGGAGAGACAGCATGGCAGATCGGATGTTTGATTTTAATCAGTTGGAGGATGAGGCGAAGGCGCAGGCGGAGGCCGCCGCAGGGATCGAGACCGCGGCGGGCTGGACACTGCGCCGCTGCACGAATGACCGGGCGGACGCGGCGCACCCGATTCTGACGCTCGCGGACCCGGAGCGGAAGCTTCCGCACCACGCGCTCGGCGTTTTCCTGAATCCGGTGCGCGGGACCGCATTTGCCTGGACCGACGGGAAGACCGAGGCGAATGTCAGCGGCCGGGACAAGGATGGCCGCGACTTAAGCGTTCCGATCGCCAGCATTGACCAGCGATTCGTGGCGCTCGAGCACTGGCTCGGGGAGAACCATGTGTCGCTCCGGCTGTCGGGCGAGCACACGAGCGAGGGCTACGCGGTGTACCGTATCCGGGCGATGGCGGCGGATGGCGAGCGGATCCAGACCGAGCGGGATGATTTCCTGCAGCTCGTGATCCGGCGACTCCTCGAGAGCCGTGCGCCGGAGGAGAGGAGTGACGCGGAGGCGGCGTTCGATGCGGAGGAGCGCGAGGGGAAGAATCCGGGCGCGACACCGATTTCGGACCTGAATTCCATGCTGAATTACCTTGCGTGCGCGGGGCAGACCCTGCCGGAGAATATGCGGGCGTGGGCGGAGCGAAACGTCGCGACGATCCGCTCGAGCACGATCAGCCCGGAGGAGCGGCGGCATGCCGAGCGTGCGCTCCAGATGGTGCTGAATATCCAGTGGAAGGGCGACTACTTCGAGTCCATCGATCCGGTGAAGGCGCGGGCAATCCTCGATGAGGAGCTGTATGGGCTCGAGCGCGTGAAGCAGCGCATCATGGAGACCATCATCCAGATCAATCGTACACACACGCTGCCGGCCTACGGTCTGCTGCTGGCGGGTCCGGCGGGCATCGGTAAGTCGCAGCTCGCCTACGCGGTGGCGCGTATCCTGCGGCTCCCGTGGACGAGCCTCGACATGAGTGCGATCCACGACTCGGAGGCGCTGACGGGCAGCCCGCGCGTTTACGCAAACGCGAAGCCGGGGCGCATCATGGAGGCATTCGCCCAGAGCGGCGCAAGCAACACCGTCTTCATCATCAACGAGCTCGACAAGGCCGACCACAACAGCATCAACGGCAATCCGGCGGATGCGCTGCTGACGCTGCTTGACAATATCGGCTATACCGACAACTATATCGAGTGCCGCATCCCGACCTCGGGCGTCTACCCGGTTGCGACGGCGAACGACAAGAACCGCATCAGCGCGCCGCTCATGAGCCGCTTCGCGGTGATCGATATCCCGGACTACACCCCGGAGGAGAAACGGACGATCTTCAAACGCTTCTCGCTGCCGAAGGTGCTGAAGCGCATGGGTATGCGGCCGGAGGAGTGTGTGGTGGAGGACCGCGCGATCGACGTGATCCTCGAGAAGTACCGGAACGACACGGGCTGCCGTGACCTCGAGCAGGCCGCCGAGCACCTCGCCGCGAACGCCCTCTACCAGATCGAAACGACCGGCGTGAAGACCGTGACCTTCGACGCGCATACGACACGGATGCTGCTGTTCTGATGTATGTTCCGGCAGCGAAAGATTTGACTGGAAACAGAAAATTACCGTTTAGACTGGGGTTTGGGGTATCGGCAGCGGATGCCATACGGAGAGACCGTGTGAAAGCAAGCCGGGCTCGGAGTATGGTGCATCCGCTGCCGGTACTCCGGACCCCTTCACTGAACGATTATAAGGAAAGAGGATTATGGATAACAAGAAACTGAGAACTGCACTGTTTTTACATATCGTGCTGGTGGTGCTCGAGATGATCGACACGAACCACGCCTACGCGAAGGACGGCCTCGGTATGCTGATCTACTACACCGAGGATTCGAATCTGCTCTGCCTCATCGTGAGTGCGCTGTTTACGCTCGTGATGCTGCCGATCATCTTCAAGGGCCAGACGAACGGCTTCGTCTCGACCTTTCTGATGCGGAATTACCGGAAGGGCGGGGAAGAGAAGGTGACGATTCCGACGCTGCTCCTGGTGCTTCGCTACGTGACGAGCTGCTGTCTGCTCGTGACCTTCCTCGTCGTGATCTTCGTGCTCGGCCCGACGGACGGCTACCGCGAGATGCTGCTCGACGGCACGCACCTCATCAATCACGTCGGTGCGCCGCTCCTGTCGCTCTACAGCTTCCTCTGCCTCGAGACCGAGCCACGGCAGAAGCTCCCGACGTGGGCACCGCTCTGCGCGGTGGCGACGACGATCGCCTACGCGATTCCGGTGCTGATCCTGAACATCGCGAAGCTCTACGTCGGCCCGTACCCGTTCCTGCACGTCTACGAGCAGCCGGTGTACATGACCGTGTTCTGGATCTTCGCGATCATCGGCGGCAATGTTCTCATCGCGCGCCTCGTCCAGATGGTTTATAATAGACGTATCCGGAAGTGAATTTCGTAAGGGGGTCAGACCCCATAAAATGGAGGAGAGTGCATGATTCTATACATGACATCAACGCCGGGTGGAATCAACCGGGCGACGGGGCGGCCGGAGCTGCTCAGTAATAAAAATCATTTCGTGGATCGGCTGAAGGGGGACTGGAAGCCGCACAGCAAGTGTGTGCTGATCGCCTCCGAGCCGGATGATACGAAGTTCAACAGTGCCATGGCGAAGACCTATCTCGAGTGCTTCAACCGCTCGGGCCTGTCCATGGATTCGATCGACGTGCTGGATCGTCGGGAGCCGAAGACGGTGGAAATCCTCGACCGCTTCGATGTCGTGATTCTCGCGGGCGGACATGTGCCGACGGAGAATGCCTGGTTTCACCAGATCAGGCTTCGCGAGCATCTGCAGCACTTCCGGGGCATCGTCATCGGCATCAGTGCCGGCACGATGAACTGTGCGGAGGTGGTCTATGCGCAGCCGGAGGAGGAAGGCGAGGCGGTGAACCCGCATTATCAGCGCTTCCTCGAGGGCCTGGGCCTCACGAAGACGAAGGTCATCCCGCACTATAATCAGACGATCGACGCGGTGCTGGACGGCAAGCGCCTGTTCCAGGACATCACCTTCCCGGACAGCATGGGCGAGTCCTTCTACTGTCTCACGGATGGCGCGTATATCCGGAAGGACACGAAGACGAAGAAGGAAGTGCTCTATGGAGAGGCTTACCTGATCTCGGATGGCGAGATCGGTATGATCAGTAAGACCGGTGGCGAGTTCGAGATCCCGGTGAAGCGCCGCATCCCGAAGACGCTGCTTCTGGGCGCAGCGATTCTGGCGCTCGGCGCGCTGATCGGGGCAGTGGTGACACGACGGATCATGGAAAGTGATTAGTTCAGGTGGAGGAGATAAGTCGAATGGATGTAGAGACTGCGCTGGACGCGCTTCGACAGAAAGCGAAGAGAGATGGCGGTTTTCGGGCGGAGCTGCTCGGGACCGCAAAGAAGAAGAATCCGCTGGCGGCTTTCTGCGCGATCGCGCAGCGGGAGGGGTATCCGCTCTATGAGATGGACATCCTTACCTACGGAGAAGAGTTCTACGCAGCGATCAAGCGCTCCACAAACGGCGGTGGGGAGAACTCGCCGAAGCTGGACGGACAGGACGACTACTACGATATGTTCCTCGCGGAGCTTCGGAATATGAACTGACAGGACTGAGGGGGTCTGACCCCATAAAGTGCCGCGAAGTGACGATGGCTGCGGGCGATGGCATTGGCAAAATAAGAGATAGAGGTGTGAGATGAGTGTAAAACTGGAATTTCCGGATGAGTATATCAACATTCTGCGTTCGTACGCGGAGCAGAACAATGTAACGGTCGAGACGGCGCTGGCGGATACGCTGGAGTTTCTCGAGCTGAAGAACGAGGAGTTCGATCACTACCGGGTAACGATCGAGGATCCGCGGCAGTACCTGAATGATGCGGACGATATGAGTGCGAAGGCGATTCGTCAGGCGTTCATGGATCTGTTCGGCGAGGACAGTGTCGGCGATATGATTCACTGTTACTACAACCCGGATAAGATGGATGTGCTGATCATGGACATCCAGTACGACGATATGGTACCGCTCTGGACGCTGCTTGAGACCTTCCATAATAAAATCCCGGGGATGGAACTGAGCGGTGAACTCCTGTCGCTGTTCTATGTGCGTGACCGCTTCAACGGTCGCCACGACGAGATGGCGGAGCTCATGGACTGGTTCCTCGCGGAACACGAGGACGACGGCTTCGAAACCGCCGGCTACTACGAGTCGATCTTCATGGATCCGGAGGATGAGGACGAGGACTTCGAGGATGACGAGTTCGATGACGAGGATGTCGAACCGTTAGAGGATGAAGACTTCGACGACGCAGAGGATGATTTCGAGGATTCTGAAACAGTTGAGGATTCAGACGAAGAAGATGGTAAGGATTCTGACGACTGATAAGATGGTCAGAACAAGCATGATTCGGAAGATGAAATCATGATCCAGCATTGGCTGTATACAGAGGCTGTCTCACGTTGGTGGGGCAGCTTTTTTTGTACGCCTCAGCGGCCTATGCGTATGGTTACTGGCCCCGATCTGAACAGTTACTGCGTATGAGAACCAGGTAACAGGTACAGCGTTCAGCAGATTGAATTTCGTGTAAATTAATTGTAGAATAATAATAGATAGTATATTATATATAAATGGCGAAAAACGTCGATTATGGACAATATAATATCTGAAATGAATGTCAGTTGCCGTTTATGGTGAAGTGTCTGGTAGCTGGCAGTCATGATCTACGATCAGGGAGCTTCCTGCATGATTTGAAGGAGGCGTAGAAAGCGGGTGAGGAGCACATGGAACAGTTTGTATGGGAAACAGCCGAAGAGCTGGATCAGAAAATGGCGCAGAGAATACGGAATATTCGGCGTCGTCGCTCTATTTCGCAGGAAAAACTTGCGGAGATGAGTGGCGTGAGCTATGGCTCCATCAAGAGATTTGAAACGTCCGGTCAGATATCCCTGATTTCGCTCACGAAGATTGCAATCGCACTGGACCTGGCAGACGAGCTCCGAAATCTTTTCACGCAGGCACCGTATAAGGATATTCAGGAGGTCATAAATGAGAGAAGATAATGCGCTGAGGGCGTACTATGCAGATCGATTCGTCGGGACACTCGCAATGACGGCAGACTATAAGGTAGCCTTTCAATATAGTGATGAATGGCTGGAAAAGGGGTTTTCCATCAGTCCGTTCTCACTCCCTCTGAAAAGACAGGTTTTTATTCCATCGAAAGATCATTTCGACGGACTGTTTGGCGTGTTCGCTGATAGCCTTCCGGATAACTGGGGCAAGCTGCTTTTGAACCGCCTGCTCCGCGCGCATAAGCAGAACACGGATAAACTGACGGTTCTGGATCGTCTGGCCATCGTCGGAAAGTCCGGAATGGGAGCATTGACCTACTATCCGGAAAAAAGCTATGAACAGAATTACGAGAATGTTGACCTGGATGAGCTGGCAGAAGAATGTGCGAAAATCCTGAATACGGAATACTCGGATAAACTGGATGAACTCTACTGCTTAGGTGGTACGAGCGGTGGTGCTCGACCGAAAATCCTGACCACGATCGATCAGGAAGAGTGGATGATTAAATTTCCTGCGCATGTAGATGGCAGAGATGCAGGAAAGATGGAATTTGATTATTCCTGCTGTGCCAGAGAATGCGGAATTGAGATGAGCGAAACCCGACTGTTTCCATCCGATAAGTGCAAGGGATACTTCGGCATCCGACGATTCGATCGAGAGAAAGGCGGGAAACGAGTACATATGCTGACCGCCGCTGCGCTGCTGGAGCTGGATTTCGAGCAGCCGAGTTTGGATTACCATAGCCTGATGAAGCTTACAAAGATTCTGACCAGAGACCATCCGTCCGATCTGGAAAATATGTTTCGGCGTATGTGTTTCAATGTCTATGCTCACAACCGGGATGACCACTCGAAAAACTTCACATATCTGTACGATGAAGCAAATGATCGCTGGCATCTGAGCCCGGCCTATGACCTGACTTACAGTAATACATATTATGGTGAGCATACGACAACGGTGGATGGGAATGGGCGAAATCCGGGCAGGAAGGAACTGCTCGCGGTAGGCATTCAGGCGGGGATGAAAAAGGAACGCTGTGAAAAAATCATCGAACAGATCGAAGCGTGTGTGAAGGAGATGCTCGGAGAGTATCTGAAGTAAAAGCTTCTGTTTGAGACATTCCATACTGGAACGTCTGAAAGTGGGTGGCATGTTGATTTCCTCTACAAAATATAGTGTATGATATATTAACAGGAGAAAATCAACAGAGCGAAGCAACGAAAGGGAGGCGTCTATGCCGAAGCCGAAGTGGAACCTGAATACGATTTACATTTCCGAGCGTCTGCAGGAGAGTCTGCGGCCGATTTCCCGCTGTGCGATGACGACGGTGGTGGCACCGATGGGTTATGGGAAGACGACGGCGGGGAACTGGTATCTGGCGGAGCGCGTCCGTGTAGAGGGGGCTGGCCGGGCTGTGCGCAATGCGCAGGCCGATCTGTCAGAGCGTGCCCGTGTGGCGTCCCCGACCATCATCCGGATCAGCGTTTATTCCGATAACCTTGCGATTTTATGGAGAAGTGTGCAGGACGTCTTCGCGCGCGCCGGCCTGGATGTTCTCCGGGACTACAGCTGTCCGACCGATGCGGCGGGCGCGGGGCTCCTGGTGGATGATCTGTGCCATGCGCTCGCGGGAGAGGCGTCCTGCTTTATTTTCATCGATGATTTCCACCTGCTGACCGACCGGCGAGCATCGATCTTTCTGTGCATGCTGGCACATCGGCTGCCGGCCAATGTGCATCTGATCGTCGCGAGCCGGGATCGTTTCCTGCCGGCGACGGAAGCCGTGCGGCTTGGGGCGAAGGTGTATCAGATCGGGACGGAGCAGCTGCGACTCAACCACACGGAGCTTGCGATCTATGCGCATCGCTGTGGCACGGATCTCTCGGATGCGCAGGTCGAGGCCCTGCTGTACTCGAGCGAGGGCTGGTTCTCGGCGGTATACCTGAATCTTCGGACATTTTCCGAGCACGGGGTACTGCCGAGCCGGCACTCCGACATCTACACGACCTTTTCGGAGGCGATGATCGATCCGCTGCCGGAGAAGCAGCAGGCCTTTCTTGCGGTCATGGGCCTCGCGGATGAATTCACGGTGGAGATGGCGCGTTATGTCACGGGCGATGCGGAGGCGTCGCAGATCGTCGCCATGCTGACCGAGCAGAATGCCTTCGTCACGCGTCTGTCGGATGGGCTGAGCTATCGCTTCCACCACATGATGAAGGAGTGTGCGGAGCGCCGCTTCCATAAGATGAGCGAGGCGTCGCAGCGGCTCTACTGGGCGCGCTATGGGGCCTGGTACGAAAAAGGGAAGCAGTACATCCACGCCATCGCGGCGTATCGGAAGAGTGAGGACTACGATGCACTGCTCCGCGTGATCCGTAGCGATGCAGGTATCCTTCTCGCCTCCCTGAAGCCGGCGGATGTCCTGGAGGCACTTGATCGATGCCCGGCCGAGACATTGAAATCCTATCCCTTTGCGCTGCTCGTACTGATGCGGCGCATGTTTACCTGGGGGCAGATTCCGAAGATGATGGAGCTGAAGGCACTGCTGCTCAGCGCCATCGAGGAACATCCGGAGCTGTCGGAGGAGGAGAGAGGCGATCTGCTCGGCGAGTGCGACCTCATCCTGAGCTTCCTCTGCTACAACGATATCCGCGCGATGAGCCGTCTGCATCGGAGCGCCAGCCGGCAGATGTCGCGACCGGCCATCAGTATCCAGAACAGTGGCGGCTGGACCTTCGGCTCGCCGTCGGTCCTGATGATGTTCTACCGGGCACCGGGGGAGCTCGCGCAGGAGCTTTCGGAGATGGACGAGTGCATGCCGCACTACTACCGGATCACGGGGAACCACGGCCAGGGCGCGGAGACCATCATGCGGGCGGAGGCCGCGTACATGCAGGGGCGCTTCACCGATGCGCACATCGAGCTCGAGCGGGCGTACGCGCAGATCGAGGAAAACGGGCAGGTGAACATGGGGCTCTGCTGCGATTTCCTCGCGTGGCGGCTCTCGCTGTATGCGGATGTGCCGACGTGGGGGAGCCTGGAGGCGCGCTATGCGGAGCTTCTGCGCTATCATGATGCGTCGTGGATCAATATCTGGACGGCGACGAGCGCGTATTATCACGCGCTGCGGGGCGAGCTCGGGCAGATTCCGGAGATTTTCGCGCGGCACCGGCTCTCCGACATCAATATGCTGGCACCGGGACGGCCGATGATGGAGATGATCGAGAACCAGGTCTACCTCGCCGAGGGCGCGTATGCGAAGCTCATCGCCCGGAGCGGCGAGCTGCTGGCGCTGTGTGAAGCCATGCACTACGCCCTCGTCGCGCTCCACATCCGGATCCAGACCGCCATCGCGTACGAACAGCTCGGAAAAACCGAGGAGGCACACGCCTTCCTCGCACGGGCCCTGGCAGACGCGGAGCCGGACGGCTTCGTGATGCCGTTCGTGGAGAACTTCCAGCTGCTCAGGCCAATGCTTTCACGGGAGATCGTCACGCCCCTCATCGAGCAGATGCTCGCGCTGGGTGACGCCGCCATCGCGCGCAGTGCAGCGGACCGCCGACCGGCCGCGTTTGAGGTGCTGACCGAGCGCGAGTTTGAAATCGTGCAGCGGATAGCGGAGCGCCTTTCAAACCGCGAAATCGCGGCGCAGCTCTTCCTGTCCGAGGGCAGCGTCAAGCAGTATGTCAACCAGATCTACGCGAAGCTTCATATCGAGGGCGACACCCGCACGAAACGCGCGCAGCTCACGAAGCTCTTCGGACAGAAGACTTAAAAACACCTAACCTTTGGTTAATATTTATTTCTTATGATCCACCGTACAGTAAATGTACGGTGGATTTTTAATTGCAAAGATAGAACGTTCGGGGAGGGGACCCGGTGGACCGGCAACAGAAGCCATACGTAGAGACCGTGTGAAATCAAGTCGGGTCCCCTTAGCGGCACTTGGTGTTATCTCTCCCTGGAACCCTCTAGCAACGCTGAGTTTTCATAAAGAAAACTCAGCGATTGCAGAGGGCCTAGTGCCGCTTAGGGGTCCCCGGCTTAGATTGAACCGGTCTCGAAGTACTGTGCTTCTGTTGCCGGTCCACCGGGTTCCCTAAACTGAACGTTCATACAGCAATTTCTATTCAGAGGAAAGGAGGGCACGCATGTGAACCGAAGGTATCTTACGGCGGTTTCACCGCTCGATGATTATGTGCTGCAGGTCGATTATGTGTCCGGAAGCCGGCTTCTGCTCGATATGAAGCCCTATCTCGACAAGATTCGCTTCCGCCCGCTGGTTGACCCTGCGGTGTGGCGCAGCGCGGTGACGAACGGCATCTTCGTCCGCTTCGGCGATGTGGAGCTGAGTCATGACGAGATCCTGTCGATGGCGGAGCAGGAGCATGGACACGGATGAGGAGAGAATGCGTTCCGTATGGACATGGTGCATCCGGAACCAGCGGGAAAACGTCGCATCCGGACAGGATGCATGTCAAAAAGGAGAGGATCATGAAGAAGAACGGGAAACGATACACAGTCCTTCTGGGGACGCTGCTGACCGCCCTCGCCATCTGCGCATGCGGCGGAGGCATTGGCCGCGGAATAGGGAACGGCGATACAGAAAGTGGCGCGGAGACGACGAGCGCATCCCGCGGGATGGGAAAGCTGCTCGAGGACGCGGATTTCGAGGCGGATGTGACGAGCTGGGCAGCGGCGGACGGCGGGCGGCTCCTGCTGAATCTGCCGGAGGGGAGCTACACCTATCGGACCTGGTACGGGCGGGTCGGCACGGGCAGTCTCGAGCATGACGACGAGGATCTCGTGCTGATCTACGGAGACCTCGACGGCGAAAATGATTATTACCTCCTCGAGGATGCGGGCGGCCTGATGCCGTACCACGTGAACGGGGAGTCCGGCGGCGAGTGGGGCGAGCTCAATGAGCGGCACTTCGACCCGGCGGCGGAGGAGCTGGCGCCGTTCGACCGGCACGTGCTGAACGGCGAGTGGCAGAACGCGCGCGGCTACTCGTTTGTCTTCGATACGGCGGCGATGAAGGTCGCGGAGAGTGACCCGATCGGCGTCATGAGCAGCGGCGATATGTACGACAGGGAGGATGGGCGCGGGCTCTTCCTCGGTGGTGCTGAGATCCTCTACCCGTGCCTCAGCGCGGACGGCAACAGCTTCGTGCTCTTCCCGGATGGCGGCGCGGCGCGCGATACGGATGCGCGGAGCACCGGCGTGTTCTACCGGAACGGGGCGATGGCGCAGTATGCGGATCCGGCCAATGCAGGTTTCCGGGAGGCGGATGGCCGTCTCTGGTACAGCGATGGCGTCCACGAGTTCGCGGTGCCGGCCGGGTACACCCTGGCGGACGATGGCATGGCTTATGACGAGGCAGGGCAGGCGTTCGCGCCGGCGTGGCCGGAGACGCCGTATGACCCGGCAGCGGTCTGGGGCACGGACTGGCCGGGCGATGGTCGAGGCGACCTGATCCCGGAAGAGCAGGCGGCGGATGGCAGTGGTTTGGGTTCGGCAGAGCAGGCGGCGGAAGAATCAGATGATGGTCGCGGTGACCTGATTCCGGCGGACAGCGCGACGATCCCGGTGCTGATGGGCGGGGCCCTTCCGTTTACCGGGATGCAGACCATACGAAATGACAACTATGCGGATGGAAGCTACTACTATGCAGACATCACGGCGGATGGACTGACGATGCTCGTGAACACGGTTCTGGCGAAGGACGCAGATGCGGAGACCGATGACCTCGCGCAGTACCTCGTCGACTGTGCGCGGAAGCTCGATGAAACGGATATCTACGAGCTGCGCTCGATCACGCAGGACACGACGTTGACAGAGAAATTCTCGTATCCGGTCTATATCGTGGAGTTTACGACCGGCGCGAATGAAGACACCGTGAAGTGGACCGTTTTCGCGATGGACACCGACCAGTACACCTACCTCTATGGCGTCTGCACGGATATGGATGCCGCCGAAGACATGGACGGCATCGCGCAGAACATCTTCGGTGGATTGTATCTCACGGATGAGGCGGCATGAGTGGTCGCAGGCATTGGTCGGAGAATGTGATGGCTGAAAAGAGGCGCGCGTAGGCATGTTAACGCAGAAAAATGATCATCATGCCTATAAATGCGCTCGGTTTTATAGGCATGATTTCTAAAAACTGGGGTCAGCGTGCCTACGGTGTACCCCGAAATATGGACATTTCCGTAGGCATATTACTGTTTTTAAGCGCTTACCATGCCTACGATTGAAATTTTCAGGTTTTCTCGCCGCAGGCATGAAGAGGATTTTTGATGCTCAACATGCCTACCAAGGAGAAATTGAAGACTGAATAAATATATTCTGAATGAGAGAACTTCATGGGGAAGTCAAAAGAGAGAAAACCTTCAACATTGCGTGTTGCTGTAAGAAGTGAACGCCATGTTGGAGTAGAAAGTGAGGGGACGATGAAGAAATGGAAGAGAAAATACGGTCTGATCGGCGTGACGGCGCTGTGCTTCATGCTTGTGGCTTGTGGCGGTGCGGAGGAAGCGGTGGAGACGAAGATGCAGGCGGAGGAGTCGGTGCTGGCGCAGGCGGAGACGACGCTTTCGCCGGTGGATGACCCGAACGAGGGGCTCGGCGGAGACCTGCTCACCGAGGACACGGTCAATGATTTCAGCGGCTTCGCGGGCATCTGGCTCGGGGAAGCGAATAACGAATATGATTCGATGGAAATCGATGCGGAGGGAAACTGGTGGCTGTACCTCGCGGGCGAGATCGTGGACGATGGCTATCTTCGCTACGAGCCGGAGTGGGAGGCGATCTATGCCTACAGCAACCGCGATGATTCCGGCAGCCGCATCATGATGGAGGATGGGCAGCTTTACAGCGCGGCGCACGGCTATTTCAACCCGGGCGAGGGCATGGAGTACCTCTGGTATGAGGATGGCGGTCGTCTCACAGAAGATGATGAGCCGGTGCAGGATGAGGTGCCGGCATGGAACGGACGGCTGGAAGGCAATACGGATCGACATTCGGATGGCTACTGGAGCTGGGATTCCGATCTTTGCCAGCGCAATGTTTCTGAATTCAAGGGAATCTGGTACTACGAGGGAGATCTCGCGGCGGAGACCTATATCGTGATCGACGGCCAGGGCAACTGGAGCTACTACCAGCGCGCACCGGGGGCCGAAGCCGCTGAGATGGATCACGGCTTCCTCGGCTACTCAACGAGCGAAACCAGTACTTACTACGCAGACTCCACCCAGTATGAAGGTGTATCCTATCGTGTTTTCGAATTTGACGAGGATGCACTGGTCTGGGGCGACGAAGGCGTGTATTACCTGATGGAGAAATGAAGCAGCAGGCATGAAATTTAATCGAAATTTAATGGGGTCTGACCCTATAAACTCGCAGGCAGAGAAAGAGAGGAGACTATGAGCGGGAAGTGGAAGAGGAGATATGGGCTGATCGGCGTGGTGGTGCTGTGCCTCATGCTCGCGGCGTGCGGCGGCAGTGCGGAAACGACGGAGAGCACCGGAAGTGATGATGTCGCGGGGGAGGACTGGCGGACGACCGGGGTGGTGGTCGGCAAGGGCACGATCGTGCGGAACGGAGAGCGCATCACGGTGCTGGCGACGGTGGACCCGATGAGCGCGGCGTTTTTCCGGGACCAGTTCGAGTCGGAGGTGGTCGACAGCGTGAACTTTCCGGAGGAATTTCCGGAGATCGGCGACTGCGGTGTCGACTTTACCTTCGACGATTTCGACGGCGATGGGCAGACGGATGTGGCGCTTTTCCTGCAGCACCCGGACATGACGCACAGTAATCTCGTGTGGTACTGGGACGCAGCGGATGGCTACGTTTATCAGCCGGCGTTGTCCAATGTCTATGTAGCGGACGTCGTCACCGAGCCGGAAAATGACGATCTGCTGGACGACTACATCGGCCTATGGGAGTACGTGGGCGCGAACAGGTGGCTACGTGTCCACGACGATGGGACCTGGGAGTTCGTAAACGATCAGGACGAGGTCATCGAGTACGGCACGCTGCTCGCGGATGAGGACGGGTTGACGCTGGAGTACGCCGGCAGTGACGAGGTGATGTACCTCGACCGGAGCGAGAGCGGTGAACTCATGGACATCCTCACCGGCGGGGCGCTGCTTCCGGTGGAGGAGATCCGGTCGCAGGCGTCGTACTTCGAGCGGAATGGCCTCGATATCGAAGGACGGGTCGACCAGGGCACCTACCTGCTGGAGGGCGGCGTGTCGAGCTATGTGGGGCTCGGCGAGGGCTACAACCGCGGCGACTGCTACTGGGAGGTGACGAAGAAGTACGATCAGACGCATGACGGCATCCGGGAGTTGCAGTTTGACGCGATCTGCTATATCCCGCAGGACGCGATCACGGTGTTCCCGCAGGATTACATCACCGTCACGAGCAGCGAGCTGTATGACTACTACACCGGCATGTGGCTGACGGCCGCGACGGCCTACGGCTCCACGGAGCGCGGGGAGAACTACTACCTGCACACGATCAACTGGGATGGCGAGCGCGAGCAGATCGAATTTGCGTACTCCACCGACTGGCAGTACAACGTCGGCGACTGGGCGCAGGTGCTCACGAAGAGTTACGTCGCGTATATACCGGAGGACTACGACGGCCTCGTGTTCGCTGCGCAGGCAGAGCCGTGGGACTACAAGGACGATGCGAAGCGCATGCAGCTCGACAGCATCGCACCGGAAGCGGATGTGATGAACCTGCCGACGCTGGCACCGTACAGCAGCCTGTATTTCCGGATCTGTGAGTGAATCCGTGCGAGACAAAGCTGGCATAGGACATATTGCCGTCGGGTGGGGACGATGGCCTGGCAGGACCGGCATGGAGAAAATCGAAGGACTGACGGTGAAGTGTGGCGCAGGCAGACCAGTAGCACCGGCAGGTGACGATGGAGTGGTCGCCTGCATTGGCCGACATACATGGCGTAGTCTGGCAGAAGGCGGTGAAGCGAGCTCAGGTTGTATGGCCGAGGAAGGAGAAAGGATATGAGTGGAGAAAAAAGGAAAATGACGGATGCGGAGCTGTCGCGGGCGCTGGAAAAAAGCGGCGGCGGACGGATGGCCGGGAAGCTGCTGGCCGCGATCGGCCTCGTGGTGGCGGTGGCGGGCGTCCTGCTCGGCAACTTCGTGGTGATGATTTTCGGCGGTGTGCTGCTCGCACTCGGGCAGATGCTGCAGGGGAAGGCGCGCGACCAGGTGAACCAGCGGACCTTCGAGGGGGTCGCACCGGACATCCTGGGGGCAATGTTTCAGGATATCGATCAGAACCCGCCCGATCCGAAGCTGCTGTACCCGGGGGATACGAATATTCCGGTGCCGACGCACGACTATAGCCATAACAGTGGCTATATCCGCGGAACGTACCAGGGAAAAACCATCGAGCTCTGCACGGTGAAGCTGGTGGATTCGGAGGAGATCCAGCGGGAGGAGACCGGGCTGTGGGAGAAGAATGAGCGCGAGGTCTACCGCGGGCAGTGGATGCTCTGCAAACTCGGACACAGCTTCCCGACCTGGCTCACCATCTGGCCGCGCGGTGCCCTCGATAAGGTATTCAGCGGCCGTGGTATCAAGACGGGGAATGCTGCCTTCGATAAGCGCTTCAACCTGACGAGTGGAGATGAGACGTCGGCGCTGCTTCTTCTCACGCCGGCGCGCATGGAGCGGATTCTCGCGGTGTCTGAGGCGGCGGGCGGAAAGCTCGCCCTCAACCTGAACACCGACGGAAAGCTCTACATCGCGGTGCACAGCGGACACGGCTTCTTCGACATCATGAAGGGGAAGGAAGCACCGACAGAGCTTCGGGCACGTTTCGCGCGGGAAATCCAGTGGTTCACCGACACGATCGACGCGTTCCTGATTTCGTAAAGGGGTCAGACTCCATAAACTGGTGAAAGCCCCGGCGTGTGCCGGGGCTTTCACTATAGAAAAGCTTATAAAATACCTTTTTCCGCGAGTTCGTCTGCGTAGCGGACGGTAGTCATGGCGTCGCGGCCGTAGCAGTCGGCGCCGATTTTATCAGCGTAGTCCTGGGTCATGACGGCACCGCCGACGACGATGCGGCAGTCCGGCTTCTGCTGGTGGAGCTGCCGGATGGTTTCCTCCATGTTCACGACGGTGGTCGTCATGAGGGCGGAGAGGCCGACGAGGCGGATGTTCTCCCGGAGTGCGGTCTCCACGATGGTTTCCGGTGGCACGTCCTTACCGAGGTCGATGACGTCGTAGCCGTAGTTCTCGAGCAGAACCTTCACGATGTTCTTTCCGATGTCGTGGATGTCGCCCTTCACGGTCGCGAGGATGACGCGGCCCTTCGACTCCTGCGCGCTGCCGGCCATGGATTCCTTCACGACGGCGAAGGCGGCCTTGGCGGCTTCCGCGGCCATGAGGAGCTGCGGGAGGAAGACGGTGCCCTTTTCGAAGCCCTGGCCGACGACGTCGAGCGCCGGCACGAGGTCCTCGTTTATGATGTCGAGGGCGTTCCGTGTGAGGAGAGCCTCACGCGTTGCGTCTGCTGCCGGTTTCGCCATGCCGCGTTCGATCGCTTCGATGAGTCTGGATTTTCCGGCCGCGGCCCCCGGTCCTCGCCCGTCGTCCGCGCCCGCAGCACGTCCGCTGCCGAAGGATCCCGCGCTCGCACCCGCGCCCGCGCCGGAGACATTGCCCGACGGAAGGCCTGCGGTACCCGTACCTGCCGCGACGCCGGCGTTACCGTCCGATCCGCCTAGGGGACGGCCGGTGGCCTGCAGGTCCCCGGCGGAAACCCCGAGCGCGTTCAGCACGCGGGTCTTATAAGCGGTCAGAGCGTCGCTTACCTGCTTGTCCGGTGACTTGTAGCCGGCATAGGCGGAGATGAAGCTCTGGAAATTCTCGTCCTGGTTCGTGAGCGCGCAGAAGGCGCGGTACGCCTGCATCATCGCCTGATTGTTCGGATTGATGATCGCGCAGGAGAGCCCGTTCTGCAGTGCCATCTCGAAGAAGTAGGCGTTGATGAGCTCGCGGGCCGGGAGACCGAAGCTGATGTTCGACACACCGAGGATGCTGCTGCCGCCGAGCTCGTCGCGGATGCGGCGGATCGTCTCGAGCGTCACGAGCGCGGAGCGCGGATCACTGGAGACGGTCATGCACAGGCCGTCGATGACGATATCCTCGCGGCGGATCCCGTATTCCGCAGCCGTCGCGTAGATTTTCTCGGCGATACGGATGCGGTCGTCTGCATTGTCCGGAATACCGCCCTCATCGAGCGCGAGTGCGACGACGACGCCACCGTACTTCTTCACGAGCGGGAAGACCTCCGCCATGACCTCCTGCTTGCCGTTCACAGAGTTGATGAGTGCCTTGCCGTTGTAGTGACGAAGCGCGCGCTCCATGGCCTCCGGGTTCGAGGTGTCGATCTGGAGCGGCAGCGCCAGCACACTCTGCAGACGGCAGACCACCTCGTCGAGGAGCGCCACCTCATCGATCTCCGGTGTACCGACATTGACATCGAGCACGTCCGCGCCCGCGTCCTCCTGCTGGAGGCCCTGGTCCACGATGTAGTCGATGTCGTGGTCGACGAGCGCCTGCTTGAAGCGTTTCTTTCCGGTCGGATTGATGCGTTCGCCAATGATGACAGGACGGGCCGCCCGTCCGATTTCGACGGTGCGGGAGAAGGAGGCGATGACGGTCTGCGCACGGCCCTGCGGCGGGAGCAGCGGGAGAAGGCGCACGGCGGCGATCTCCGCGCGGATGTAGTCCGGGGTCGTGCCGCAGCAGCCACCGACGGCGGCCGCACCGAGCGCCGCGATCTGCTTCATGTAGCCGGCGAATTCCTCCGGACCGACATCATAGACGGTCCGGCCGTCCACGGACTTCGGAAGACCGGCGTTCGGATTCACGAGCACCGGCACGTGGGCAGCCTTCACGAGGCGCTCTACGATCGGAATCATCTGGGCCGGTCCGAGTGAGCAGTTCACGCCGAGCGCATCGACGCCGAGGCCCTCGAGCATGGCGACCACCGACTCCGGCGTACCGCCTGTCAGCATTTTCCCACTGCCGTCGAAGACACAAGTGATGAAGACCGGCAGATCGCAGTTTTCCTTCGCCGCGAGCACTGCCGCCTTCGCCTCATAGGAGTCATTCATCGTCTCGATCAGCACGAGATCCGCACCCTCACGGGCACCGATCCGTACGACCTCGCCGAAGATGTCGACCGCGTCGTCGAAGGAGAGGTCGCCCATCGGTGCGAGCAGCTTGCCCGTCGGACCGATGTCGAGGGCCACGTAGGCATCGTCGTCACGACCGGCCTGCGTGCGCGCTTCCTTCGCGAGCTTCACCGCCGCCGTCACGATCTCGTCCAGGTTCTCCGGGAATTTGAGACGATTCGCGCCGAAGGTGTTCGTGTTATAGATGTCCGCACCGGCCTCGAGATAGCCGCGGTGTAGGTCGAGAATCCGATCCGGGTGGAGGAGATTCCAGGTCTCCGGCAGCTCCCCCGGCTGCAGGCCCTTCTCTTGCAGGATGGAGCCGGTGCCGCCGTCGAAGAACAGCCACTCCCGGCCGATTCGATCCATGATATTCTTTCGCATAATTTCCTCCGTAAGTTGATGGTGTCGGTGAAGTTTATGGGGTCTGACCCCATTACTTTTTTCTTAACGACCTTAAGAATTTCGTAAGGGGGTCTGACCCCATTAAATTTTTATAAAGTCAGCAGTCGCGGTAGAGGCAGTCGGTTTTCGTGCACTGCCGGCAGTCGTGGGT
>ERZ1034980.401-NODE-401-length-33212-cov-40.923153_pt1 | contig 33212 bp, 55 predicted proteins | sample MGYA00520622_ERZ1034980 | MGnify/ENA primary metagenome ERZ1034980 (study PRJEB33766, sample SAMN09781791) | gut metagenome | biome: gut microbiome | host: Homo sapiens | place: Madagascar | study: EMG produced TPA metagenomics assembly of the PRJNA485056 data...
GAAACGGGGCTGGGGGTTGCGCGCGAGGATTATCCCGGGCGCGGGACGCGGGCGTGATCGACGCGCCCGCGCGGAGGACCCGGCCGCGATGTTTGCGCGGAACCGGGAAGACATCAGACGGACCGGAAAGAAAAACTGAACATGCAGCGCCTGAGCCTTTGCGCCTGAGCCATGACCACCCCGAGAGGGGCGGCGGGTTCGGGCGCTTTTTGTTTTTCCCGGCGGGAGCGCGAGGAGGTGAGCGACGTGGGACGGGAGCAGATGATCCGGGCGGACATGGAGTCCGTTGGGACGTACAGCCCGATCTTTGACAAGAGCATCAAGCAGCTGGCAAAGCTGGAGCGTGAGCTGGCGAAGGCGGAAAAGACCTGGCGGGCGGCGGGCGGCCAGATGGTGGCCCAGCTGGTCAACAAGACAGGCGGGGCGTACACGGCCAAAGACCCCAACTATGCCATCGTGGACCAGCTGCGCCACGACGTGACCAGCCTGCGCAATCAGCTGGGCCTGACCCCCACCGGGCTCAAGCGGGCCAAGCAAAAGACGGCGGCCATGGCCACCACCGGGGACAGCCCCCTGGAGACCCTGCTGGCGGCGGCCCACGCCTATGCCCAGGAGCACGCCGGAGACTATCAGGCCGATGTGGACCAGTATGTGGAGGCTGTGCTGTCCGGTGCAAAGCCCAGCTGTCCTGAGATCGTCCAGGCCTGTGAGCGGTACATGCGGGACATCCAAAACCCGGCCTGGGAGCTGCGGGCGGAGGTGGCGTGGGACATCATCGCCATCATCGAGACCACCATCTGCCACCAGCAGGGGGAGTTTTTGGACGCCACGCCCCTGCGGGGCACCCCGTTTTATCTGCTGCCCTACCACAAGTTTATCGTCCTCAATGTGATGGGCTTTTACAAGGCTGGCACCCAGGAGCGGCGCTTTAAGGAGGCCCTGGACTTTGTCCCCCGAAAAAACATCAAGACCACCTTTGCCGCCGCCCTGGCCTGGGCCATCGCCCTGTATGAGCGGCGCAGCGGCTCGAAGGTGTACGAGGTGGGCGGCGCGCTCAAGCAGGCGCTGGAGGGATTTGACTTTTTGCGGTACAACCTGCGCCGCCTGAAGATCACCGTGGACGATGACCCGGCCGGAGGGCTGCGGATCATCAACAACAACATGGAGCGGAGCATCACCGGTGACGTGGGAGAGGACGGCTATATCTCCATCAACGCCCTGGCCAGCTCCACCGACAAGCAGGACAGTTTTAACGCCAATATCATCATCGCCGACGAGATGCACACATATAAGAGCGCAAAGCAATACCAGGTGCTCAAGGACGCCACCAAAGCCTACACCAATAAGCTGGTGATCGGCATTTCCTCCGGCGGCGACCTGGCCACCGGGTTTTGCGCCAAACGTGTGGAGTACTGCCGCAAGATACTCAACGGCTCCGTGACGGGGCCGGAGGCGGACAGCATCTTTGTTTTCATCGCGGCGGCGGAGGCAGACGCGGCGGGGGAGGTGGACTACACCGACCCCAAGATCATGGAGGGGTGCAACCCCGGCTGGGGCCAGAGTATCCGGCCCCAGGAGATGATCAACGACGCCGCCCAGGCCAAAGAGGACCCACAGCTCCGCCCGGAGTTTTTGCAAAAATCGCTGAACGTCTTTATCGCCGCCCTGCGGGCCTGGTTTGACGTGGAGGAGTGGCGGCGCTCGGACAGCCGCTACAACTGGAGCCTGGAGGAGCTGGCTCGGCTGCCCATCCAGTGGTATGGCGGCACGGACCTGTCCAAGCTCCACGACCTGACGGCGGGCTGTGTGTTTGGCCACTATCAGGGGGTGGACATTCTGATCCCCCACTGCTGGTTCCCCCGGGCGGCGGCGGTGACCAAAGCCCAGGAGGATGACATCCCTCTGTTTGGCTGGGCGGATGACGGGTGGCTGGATATGAGCAACGACGCTGTGACCAACCACAGCGACGTGGTCCGCTGGTACAAGGGCCTGCGGGACCGGGGCTTTAAGTTCCGGCGCATCGGCCACGACCGAAAATTCTGCCGGGAATACTTTATCGAAATGAAGCGGGAGCATTTCCGCATCAAGGACCAGCCCCAGCTGTTTACCCGCAAAAGCGAAGGTTTCCGTTATCTGGAAGCAAGCGCCAAAAAGGGGACGCTGTATTACTGCCACGCAGAACCAATGGAATACTGCGTGCAGAACGTCCGGGGCGTGGAGAAGGCGGACGATATGGTGATGTACGACAAGATCCAGCCCAACCTGCGCATCGACGTATTTGACGCCGCAGTGTTTGCGGCGTGCTCCTATCTGGAGGAGCTGGAAAACGTGCAAAAGGAGAAAACATGGTTTGGTGGGGGCGGAGACGATGCTTGACCTGCGACAGGGAGATTGCCTTGACATCCTGCGGGATATCCCGGACCACAGCGTGGACCTGGTGCTGACCGACCCGCCCTATGGGACAACAGCCAACCAGTGGGATATGCCGCTGGACCTTGCGGCCATCTGGCCGCAGCTCCGCCGGGTGGGCCGTCCCACGACCCCGGTTTTGCTGTTTGCACAGCTCCCGTTTCTGGCTGATGTTGTCATCAGTAACCGGGCCGAGCTGAAATACGCCTGGGTCTGCGAGAAAGGCAATGCAACCGGATTTTTAAACGCAAACCGTGCCCCCATGAAAGCATATGAGCAGGTGCTGGTGTTTTACCGGGCGGGGCCGAAGTACAACCCACAGATGGAGAAAGGCGACCCATACATCAGGCCCGAAAAAGGCAAAAAATCCTCGAATTATCACGGGCATTATGACTGTATCGGCACGGTATCGGACGGGCATAGATACCCCAGGGATATCATCAGCAAGGACAAATGGTCCTGGGCAGGGGAAACTTTGGTCCACCCCACGCAAAAGCCGGTGCGTCTGCTGGAGTATCTGATCTGCACCTATACGGACCCGGGAGACACGGTGCTGGACTTCACCATGGGCTCGGGCAGTACGGGGGTGGCCTGTGTGCGGACGGGGCGGAACTTTATCGGGATCGAGCGGGACGCGGACTATTTTGCCACGGCGGAAAAGCGGATCGCGGAGGCCGTGGAGATCAAGGAGCTGGAGGACGCACAGACCACAATCGGAGGGATGTAGATGAGTAAGCGAAGAAAGTCGGGCAATGCCGTGAGGGACAAGCCCGAGAAGCGGAGCAGCGTGGGGTTTGTGCTGGGCTCGGGGTGGGACAGCCTGTGCTGCGCCGGGTACACCCGCCTGGCGGACAACCCGGAGGTGCGCATGGCGGTGGGCCGGATCGCGGATCTGATCTCCTCCATGAGCATCCGGCTCATGGAGAACACGGACAGCGGCGACGTGCGGGTCCAGAATGAGCTATCCCGCCGCCTGGACATCGACCCAAACCCGTGGATGACCCGCAAGACGCTGGTGGCCTCCATCGTGTGGACCCTGCTGCTGGACGGCGGGGGCAACGCCGTGGTGTGGCCCCAGACAAAGGACGGGCTGCTGGAGGCCCTGATCCCGGTGCCGCCGGAACAGGTGAGCTTTGAGCGGGACGGCTGGGGCTATCGCATCCGCCTGGGCGGCGTGGTATATGACCCTGCGGAGCTGCTGCACTTTGTGGTCAACCCCTCCACCAGCCAGCCCTGGCTGGGCACCGGCTACCGGGTGGCCCTCCAGGCGGTGGTGAAAAATCTGCGGCAGGCGGCGGAGACCAAAAATGCCTTTTTGTCGTCCGAGTGGAAGCCCTCCGTCATCGTCAAGGTGGACGGCAACAGCGAGGAGCTGACCACCGTGGCGGGCCGCAAGCGGCTGACGGAGCAGTATCTCAAGACTAGCAGCGCCGGGGAGCCCTGGATGATCCCGGCGGAACAGATGGAGGTGGTGCAGGTCAAGCCCCTGAGCCTTAACGACCTGGCCATCTCGGACAGCGTCAAGCTGGACAAGCAGAGCGTGGCCGCCATCCTGGGGGTGCCGCCCTATGTGGTGGGTGTTGGGAGTTTTAACCAGAGCGAATGGAACCACTTTGTGGCCACCACCATCATGCCCATCGTCCGGGGGATCGAGCAGGAGCTGACCCGGAAACTGCTGATCTCCCCCCGCTGGTACGTGGCAATGAACCCGTGGGCACTATACGCCTATGAGCTAAAGGACCTGGCCAGCATCGGGGCGGATCTGTATATCCGGGGAGTCATGACGGGCAACGAGCTGCGCAACTGGCTTAACCTGGCCCCCATGGAGGGGCTGGACGAACTGGTCATCCTGGAGAATTTTATCCCCCAGAGCATGATCGGGGACCAGAAAAAATTAAAAGGAAACGGAGGCGGAAGCGGGAATGGAACCGAATAACACCCGCCCGGAGCAGCGGACCATGGTGCCGGTGCGGGGCGGCTTTACCGCCCGGGATGCGGGCGATGACATGTACATTGAGGGCTATTTCTCGGTTTTTGACTCCCCCTATCAGCTGTGGGAGGGCTGCGAGGAGGTGATCGCCCCCGGGGCCTTTAGCGACACCCTGGGCGGAGACATCCGGGCCCTGACCAACCACGACACCCGCCTGGTGCTGGGCCGGACCAAGTCCGGCACCCTGACATTGCGGGAGGACGGCAAGGGCCTGTGGGGGTCGGTGCAGATCAACCGGGAGGACCAGGATGCAGTCAACTTGTACCGCCGGGTACAGCGGGGAGACGTGGACCAGTGCAGCTTTGGGTTTTACATCGAGAGCGAGACCCGGGATGTGCTGGAGGACGGCACCGTGCGCTACACCATCAACAAGGTGCAGCTGCTGGAGGTGTCGGTGGTCACGTTTCCGGCATACGAGGAGACTTCCGTGTCCGCCCGGCACCGGGCGGAGGAACAGGTGAAGGCCAGGGAGCTGGCCGAAAAAAAGGAGGCGCTGCTTAAGCGCCTGAAAGGAGTGCAGCAATAAATGGCACTGAGAAAACTGCTGCTGGGCAAGCAGCTGGAGGGCAAGCGGGCCCGCATGGCGGAGCTGGAGCAGCGGACGGCGGAGCTGGAGGCCCGGGAGGCGGAGCTGACCGCCGCCACCGACGAGGCCAGCACCGACGAGGAGCTGAGAGCCGTGGGCGAGCTGATCGAGCAGTTTACGGCGGAGCAGACGGAGCACCGCTCCGCTGTGGAGGCCCTGGCGGCGGAGATCGCCGCCGATGAGGAGGAGCTGCGGAGCCTGGAGGCCCAGACCCCCAAGGCAGCACCCGCGCCCAACACCAACAACGACCCCCAGACGGGGGCGAAAAGAAAGGATGAGCACTATATGTCCACCAGACAGACCCGGGCCTTTGCCGGGATGACCATGGAGCAGCGGGCCGCCTTTATCGCCCGGGAGGACGTGCAGGCCTTTGTGGCCGATTTCCGGGCCCGCTTTTCCGGCGGCCAGACCCGGGCGGTGAGCGGCGGGGAGCTGCTGATCCCCCAGGTGATGCTGGACCTGCTGCGGGAAAACATTGGCGAGTACAGCAAGCTGATCAAATACGTCAACCTGGTCAGCGTGGGCGGCACGGCCCGCCAGCCCATCATGGGCACCATCCCCGAGGCCGTGTGGACGGAGGCCTGCGCCGCCCTGAATGAGCTGACCTTCGCCGTCAACGCGGTGGACGTGGACGGCTACAAGGTGGGCGGCTATGTGTCCGTGTGCAACGCCCTGTTGGAGGACGCGCCCAGTCTGCTGTCCGCCCTGATCGAGGGAATGGGTGCGGCCATCGGCATCGCCGTGGACAAGGCCATCCTGTTTGGCACGGGCAACAAAATGCCCCTGGGCATCGCCACCCGCCTGGCCCAGACCAGCAAGCCCAGCGGCTATCCCGACTCCGCCCGGGCGTGGGCGGACCTGCACCAGTCCAACGTGATCACCATCCCCAGCGGCTCCACCACCGGCCTGACCCTGTTCCAGCAGATTTTGACGGCGGCGGCCAACGCCAAGAGCCGGTACTCCAGCGGGACCAAATTCTGGGCGATGAGCGAGGCTACCTACGCCAAGATCCAGGTGGAGGCCACCAACATCAACGCCGCCGGGGCCATCGTGGCCGTGATGGACGGCACCATGCCGGTGCTGGGCGGCGACCTGGTGGTGTTTGGCAGCGAGGTCATGCCGGACAACACCATCATCGGCGGCTATGGCGACCTGTATCTGCTGGCGGAGCGGGCCGGGACTGCCGTGGGCTACAGCGACCTGCCCCTGTATATCCAGGATCAGACGGTGGTCAAGGGCACGGCCCGGTATGACGGGCAGCCGGTGATCCCCGAGGGCTTTGTGGTCCTGGGCATCGGCGCTGCCCCCACCACCAGCGTGGACTTTGCCCCCGACCAGGCCAACCCCGCAGTGGCGGCCCTGTCCGCCCTGAGCATCGGCGGCCTGACCCTGACCCCCACCTTTGACCCCGCCACCGACACCTATACCGCCTCCACTACCAACGCCAGCAACATGGTGTCTGCGGTGCCCGCCGTGGGCGGTGCGGTGGAGATCACCAGCGGCGGAAAAAAGGTGACCAACGGCAGCTCTGTCACCTGGGCCAGCGGGGCCAACTCCGTGGCCGTTAAGGTGACCAACGGCGGCCAGAGCAAGACCTATACCGTGACGGTGACCAAGTCCTGAGAGGAGGCGTGAGCCGTGGACAAGACCGACAAGGAGGCGCTGCGGCTGACGCTGCTCAAGGCTGATTTGCAGCGCACCGGGCTGGACCTGCCCGGGGACAGCGACTATCTCCCCTTTCTGCTCCAGGCGGCGGAGAGCCGCCTGGAGCGCCAGGGCATCCGGGACGACGACAGCGCCGACTACACCCAGACGGTGGTGGGCACGGCGGCCTGGATGTACCGCAAGCGCATCAATGGGGAGGCGGAGCCGGAGTATCTCCGGCGGCTGCGCTTAGACTTGCTGCTGGCCCGGACATAAGGAGGCATGGACGACATGATCTTAGACAGCGGAGCCGTGACCATCTGCGGGGTGTCCTCCACAGAGGGGGAGGGCCCCAGTCCGGTGTATACCATGGTCCCCAAGCTGACCGCCCCCTTCGGGGACCGGGTGGTGGGAGCCACCCGGTACTATGCGGCGGCTAAGACGGGGGCCCAGATCGACCGGTCCATCCGCATCTGGCGGGCGGACAACATCGCCGTAAGGGACCTGGCCCGGATCGGCACCACCTGGTATCTGATCCACAAGGTGACCCAGACAACGGACAGCGACGGCCTGCTGGTGACCGACCTGGACCTGGAGCAGCGGGACGGCAACGTGTGGGAGGCGGGACAATGAGCGACACCATCCGCACGGACAGCCTGGAGATCGTGCTGAGCAAGACGCTGAGCGACTATGGCGACGCGGTATCCGCCGGGTTGGCCGTTGAGGTTGGCAATGCCGGGAAGATCGCCCTGAAGTCTGTGCGCAATGGCTCCCCCAAAAAGACGGGGGCCTATCGCAAAGGCTGGACGCTAAAGACGGAGCGGCAGATCATCAACGACGATGTGGCCAGCGTGACCGTGTACAACAAGGACCGGGGCTATCTGACCAACCTGCTGGAAAACGGACACCAAAAGGCCGGCGGCGGACGGGTGGCCGCCATCCCCCACATCAGGCCCGCAGAGGAGGAGGCCAGACGGTATCTGGAGGAGCATACCCGCCGGGTGATAGAGGAGGCCGGGCGATGACCTATCAAGAGCTATATGACATCTTAGCCCAGACGGGGCTGCCCATGGCCCTGCACCACTGGGAGCATCCGCCCAAGCCCCCCTATGGGGTGTATTACGACGACTATACGGACAATTTTGCCGCCGACAACATCGCCTATCACGTCATCCAACACGTTTGGGTGGAGCTGTACGCCCCCAGGCGCAGCCGGGAGGCGGAGGAGAAGATCGAGGCGGCGCTGACGGGAGCGGGCCTATACTGGGACAGCTCCAGCGACTACATTGACAGTGAGCGCCTGTGGCGCACACGGTATGAGATGGAGGTGTAACTGACCAATGGCGACCAAAAACAAAATCAAATTTGGCCTGAAAAACGTCCACTATGCGGTGATGACCACCAGCGAACTGGGCGTGGTGAGCTGGAATACCCCGGTGCCCATCCCCGGTGCGGTGAGCATGTCTCTGGCGGCCCAGGGCGACACCAGCAAATTTTACGCGGACAACATCGCCTATTACGTGAGCAACAGCAACGACGGCTATCAGGGGGACCTGGAGATCGCCCTGATCCCGGACAGTTTCCGGACGGACGTGCTGGCCGAAAAGCTGGACAGCACGGACAAGGTGCAGGTGGAGTACGCCAACGCAGAGGGCAAGCAGTTTGCCCTGCTGTATCAGTTTGAGGGGGACGTTAAGGCATCTTTGCGGGTGCTGTACAACTGCACGTGCAGCCGCCCCAGCGAGGAGGGCAGCACCCAGGATGCCAGCAAGACCCCGGGCACGGAAAAGCTGACCATCACCGCCTCCCCCATGGCGGACGGCAAGGTGAGGGCAAAGACCACGGAGGAGACCACGGAGACCGTGCGGAACAACTGGTTTAAGCAGGTTTGGGTGCCCGGCACGTCGGAGGTGTAAGCCATGGCTATCACCACGACCATCACGGTGGACGGCAAGGAGGTCACTCTGCGGGCCTCCGCCGCCGTGCCCCGGCTGTACCGCATCAAGTTCCGGCGGGACATGGTAATCGACATGAAACGGATATCCGAGGACATGGAAAAAAAGAAGAAAAAGGCAAAGGGTTTCGATCTCCCCATGGAGACGATCACCATCTTCGAGAACGTCGCCTACATTATGGCAAAGCATGGGGACAAGGACCACGTGCCGGACAGCCCGGACGCATGGCTGGACACCCTGAACACTTTTTCCATTTATAAAGTTTTCCCGGTCATCGAGGCCCTTTGGGAGGAGAATCTGGAGGCCCTGGACATCGCAAAAAAAAATCTCGCGCCGTAGACCGGCCCATCACTACGGCGCTGGTGATGCTGCGGGCATTGAAACTGGGGATCTCCTTGCGGGACATGGAGCTGGTGACCATCGGCATGATCAATGAGATGTATGCCGAGGCGGCCAACGACACCCTGGACTGGCCGGAGCTGGCCACCCAGGAGGACATGGACCGGTTTTGACGGGGACGGCGCAGGGGCGGGCGGACACAGAGGTCCGCCCCTACGGCGTATTTTGTGGACTGGTGTAGGGGCGGCCTGTGGCTGCCCGGAAAGGCGGTGAAAATATGGCAAACAACATTAAGGGCATCACCATCCAGATCGGGGGCGACACCACGAAGCTGGACAAGGCCCTGGCGGGGACCAACAAGCAGATCAAGACCACCCAGTCGGAGCTGAAGGCCGTGGAGAAGGCCCTGAAGCTGGACCCGGGCAACACCACCCTGCTGGCGCAAAAGCAGCGGCTGCTGGCCGACGGGGTGGGCCAGACCGCCGAAAAGCTGAAAACCCTGAAACAGGCGGCGGAGACGGCGGACGAGGCCCTGGCCCGGGGCAAAAACTATGAGGCCAAATATGAGCCCCTGCAGGCCAAAGTGGAGGAGACCACCAAATCCCTGCAGGCCCTGGTGGCCCAGCAGGGGGACATGGAGGCGGGGCTGGCCTCGGGGAAGATCTCCGGGGAGGCATACGACAACTATAACCAGGCCGTGGCCGCCACAAAGCAGCAGCTGGCCGACCTGCTGCAGCAGCAGAAGGCCGTGGAGGAGGAGTTTTCCGGGGCAAAGCTCAACCAGCGGCAGTATGACGCACTGCAGCGGGAGATCGTGGAGACCGAGAGCGACCTGAAGGACCTGACCAAGCAGTCCAAGGAGGCGGAGAGCAGCCTCAAAAAAATCGGAGACACGGCGGGCACGGTGGCGGACAAGACCCAGGGCATCTCGACTGTGGCGGCGGGCGTGCTGGCCGGAGTGGTGGCTACGGTCCCGGCCACGGAGGAGCTGCGGGACACCATGGCCGTGCTGGCCACCAACGCCCAGGAGGCCGGAGTGGGGCTGGGCACGGCGGAGAGCGCGCTGAAAACTTTTAACGCCGCCTCTAACGAGCTGGACAGCTCTCTGGAGGCGACCTCTAACCTATTGCAGGCCGGATTTACGGAGAGCAACCTGCAAAAAGCGGTGGAAAACCTCACGGGGGCCTATCTGCGTTTTCCAGACACGCTCAAAGTGGAGAGTCTGGCAGACAGCCTGCAGGAGACGCTGGCTACCGGGACGGCCACGGGGCAGTTTGGGGAGCTGCTGGACCGCCTGGGCATCGGCGCGGAAAACTTTTCCGCCGGGCTGAGCTCCATCGCTACCGAGGCGGACCGGCAAAATTACGCACTGGATACCTTGAGCAAGGCGGGCCTTGCGGAGACCTATGCCGCATGGCAGAAAAACAACTCCGCCATTGTGGAGTCCAGGGACGCAAGCTATGAGATGCAGCAGTCCATGGCCAGGCTGGCGGAGACCATCCAGCCGCTGGTGACGGACGTGGTGGAGTTTGCCACAAAGCTGCTGGACTTTTTTACCAGTCTCCCCGCCCCGGCGCAAAAGTCGATTTTAGCCGTGCTGACCTTTACGGCGGGGATCAGCCCCATTGCAAGGCTGGTGAGCAACATCACCGGGGCGATCCAAGGGGTGAGCGCGGTGAGCAAGGTATTTAATGCCACGGCGGGCAACAGCGTGTATCTGACGTTTGCCAAGTGGGCCCTCATCATCATGGGCGTGGTGGCTGTGATGACGGCCCTGCTGGCGGTGATCGCAGCCTTGACGGGCAAGGGCAAGGACGTGGAGCGGACGATGAACTCCATCGGCAGCGCCGTGTCCGGCGTGGGCAACGTCAACAAGTCCGGGGGCGCAGCCATGCACAGCATGGCGGACCTGGGTGCCCCGGCGGTGGTGGACAGCGGGACTGTCCCCTATCTGGCCCAGGGCGGCGTGGCCCGGGCAAACAACCCGTTTCTGGCAGTGGTGGGCGATAACCGGAGAGAGGATGAGGTCATCGCCCCGGAGACGGTCATCAAGCAGTGGACGGTGCAGGGCATCCAGGAGAGCGGCCTGCTGTCCGCCGCCAGAGAGAGCGGGAGCCGCACCGGCGGCAGCGCCACCATGCAGCTGGACGGGCGGACCTTTGCCCGGCTCATCTATCCCTATCTGCAGGCGGAGGCCCGGCGGATGGGCACGACGGTCAAATTGTGAGGAGGCGACGGCATGGCCGGGATGATGTATGTGGTGATGGACGGGATCGAGTACAAGGTCCGGGTGCGGGCGGACAGTCCGCTGACGGAGAGCTTTGAGCTGCGGGACGGGCCCAACGCCATGACCATGCTGGACGGCTCGGAGCGCCGGGACCTGCTGGGCACCTATTACAGCCACACCCTGTATGTGGAGCCGGACCCGGCCCACCCGGAGGCATATGACGACTTTTTCCAGGCGATCTCCGCCCCGGTGGATGACCACCTGATCGTCATGCCCCACGGGCAGGGGACCATGACCTATCGGGCTAAGATCACCGGGGGCAGCCACAACCTGCGGGGCACGCTGGGCGGCCGGCGGTGGTTTTACGGGCTGCAGGTGGGCTTTGAGCCCATGGCACCACAGAGAGAGGCGGAGTGACCCCTCAGCCGCCTGGGGCGGCGGGCGGACGCAGAGGTCCGCCCCTACGGCGTATTTTGGGAGCCTGGAGGTGACGGGCATGGCAAAAAATGAGCTGAGATATTTGGGCCGGGTGTATACCGTCCTCGGTGAGGGGACGGTGCATCTGGCCGTGTCGTTACTGGGGGACACCCTGGAGCCGGACACCCTGGACGTGGTGGTGGAGGCCACGGGGGCGGACGCAATGGCCCTGACGGCCTTTGCCCTGGATGACCCGGTGGAGCTGGTCCACCGGGGAGAACGGCTGCTGCTGTGCTATATCCAGAGCGTGACCCGGACGGGGCCCAAGACCTACCGGGTATATGCCACCAGCGGGGTGGGCCTGCTGATCCGGCGGCCCCACCGGGGCGGCATCTACACCGGGCAGACGGTGGACCAGGTGCTGCCGGGCATCTTTGGCAGCATCCCCTACCGGTGCAAGACGGGGCTGGGGCGGCGGCAGCTATATGGCTGGCTGCCCTATTGCAAGCCCCAGGACAGCAGCGCCCGGGACAACCTGGCCAGCATCCTGTACACCATCGGGGGCACGGTGCGGGCAGACCGCAACGGGGCGCTGATGATCGTGCCCCTGTGGGACGGCTACAGCAGCGCCCTGGGCCTGGACAAGCTGGGGGACAGCGCATCGGCGGCCATGGACGGACAGGTGACGGGCATCTCGGTGACAGAGCACCAGTACCTGGAGAGCAAGGAGACGGTGGACCTATACGAGGGGGCCGCCGCTGACGGCTATGAGGTGGTGTTTGATGAGCCGGTGCACCACCTGGAGGCCACGGGCTTTGCGATTTTGGAGAGCGGAGCCAACTACGCGATCCTGGGCGCTGGGTATGGCAAGCTGGTGGGCCACAAGTACACCCACATCACCCTGGCCGTCACCCGGGATCTGAGCCCCGGCCGGACGGAGAACATCGTGGCGGTGGAGGACCAGTATCTGGTGGGACCCATGGCAAGCTCCGCCGTGGCGGACCGGCTGGCCAACTATCACAGCCACAAGGAGACCATCAGCGCCCCGGCGGTGTATCTGGATGAGCTGCCGGGAAACCGGCTGTACACCGCCCACCCCTATGACAAGGTGGCCCTGGGTGCCTGTCTGACCACGGCGGACATCACCCTGAGCGTCCACCTGGCCGCCCAGATGGACATGCTGGCGGGGTATGTGCCCCTGGCGGACGATGACTACTATGACATGGTGGAGCTGATCGACACGGACACCACCTGGACGGCCCAGGCGGACGGGGAGATCACCGTGATCCTCATCGGCGGCGGAGGAGGAGGAGACGGCGGCGGCGCAGGCCAGGACAACGCCCGGGGCTCGGGCACCTGGCGGGGCGCCGGCGGCCTGGGCGGTCTGGCCGGGGCCGCCGGGAAGATCTACCGCACCAAACTGGCCGTGACCGCCGGACAGAGCTTTGCCGTCCGCCCGGGTGCGGCAGGCGTGGGCGGAGCCCCCGGCACCACCGACGGCGCAGAGGGCGCAAAGGGCACCCCCGGCGGGGAGAGCACCTTTGGGACCCTGTCCTCCGCCAGCGGAGCCACCTCGGAGGTGGGGTGGCTGGATCAGACCAATGGCCGCACCTATGGACACCCTGGGACGGACGGCGTGGCCGGAGCAGACGGCGGCAAATCCGGCCAAAAGGGCGGAGACGTGACCTGGGGCGACACCACCTATCCCGGCGGCAACGCCGGGGCCAGCGGAAGCGGCGGCGGTGGCGGAGGTGGCGGCGGCGCAGCCGCCGGGACCCGTGGCCTACCCGGATTTAAGGCCGGGACGGGCACCCACTCAGGCATAGACGGCGGCGACGGCGGCCCTGGCGTATCCCCCGCCTTTGCCGGGGCGGACGGAGCAAACTACGGCGATGCAGGCTCCGGCGGCCACGGCGGCGGCGCTGGCGGCCAGGGCGGCACGGGCAAGATATCCGGTTACGGCGGCTCGGGCGCGGCGGGCTCCCGGGGCGGCGACGGGAAGCCGGGGTGCGTGCTGCTGTACTACCGGCAGCCCAAGCAGACGGTGAGCGGCTGGGGCGTGACCAGCAAGAGACAGTGGCGGCTGGATAAGTATGGGCGGCGGTGCATTGTGTAGGCCCTCTCAGTCAGCTGCGCTGACAGCTAGCCCTATCCCTTTTGTCCCGTTGGGACATTTCCCCTTGACAAGGGGAATCGGCCCCACAGGGGGAGCCAATGGGGGCAGCACCACCGGAAGCCGGTGTAGGGGCGGATAGCATCCGCCCGGGGCCCAGGGGAGCCCTTCGGCGTTCCCCTCATCCGGCCCTGCGGGCCACCTTCCCCCAGGGGAAGGCTGAACGACAAAGGAGGTAGATCATGGCAACCACAGAGGAGAGACTGGCGGCGCTGGAGGCCAAACTGGCCGCCCTGACGGAAACAACGCCCACGACCTATTACGAGCACCAATACTCCGGGGAGGAGATCGACGCAGCGGTGGGCAGAGCCCTGACCGGCGGAGCCCTGGACACCAGCGTGACCAACGTCAGCAATCAGCTGGGGACGTTGGTGCGGCCGAATCTGCTGGATAACTGGTATTTTGGGCGGCCGGTGAACCAGAGGGGCGGCAAAATCATCCAGCAGGGCGTGAATATCTACACGGACAGCGCCCTGAAAACGCTCATCGGCCCGGCGGACTATGCCTGCCCGGTGGTGGAGCTGACCAGCACATACGCCAAAGTGCGGGACGCAAAAAACACCAGCAGCTATTACTATGCCGCACCGGCGGATGTTGTGCGGGGGTATACGGGCAATGGGTATGGGGTGGATAGGTGGATTACTGACATCAACGCCGGTGGAGCTGTTTTGGTCGGCAGTAACGGGATTATGTTAACGGCGCAGGGGATGTACTGGGGTGAGCGATTATCAAATATTGCAGACCTTTCCGGTAAGACGATGACGGCAAGCGTTTTGATGTCGGATGGTTCAATTTTTTACGGCACGGTCGTCATTTCGTGGGACCTGAATGTCCCGCAATCGTTTATCAACAACAGTTTTATCCTTATGTATGCCAATAAAATTGGTGATGACCTTGCACAGATTGAGATTGCAACCCATACTGCAAACGTGACCATCCTCGCCGCCAAGCTCGAAATCGGCCCCACGCAGACCCTGGCGCATCGGGAGGGCGACCGGTGGGTCATGAATGAGGTGCCGGAGTATGGGGAGCAGCTGAGGAGGTGCCAGAGGTATCACCGCGAGATTGAACGAAGTAATTATGGCACGTTCGCTTTTGGTATGTCGACTTCCGCTACTGAAATCGATTTTCTTATTCCTCTTAATCCGCCTATGCGTGTTGCGCCGAGTGTTTCTTTTGAAGGTTCTTTCGCGACAAATGGCGTTTCCTTTAATTCTATTTCGTCACTTGTAGTTGTCAAAAGTTACCCCGATGGAATTATGCTACGCGCCACGGGTTCTGGTTTTGTTAGAGGTGAGGAAAGAACGTTGCAAGTTTCATCAGCAGCCACTTCCAAAATTATTATTTCCGCCGACCTATAAGGAGGTGACAACGTGGATATTAAGCTGCATGGGGCCCAGGCCCCCAAGAGCCGGGTGTATATCCTGACGGACGAGGCGGGGCGGTTGCTGCGGCTGGAGGGGGAGTACAGTCTCCCCGCCGACCTGACCGGCTGGACCCTCATCGAGGAGGGACCAGCCTGCGACCGGCTCAATCTGGCACAGAGCCACTATCTGGACGGCCCCCTGTACGACGATCAGGGCCGCCCACGATACCGGTGGGACGGGGTGAACATCCGGGCAGTAGAGGACGAGGAGGAGGTGGGAGTGTGAGTGAGGCGATTTTGGTGGCTATCATCACCGGCGTGACCACGCTGGGCGGCGTGCTGATCGCCAACAGCCGCAACCAGGCAGTCACCGACGCTAAACTGTCGGAGCTGACCCGGGAGGTGCGGGAACACAACAACTTTGCACGGCGTGTGCCGGTGGTGGAGGAACAGATCAAGGTCATCAATCACCGACTCAAAGATTTGGAAGAAAATGAAAGGGGGTGAGATTATGGAGAACATCGGAATTGCCAGCGTGGCGGCTATCACGGTCATCTGCTATCTGGTGGGGCTGTGCGTCAAGGCTGTGCCCGGCGTGGAGGACAAGTACATCCCCATCTGCTGCGGCGTGGCCGGGGCGGCGCTGGGCGTGGCCGGGCTGTATCTGGGCCTGCCGGACTTCCCGGCAAACGATCCGCTGACCGCTCTGGCGGTGGGCATCGTGTCCGGGCTGGCGGCGACGGGAGTCAACCAGGCGGTGAAGCAGCTGGGGAAGTAAGTTAGGAGTGATGAGATAGGAGTTAACTCATCACTCATCACTCCTAACTCATCCCTGAAAGAATACTGTCGACTATAGAAAGGAAGTTTTTTATGAACACCAACACTCTGTTTGACATCTACACCATCAACCACCAGACCCCCGGCGAGGACCTGACCGTCTCCATGGCTAAGTTCCAGGCCAAGCTCCCCGGCGTTCTGCCCCACGAGGAGGCCAAGGTCATGCGGGAGTTCATTGGCCGCCACGGCAAGGCCCTGGCCGTGGCGTTCCGCAAGGGCAAGGCGGCTTTCCAGGCCGTGGCGGAGGTCCTGGAGGCCGAGGACAATGAGGCCGCCCAGTGAGGCTGTACACGGCCCTGCTGACCCAGAACGACTGCTACCGTAAGGGCAGGTACATCCGGCCCCGTGGGGTGATGGTACACTCCACGGGGGCCGCCAATCCCTGGCTGCGGCGGTATATCTCCCCGGACGACGGGCGGCTGGGTGAGCCGTCCTCCCGCCACTGGAACCAGGGCGGCGTCGGCGCCTGCGTCCACGCCATGATCGGGAAGCTGGCGGACGGCTCCGTGTGTGCCTATCAGACCCTGCCCTGGAATATGCGGGGGTGGCACTGCGGGCGCAGCGGCAACGACACTCACATTGCCTTTGAGATCTGCGAGGACGGGCTGGAAGATGAGGTCTATTTCCGGCAGACGTACCGGGCCGCCGTGGAGCTGACGGCCTACCTGTGCAAGCGGTTCGGCCTGGACCCCCTGGCCGACGGGGTGGTGTTGTGCCACAGCGAGGGCTATCAGCGGGGCATTGCGTCCAACCACGCGGACGTGATGCACTGGTGGGGCGAGTTTGGCGTGGACATGGATGACTTCCGGGCCGATGTGGCGGCGGAAATGCAGGGAGGTGATGACATGACGGAGGCACAGGTGCGGCAGATCGTCCGGGAGGAGATCGCCGCCTTGCAGCTCCAGCGGGCGGAGCTGCCGGCCAGCGACTGGGCCAGAGATCAGCTGGCCGCCGCCGTGGCCGCCGGGATCACCGACGGCAAGCGGCCCCAGGCCCACGCCACCCGGCAAGAGGTGGCGATCATGGTGAGCAAGGCGACGGAGGGCAAGTGAGTGAGCAGTCTGGCGTCTGAGATGCTCCGGGACAGCAAGCGGCGGCTGGCGTTCTGGCGCTGCGCCGCCCTGGTCCTGGGGCTGCTGCTATGGCGGGAGCGGCTCAGATAACCCGAGGAGGGCATCATGGGCTTAGCAGAGTTTACCGCCCGGGAGTGCGACTACTTCCGGGCGGCGTGCAACTTCACCGCCCCGGAGCGGGCGGTGTTTGACCTGCGGGTGCGGGGGTGCAGCATCGTGGAGATCTCCATGGAGCTGCACGTCTCCGCCTCCACCGTGGACCGGCGTGTCCGGGCCGTAAAACGTAAAATCGAGAGAGTGCTGTAAGGGCATAGTAATACCCCCGGGCCGTGTGCGGCTCGGGGGTGTTGTTGTTATTTGCGCTTGTACAGGCCCTCCGCCTGGGCCAGGAGGAGGCGGAGGTAAGCTGGGCAGGATCGGGCGCCGCGCTCCCAATCCTCTATAGTACGGCATGGGATACAGTGGCGCTCGGCAAAGGCCCGCTGAGATAGGCCAGTGGCGGCTCGGATATCGGACACGGACAGGTGGGCCACGTCCCACACCTGCCCCAACTCCTCCACCAGAGCCGGGTCCACCGGGGCCGCCTCATCCGCCCCGGCGAAGAGGGAGGACAGGGACCAATCCGAGACAAAGGCGTCACGGTCCGGGGTGGAGAGGGCATCGGAAAAAACGGTGTTAAATTGCTTATCGGTCATGTTGATCCTCCAACTCTTTTAATTTTGCATCTCTGGCCGCTATGGCCTCATCAATCGTTTTGTGGGTGCCGGCGTAATAGCGTTGGCCACATACCAGGCATGCTTTTGGGCGGCCACTTTGTCACGGTTTGCCTCACGATAGGCCCGACTCCGAGCAATAACTCTATCCTTGTTGGCTGCATACCATGCCCGGTCGTAAGCCTTGATTTTTTCGCGATCAGGTTGATTTTTACCGCTGCTCATAGTCAGCAATCTCCTGGCCCTCAAAGACATCGACACAGATATCCTCGTCGATGACGGCCTCACCGTCAGAGTTGATGGTCCAGCGGGCACCCTCGCCCTCACCGCCGTTCTCGGCCATGTCGATGCAGTAGTCCACATCCTCGACGGTGTAGGTGTCGGTCTCCTCGTCATAGGGGAGCTGCGCCGCGTCAAAGTAGTCCAGGCTAAAATCGGGATCGTAGCCGGAGCCGTTCCAGCGGTGGATCAGGATCAAAACGGTACGCTTGCCATCGGTCATCTTCATAATTTTTTCCTCCTGGGCTGTGCCCCTCTTGATGGTCTAAGTATACCACGCATTGCGTGGCAAGTCAAGAGGTTTTGCAAAAATTTTGACGTAAAAATGACGTAAAATTGACGTGGGGCCGTGCTGAAAATGGGGTAAACTGGTATCAGATGGAGGTGGTGGAGGATGGCAAACTATCCGCCCTATGGTTACAAGAGTTACAAGGACACGCAAATGGACATGGACCCGGGACAGTCTGGGTATTATATCAACCAACAGATGGCACAGCATCGCTCACAGGCCCAGCAGATGGCCCCCGAGCCACGGTACATCGTGCGGCCTGTGGCCAGTGAGATGGAGGCCATGGCGGCCCCGACCCCGTTTGACGGCTCCGTCCTGCTGATGACGGACCTGTCCCACGGGATGATCTATGCTAAGTCCCTTAACTGTGCGGACGGGACGGCCCTGTTTGGGCGGTACGCCGCCCAGGCCCCGGTCCCGGCGGAGCCGGCAGAACAATACGCCCCCATGTCCGCCGTGGATCAGCTGCGGCGGGAGCTGGAGGCCCTGCGGGCAGAGCTGCCCGGCACTAAGTCAGCCCCCGGCCGGGGCGGGAAGAAGGAGGCGTCGGAGACATGATGGGCAACCCTCTCCAGATGTTGATGCAGGCGGCCCAGATGGGCCGGGACCCCATGGCGATGCTCCAGCAGATGGCCGGGAGCAATCCACAGGCCGCCCAGGCTATGCGCCTGATGCAGGGCAAGACCCCCCAGCAGCTCCAGCAGATCGCCACTAACATGGCCAAGCAGCGGGGGACCACCCCCGAGGCCATTGCCCAGGCGATGGGTATCCCCTTTAGGCGCTGACGGCAGCGCGACCTTATCAGGTGGCGGACCTTGACAAAACCCGCTCTCAACTGGATGCGTCCGGCGGGAGCGCGCGGCCCGCCGCGCAAATATACTGATAAGGAGACTATACCATGGATAACGATTTTGCAACTGGTTACGCCCTGGGCTCTGACTCCGCCTCCGGCGACCGCAACAACAGCGGTTTTTGGGGCGGTGATGGCTGGTGGGCCATTATCATCTTTGCCATGATCTTCGGCTGGGGCAACGGCGGCTGGGGCGGCTTTGGCGGCGGCAACGGCGGCGGTTATGCGGCCACTGCTGCCACCCAGGCGGACATCCAGCGGGGCTTTGACAACTCCGCCGTGATCGGCAAGCTGGACGGGATCAACAACGGCCTGTGCGATGGTTTTTACGCCGTCAACAACGGCCTGTTGACGGCCGCCAACAGCCTGAGCACCGCCATGATGCAGGGCTTTAACGCCCAGGCCATCGCCCAGATGCAGGGGGACAACGCCCTGCAGGCCCAGCTGGCCCAGTGCTGCTGCGACAACCGGGCCGCCGTGGCGGATCTCAAGTACACCATGGCCACCGACACCTGCGCCGTGACCAACGCCGTGCAGACTGCCGCCCGGGACATCATCGACAGTAACAACGCCGGTACCCGGGCGATCCTGGACTATCTGTGTCAGGACAAGATTGCCGCCCTCCAGGCCGAAAACAACGACCTGCGCCGGGCCGCCAGTCAGGACCGCCAGAATGCCCTGCTGACTGCGAGCATGACTGCCCAGACCAACCAGATCATCGGCACCCTGCGGGCCCCCACTCCCGTGCCGGCCTATCAGGTGCCCAACCCAAACGGCTACTATAACGGCTGTGGCTGCAACAGCGGCTGCGGATGTTGAGACTTCGGGGGCGGTCAACTGACCGCCCCCTGAACAGAAGGAGTGTGAGACTATGGCTTGCAGCAATAAACCCTGCCGCCTGTGCAAGCGGCTGGTGATCTCTCAGGCCGTCACCTACGCCAGCGGCGTGCTGACCATCAATCTGCCCGCCGGGGCGTATGAGGACGGTCAGCGCTACTGCATGGTGATCGCCCAGTCTATCCCGGCGGATGCGATCATCGGGGCCCCCGTGGTGGTGACCATCGGCACGGGCACGGTGCAGTATCCCCTAACTAAGACCAACTGCGCCCAGGCCGTGGCGGCCAACCTGCGCACCCGGACACGGTATCCCGTGTGTGTGTCCACGTCCGCCACCGGCGGGACCTTCCGCCTGCTGTGTCGTGTATGGTGCGCCCCGGACAACCGACTGAGCGCCATTGATGGAGGTGCAGCTGTATGAGGAGAGCAACCAGGATGATGCTGCTGGACCGGGATCGTGAGCGGGAGCGCCGCCGGGAGCGCTACCCCGAGTATATCCCCCAGGGCTATGCCCCCGAGTATGAGGGGCCATACATGGGATGGGACGCCTATATCACCTCCCGCCCGGAGCGTGAGACCAGGCCCACCATGACCTATCTGGATGAGTCCAGGCACTGGCCCATGGAGATGCGGCCCATCGGCTTTGGTCGGGATTGGCCCACCATGGGCGGCGCGGATGCCTCCGTGCCCCGGTATCGGGAGATGGATCGGATGGCCGGCAACCGGGCCGTGAGCGGCCACAGCGAGAGCACCTATATCCGCCCGCTGGACGTGGAGACGGCAGAGGAGTGGGCCGCTGACATGGACAACGAGGACGGCACCCACGGCCCTCACTGGAGCATGGACCAGGTGCGTCAGTTGATGGCCCAGCGTGGGATCACCTGCCCGCTGCCCGACTTTTTTGCGGCCCTCAATACCGTGTACAGCGACTATGTTAAGGTCGCAAAAAAGCACGGCGTGGGCGGCAACATGGACTACTATGTGGACATGGCGCTGGCCTGGTTGGACGATAAGGATGCGGTGGAGGACAAGGCCGCCGCCTACTATCGGTACGTCGTCAAGCATTGATTTTTTCAGGGGCGGTCCGTGCTGGATCGCCCCTGAAATTTTGCACAATTTTAGGGTGTTAGTTGCACGTTAGTTACAATCGTGTTACAATACAGGGCAAAAATGTAGTGTTTTCAACGGTTTGCGTGTGCAAAAGTAATTCTTAAATTGAAAAATTTTGGCATGAGAAAAGCACAAAGTTATTTACTTTGTGCTTTTCTGGAGTTTATATGGATATTTTTCATAACTTTTTCGGTATCATTTATTTTGCACGATTTTGTGGTGTTAGTTACACTATGATACCTTCATAAGCTCACCTCGGAGGTAGTCCGGGGTGAGCTTGGTGTAGTGATCTGTGATGCTCTTATCGGCGTGGCCGATCATGCGGCGGATGGCAAGCTCATCGGCTCCGGCGGCGTGGAGTCGGGAGGCGAACGTATACCGGGCCCAGTGCGGGGTGGCGTCCGGGGCACCGATGGCCTGCATGACGTCCTTAAATCGGAGACGGTAGCGATCATCCGAGAGCGGTGTCCCGTCGTCCTTGCAGATGATGGTCTGGCCGCCTTTAGCCAACCAGGCCAGCAGATAGGGCTTGATGCGAGGATGGACGGGCACGATCCGGTTGCGGCCTGCGTCCGTCTTGAGCCCGCCCACCAGATAGTCCCCGTCCGGGTGGTAGGCGGTGGGTGTCAGCTGCAGCAGCTCCGACACCCGGAAGCCTGTATAGCACAGGATCATGGCGGTATCCGCCCACGGCGTGCCGGCGGCGGCCAGCTGCTGGAGCTTGCCCAGCTGGATATCATCCAGCCCGTCACGCTTTTGCCGGGCCTGGGCATGGGGCAGGTCCACAAATGCTGAGTAGTCCTTTAGGATGATATCCCGCTGCATGGCGTATTTATTGAGTACCCCCATAAGCACCTTGATTTTGGCCGAGGTGCTGGGGGCCAGACCGCCCTCGATAGCCTGGTCAATGCAGCTCTGCCACTGGTCCAGGGTGATGAGCCGCATTTTGCAGTCCGCCAGGGGCTGCAGATAGCGCCAGGCAAAGCGGTGGACGGCGGCGGCGCTGTCGCTGATCTTGAGATAGTGCCGCTCGGACCACGCCGCATAGACCTGGGCAAGCGTCCAGTTTGCGGCGGTCTCTTCAGGGGCCGTGTGGGTGCGGCACCAGTCATCCAGGGCGGCCTGAGCATCGGCGGCTTTGGCGTGGTAGGACAGATAGTGCTGCCGGATGCGGCCCCGCTCGTTTTTGGCCGGGACGCGGACGGCCCAGGGCTTGCGGCGGTTTCCCGGGAGCTTAACAATGCTGCCGGTTCCGTTGGCTCTCTTCATTGACTTTTCCCCCTATTATGATATAATAAGAGGGTAGTTTGTGACCTCCATAGACAACTACCCTCTTGACGTGGATCGCCGGGTTGCCGCCCGGCGATCTATTTTTTTGCCCTGCTCACCAGCAGCGGGAGCAGGCGGTGAGCCCGCGAGACTGTGCCTCGGAGAGCGTGATCTCGGTGGCGCTGCTCATATTGCCGCAGTTGGGCTTGCTGTGGTATTTGGAGCCGCTGGCGGAGACGTACACCGTTTTTTCGGTTGTGGTGTTCGCCGCCGGGGCGCTGGGGGCCGCAAAGGCGTCATACAGCACCTTGCCGCTGTCTGCGGCCAGCAGGTTGTCGCCGTTGGCGCTCTGGACGTAGATCAGGACGGTATAGTCGCCCTGATCGGTGACGGCGCTCTGGGCACCGGCGGCCAGGTTGACCATGGTGGTCTGCAAGTCGGCCCAGTTGGCGGGCTTGGTGCTGCCGTCGCTGTCGCTGACGCCGGGGACGGTGACCACGCACTCCACCCGGCTGTGTTCGGCCACCTTGCGGGTGCTGGAGACGGGATAGCCCTGGCCCTCCAGGTAGGCCTTGACGCCGTCGGCGATCACGTCGATGGGTGCGGCCTGACTGCCTTGGGTGATGGTAACATCGGTCGTGGTGGACCCGGGGGCGCTGGTATCAGCGCCGGTGCTGGTGTCAGCAGAGGCGGACACGGTGGACTGGGCGGGATGCGCGGGCGCGTCAGAGCCGCCGCCGCTCAAAAATGAGTAGATTCCGCAAAATGCGATGATGAGCACAGATATGATGATCGCCCATACCGCGATCCTCACCAGCTTATTGCTGGGCGGCTTTGGGCCGCCTGCCCCGCCCGATGCTCCACCGCCGCCCCAGCCGGTGGTCTTGGAGTAGGAGACGCCGGTGCCGGGGGCTCCGACGGAGGTGGTCACACCACGCTTGGAGTTGACGGAGACGTGGGCCCCCTTGACCCCGGCGCTGATGCCCAGGCTGCCCTTGCCCACGTTGAGCCGGACGCCCTTGCCCAGCCCGATGGACTTACGATATCGCATTCCCACGATATTCACTCCATTCAGATTTTGTTAAGATTTGGCAATTCGACGGGTTTCCCCTGGATTTTTGGAAGCGATTGCCATATAATGACGGCAACCCCACCGCCTGCGGGCTGTGTCCGGTGGCCGCCACCGCCGGGCATGGCCGGGGCGGTGGGGCTCACACATAAGCCATACGGGATCGGAGGTTACCATGTGTCACAGCGACTTGATGAGAGAGCTGGCCCAGCTCCTCCGGCAGCTGCCGGAGCGCGAACAGCGCCTGGTCTTGCAGCTGGCCCGGGGCCTGGCTGCCAACCATCCCAACCCAGGGGGCTGACCGATTTGGTCAGCCTTTTTTTATTCAGAGGGCGGGTCCGTCAGGGCCCGTCCTCTGTGTTGTCTGTGGGGGATTCCGGCGGAGCGACCAGCTCCCGGAGGTAGTGCTCCAGCATCTCCCACTGGTCCTCCCCCAGCCGGGCCAGCACCGACAAAAGCCGGCGCTTAAAATTATCGCTCTCCCCCGCCATGGCGGAGGATACAAAGTCCATAATTTGATCGTCGCGGCTATGGTCCTGGAACATTGGGCCTCGCCCTGTCCTGAGCCACTCCTCACGTACATGGTGTGTTTTGCAGATGAGCGACGTGACTGCATCTATTGGGTCGTTGCGCCCGGTCTCATAATTTGCTATGGTGTTACGCTTAACCCCAATAGAGTCCGCAAACTCTTGTTGTGTAAGTCTGAGGGTGTTGCGCAGCTCTCTGATACGGTTGTACATCGGTATCACCTCCTGCCGTGACATTATAATAGCACACGTTTGTGCGTCTGTCAACAAAAATGTGCGTCTGTCAACAAATTAGGGGTTGACAAATGTGTTGTTGTGACGTATTATAGTCACAGAAGCACAAAGGAGGTGAGCAACACATGACGGCAAAAGAGCAGCGGATCAGTGAGACCATCGCCCGGCTGCTGCCCACCCTGTCCGAGGGGCAGAAGGACTGTTTCCTGGCCTATGCCGAGGGCATGGCAGCGGCGCTGGACACCATCAAGCCCCGGGCCACCTGAGCCCGGGAGAAGGAAAGGAGTGAACCTGGAAAATGGAAAACCGGATGAAAGAGCGACTGGAAAATCTGGAGGCCGGAGCATTGGCCATTGTGAGCGCCATGGGAGATATGCCCTGGTGCTACCAGGTGGAGGTCAACCGGACGGGCGACCCTGGCCGCTATGAGATGCGGGCCTATATGTTGGAGGACCCGAAGGGGCTGCTACGAGACGTGAGGCCTGAGCGGATCGACTGCCTCGGGGTTTTTTGGCGGCGTGCCCGGGACGTGGGCCCCTGCACGCTGGTCATGTACAACACCAACAAGATGGAGCAGGCCTATCGAGCCAAGTTGGACCTGGAGCCGCTGGAGGAGGTGCGAAATGCTGACTGACAAACTGGACAAAATGAGCGAGATCCTGGATGAGCTCAAACAGGTAGCCGCGCAGGACAAAAATATATCCGCCATCGACATCAAAATAGCACAAATTTTACCCGGGTTGAGCACCACAACAAAAAATATACTCATCAAAGAGGATGAGGACGGATCGCTGCGGGATGTGCCGTGTGATGTGAGACCGGGTCCGCAGCCCAGCAAGTACGGCAGGAGAATCTTTTATACCCGCCAAAAGAAGATCGGTAGGTGGCTGGTTATGCTGATCAATAGCGCCAGCGATGAGATTGCCTATCGGGCCAAATGGGGCCTGGAGCCGCTGGAGGAGGTGGAGAAGGATGAGACCTAAGACTGTCGCAGAGATCGACAAAAAGATGGAGCAGCTGGACGCGGCTCTGGCCGAGGTGAAGACGATCCTGCGGGATCTGCCGGATATCTGTAACGTCGATATCTCGCTGAAATCTCTTTGGCCGGAGACGAGATATGACGTTGGCATCCAGCTCCGCGAGGATATCACCGGCTTGCTGCGGGCATCGCCCCCCATGAATGTGGGAACGTGTGTCTACCGCAGCCGGGACATGGGCAGCTATACCCTGGCAATGGTAACTGATACGGATGAGGAGCGGCGCTATATGGCCAGGGTGGAGCCCTGGGGCGGCCACGGAGGGAAAGGAGGCGCGCAAAAATGAGACCTAAGACGCGGGAGGACCCGGCGATCACGGATGAGGAGATCCTGGCCCTGGACAACGTGCCGGTGTCCCTGGCCGCCCGGTATCTGGGCAGCAGCACCGCCACCCTGTACGAGGCCCTGCAGGATGAGCGTGTCCCCTTTGGCTGGGCCGTCCAGCGGAACAGTAACTGGGCGTACCATATCAGCCCGGGCGGCCTGGTCAAGTATAAGCACGGCGAGCTGACCATGTACAAGCTCCGGGACGTGAGCGAGATCATCTGCGGGGACGTGTCCCGCCTGATCGATAAGCGCATGGAGGCCCTGGGCAAGCTGTCCGCCGCCCTGCTGGGGGCGTGAGGAGGTGTGACAAGTGGATAGGCTTGACAAGATGCGGGATTGCCCGTATTTTACGCCGTGCGTGAGACGGCTGTATGCCGATACCCAGGTGATGCACACGGAGGTATATTGCTCCAACGAGACTATGTGCGCCAATTTGGCTCTGAGATTTTTTGACAAGCCGGTTGAGTTTTGTCAGTGGCCCAGCGCGCAAAAAAATCCCCCTGTCGATAGCACCGACAAGGGGGAAGGGTGAGGGGCACTCACCAGACTACAAAGAGATTATATCACAAATCACCAGACTATGCAAGAGGAGATGATCGACATGATGGAGGACGGGACAATCCGCTCGGGGCGCAAAAAGCCCTTTGTGGTCCTCTACCGGGAGGTGGCACGGGACGGACGGCTGTCGCTGTCCGCCCGGGGGCTCTTTACGCTTATGGTGTCCCTGCCCGAGGACTGGAGCTATACCGTGGCCGGACTGGCTAAGGTGGCGCAATGCAGCAAGTACCGCGTCCGCCTGCTGCTGGAGGAGCTGGAAACCGTGGGCTATCTGGTCCGGGGCCAGAGCCACGGCGACGGGGGCAAATTTGGCCCCAATACCTACATTTTGCAGGATGAGAGCCCTTCGCCGTTGTCCCAAAACTCGGACAACGGTGCGCCCCAAAAAGCACCGGCGTCCGAAAAAACCGTCAACGGCGAAAACCGTCAACGGAAAAAACCGTTGACGGAGAATTTGACCCTACAAAATAAAGATAATACAGTAAGATTAGATAATAATAACCCCCCTACCCCCCAGAAGGGGGGCAAGCGGGCCAGCAAATACGACCTTGCGGAGGACGCTAAGCCGATCCTGCGGGCCTATGTGGGCAAGGACGCGGAGCTGTATCAGGCCCTGGCCACGCTGATCGAGGTGCGGGTGGCAAAAAAGGCCGTCAACTCCGCCCGGGCGATCAAGATGCTGCTGACGGAGCTGGATCGTCTGAGCGGCGGCCGTCGGGAGGATAAGCTGGCGCTGGTGCGGCAGTCAGTCACCAACTCCTGGAAATCCGTGTTCCCCCTGCGGGGCGGCGGACAGGGACAGCCCCAGCCGGGGCCCACGCCGCCAAAACGTCAGCGCAAATCCCACGTCGAGATCATCGACGGGGAGGAGGTGGTGGTCTTTGACGATGAGACCACTTGATGCGGAGAACGCCGTGATCGGGTCCATCCTCATCTCGCCGGAGTGCCTGCCTGTGGCCGCCGGCATCCTGAGCCCGGGGGACTTTGGGCTGGAGGCCAACCGGCAGCTGTTTCAGGCGGCCCTGGCTCTGACCCGGGCGGGGAAGCCCGCCGACCCGGTGCTGCTGGGTCAGGAGGCCCGACGCATGGGCGGGTCGGTGTCCAACGAGTACATCCTGCAGCTGATGGACACCACCCCCACGGCGGCCAACGTGGAGGAATACGCCCGGTTGACCCGGGAGAACGCCGTGGCCCGGGGCGTGCGTGAGATGGCCCAGCGCTGTCTGGAACAGCTGGACCGGCAGACCCGCCCCCAGGACATCCTGGAGGAGACGGCCCGGACCCTGGAACAGCTGGAGCAGCAGGGGACAGAGCGGGAGCTCATCAGCCCCCAGGAGGGAATGCTCCGCTTCTATCAGCACCGGGAGGCAGTGGACCGGGGGGAGGGCAAGGGTTTTGTGCCCACGGGCTATCGGGGCCTGGACGACGTGCTGGGGGGCGGGATGCTGGCCAGCGGCATGTACGTCCTGGCCGCCCGCCCTGGCATGGGCAAGACCACCCTGGCCCTGAACATCGCAGACCGGGTGGCCAGGCGGACGGGACCGGTGCTGTTCGTCTCCCTGGAGATGGACGTGGAGCAGCTGGAGGCCAAACGCACCGCCCGGGAGAGCGGCGTGCCGGGGAACCGGCTGCTGATGCAGCGGCTGACGGAGGAGGAATACGCCAAGATGGCCCAGGCTGCCGACGTGCTGAACGAGCTGCCCCTGTACGTCAACCAGAAGGCCAGCGCCACCGTTGCGGAGATGGAGATCCTGGCCCGGAAGGTGCCGGGGCTGGCCCTGATCGTGGTGGACTATCTGGGCAAGATATCGCCGGGGGACCGGGGGCGGATGAGCAGCCGGTATGACTACACCACGGAGATATCCGGGGCCATCAAGACCATGGCCCGGCGGTTCAAAGTGCCGGTGCTGACGCTGGCCCAGCTTAACCGGGAGAGCGAGGCCCGCCAGGACCACCGGCCCCAGCTGTCTGACCTGCGGGACACGGGGGCCATTGAGCAGGACGCAGACGGGGTGATCTTCCTGCTGCGGCCGGAGTATTACGGCGCACCGGAGGGCCGGGACCTGTACGCCCCGGAGGAGCTGGAGGTCATCGTGGCCAAAAACCGCCACGGGGCGACGGGCAGCTGCAAAATGGCTTTCTACCCCGGCACCAGCCGGGTGCTGCCCCTGAGCAACGACCCGAGACGGGCATATAAAAACAAAATTATGATGGATGGCGGACTATCACCGCCGCAAGAGCCGGAGTATAAGCAGGCTGCACTGTACGACCTGCCCGGCTCCACGCCGGTGCCGTGGGAGGGAGGTAGCCCAGTATGAGTTACGATATCAGTCTCCGCGATCCGGTTACCGGAGATGTGTTACACTCGGATGCCCCGCATGATATGCGCGGCGGGACGTATCGTGTCGGTGGGACAAATGAGCTCAGCCTAAATATTACGTACAATTACGCAAAATACTATTGCCGGAATGATGTTTTTGGTTCTGCCGGGATTAAATCCATTTATGGGATGAGCGGGGCTGAGAGCATTCCGTTGATTGGCAAGGCAATCATGGCCCTCGGTGATGATGTATCCGCCGACTATTGGGGCGCAACCGAAGGAAACGCAAAAAGCCCGCTATACCAGCTTTTGGACATGGCAAAAATGAGACCAGACGGCGTGTGGTATGTGGATTAACGTAGGAGGGATAACATGGGCAATAATGTGGATTGTAACACGATCAATGAGCTGTGGGAGCTGGATGCCCGCAGGATGGACTATCGCCGGGCGGCGGACTATCACCGCCGCAAGAGCCACCAGGCCGCCATGCGGCGGCACGGACTGATCCGCTTTGCCCAGGGCGTGGCCGCGATGGCTGCCTTGTGGGCGGTGGTCATGATGGTCTGGGGGTGAGCGGGGATGCTCAACAAGATCATCATCATGGGCCGCCTTGGGCGGGACCCGGAGGTGCGGTATACCAGCACCGGCAAGCCGGTGGCCTCCTTCACTCTGGCCGTGGACCGGGACTTTAAGGGCCAGGACGGCCGCCGGGAGACGGACTGGCTCCAGATCGTGGCCTGGGACGCTAAGGCCAGATTTGCCCAGCAGTATTTCCGCAAGGGCCAGCAGGCCCTTGTGGAGGGCCGTCTCCAGGTGCGGGACTGGACCGCCAACGACGGCAGCAAGCGCCGGGCCTGCGAGATCGTGGCCGATAATATCTATTTCGCCGGGGCCAAAGCGGCCCCGGCCAGCGAAGGGAACGCAGACGAGGCAACGCTCCCGCCGCCTGTCCAGACTCCGATGGAGGACATGGGCGACGGTGAGCCGCTGCCGTTTTGAGGAGGCAAAAAATGGAACTGAACGTAAAACTGGACTCGATGGCCTTTCTGCCGGAGCGGGCGCACCCTACCGATGCGGGGCTGGATCTGAGGACACCCCACGACGTGCTGGTGATGCCGGGCGTGGGTGCCGTGGTCGATACGGGGGTACATATCCAGCTGCCCGCCGGGACCGTGGGGATGCTCAAGAGCAAGAGCGGGCTCAACGTCAAGCACGGGATCGTGAGCGAGGGCGTGATCGACGAGGGCTACACGGGCACGATCCTGGTCAAGCTCTATAACCACGGCCCCAGGGCGGTACAATTCCGCCGGGGCGACAAGATCACCCAGCTGGTGGTGCTGCCGGTGGTGTACCCCGACGTGGTGCAGGCGGAGGAGATCACCGGAGGCCCCCGGGGGGATCAGGGCTATGGGAGCACGGGGAGGTGATGGGCAGTGACCAACGCCGAACGTATCCGCCCCATAACCAACGAGGAGCTTATCCAGGCACTGCGTAATTGCAGCTCTGTGGACGGCGAGTGTGAGGGTTGTCCGATGTACGACCACAAGGATGTATCCGACGAGTGCATCAACGAGGTCGTGCGGCTGGCCGCTGACCGGCTGGAGGCGCTGACGGATCAGCTGCATTATGCCCAGGCAGAGCGGGACGTTGTAACAAAGCGGATAATCGCCATGGAGATTGAGAGGGCAACGAAGGAGGACACGGAATGACAAACGACATTTTGGGCCTGTATGGCCCGGAAGATAGCAAATACCTCCGCCTGGTGGCCCGCCGGGCGGCGGAGAAGGGAATCAAGACGGCCTGGGTGGCCGGGCCCACGCCCGGCTGCGTGGCCTATGTGGTCGACACGGATGCCGGGTGGCCTATGTGGGACCTGACCCCCGAGGAGGACGTGGACAACATCCAGCACTCGGGGATGTCCTGCTGTGCGGCGGTGGTGCTGTGGTATATCTGTAGTCTGACACGTGACCGGCGGGTGTGCATCATTGGCCGGGGCCATGCCGTGCAGTGGATGTATAGGGTCATGCTCTGTTATAACTATTATGTTGACCAGTGCAGCAGCGCGGCCCTGGACATGGCCTATCGGGTGTCACGGGCGGACATCATCGTCAACAGCGCTGACGCTGTGACCGAGGAGGTGCTGGGTGCGGTGCCCGCCTCCGCCATTGTCATTGACATCAGCGGCAGCATGGAGCCGCTGAGAGACCGGGTGGCGGACTATATGCCCCGGGACTATGTAGGCCGCTGGAACATTGAGGAGCTGCTGCGCCGGGTGCGGGAGCGGATCGAGGAGGAGGGTGAGACGGATGGGTGAGTACAACGAGGAGTTTGACCGCTTGAGGCGTAACCGGGTCCAGGTATCGTTTTACAAGTACGGCCCAGCCTCCAAAAACTTTGGAGAGGGCCGGGTGGATGCCTATTTGACGGCCCTGCGATGTCTGGAGGCTTTTGAGCGAGACCACAACCTGGAGCACCTGGTGGATGCGGCCAACTATCTGATGTTTCGTTTTTCCTTTCCGTTGCCCGGGGATTATTTCCGGGCAACAGATAGTGCGGAGAGTGTTGGGACTGTGGGCACACCTATCAATATGGAGCGAGGTGCATCTGTATGAGTAATTTTGTCCAGCGCCTCCAGCGGGCGCGAGATGAGGCCATGCGTGTGGCGGAGCGCTGCACCCGGCAGTATGAGATGGACGTGTGGCAGATCGCGCTGGCCCGGTATGATAAGCTCAAGCTGGGCTATCAGCGGATCATGGAGATCACCGCCCTGGCCGACCAGGTGCGGGAGGAGTACAGCGGGGCCGTGCTGGCCGGGCCGGAGCAGGACGTCCACCGCGCCCACATGGACGCGGAACTGGCGCAGATCATGCGGGATCAGGCCGACAGGCTCATCCCCTTTGAGCGGCGTTACCCGGAGCTGGGCTCGGATACGTATAGGGGGCGCAAACATGGCGTATAAGCGTAAGCGGACTTGTGACAACTGTGTATATTGGCGGGTGCTGTCCGCCGCCGGATATAAGGGGCCGGGCAAGGCCTGCCACTATCTGCTGTGGACGGGCCAGCGCCGCAAGATCGCAAAGACGGGCCGGTGCCTGTCCTGGACGGGTACCGGCGGAACCCACCAAAAGCATATCTTCCGGCTGTACCGGCCCGCCGAAAATAAGATGGGAGGGAACTTATGAAATACGAGGATCTCAATAAGTCACGGAGACTTTGCAGCTCCGTGGCCTGTTGTGAGGACTGCCCTGTTAATGCCCACGATAAGCCGACCACCATCATGTGCTACAGAGTGGCTATGGAGCTGGCTGGTGAGGAGCTTGCGGAGATAGTTAGGAGACGCTGGCCGGATGAGTAAGACACTCAAACAGACCCGGGCGGGGCGGCTGGTGTGCGCCGTGGTGTACACCACGCCAACCGCCGGGGAGACGGCCAGGACCCGGGGCCAAAAGCTCCGGGCCAGCGCCGCCGCCCGGGAAAAGCTCAATGCCCGCACATCGTTCCAAAAGCTGGAAAGAGTGCTTGCCGCAAATTTTGACACCGGGGACCTGTTTGTCACCCTCACCTATGACGACCAGCACCTGCCGGATTGCCGTGATGCGGCGGTCCGGCGGATGCGGTCCTTCCTCTCCCGGTTCCGGGCGCTGCGCCGGAGCCGGGGGGAGGAGACCAGATATGTATATATCACAGAGGGCTGCTATCCAGGTGGGCGGCTGCACCACCATATGGTGCTTAACAGCACCGGTCAGGACGTGGAGGATCTCCGCAAGGCGTGGCGATGCGGACAGGACGTGGAGGTGATCCGCCTGACCATCGACCGGGCCCACAGCTACGAGGACCTGGCCAGCTACCTGACTAAGGAGCCCAGGGAGTGGGGACACCCGCGTGTGGGGGAGCGGACCTGGACACCGGCGCTCCACCTCCGTCAGCCGGAGCCGGAGACGGAGCGTGTCCCGGACTATGTCACCCTGGCCGCACCGCCGGAGGCGGAGGTGCTGGCCAACGAGGGGCCGATCCGCAACGGCTACGGGGAGTATGCCTGGATCAAGTACCTGCTGCCGCCAACCGATACTAACAGCCGCCGCAGATCTAAGCGGCGGAGACTGCCGAAAGAATAGCTTTTCTATTCTTTTCGGGCTTGGGGGTAAGTATATCTTCTTCGTTTTCAAAACAAAAGGAGGAAAAAAGATTGCAAACAACGGCAAAGAGTGGTAAACTGATAGTGCAAGGCGGATGGGCTATGTGCCCACTGTGCGGCAAGGGCAAACTCCAGCGGGTCCTGCCGACAACGTCCGCCAAGAATCTCCCCCGGTATTGCAAACGCTGCCGCCGGGAGATCGTGATAGACATAGCGCCTGAGCCCGTGTCACATGACCAGCGCCTGAGCCTAGACTAACCCGAGAGGGGGTGTCGTGGCCCAGGCGCTTTTTTCGTCCGCCGGATGTGATAGCCCGGGGGCGGAGCGCCACGGCCGTGGCCCATGGATTACAAGTCTAAGCGCTGGGCGGCCGCACGTCGTGCTGCCCTGCGACGGGATCGCCACCAGTGCCGGGAGTGCAGCCGCTACGGCCTGGCGGTCAACGCCTCGGTGGTGCATCACGCCTGGCCCGCAGAGGACTGGCCGGAGCTGGCCTGGACGGCGTGGAATCTGGTCAGCCTGTGCCCGGCGTGTCACAACGCCATGCACGACAGAGACACCGGCGCACTGACGGCTCGGGGCATGGCGCTCCGCCGCCGTGTCACCCCCCCTCCCAAGGCCCCTCGCCGCGCTCCCTAGGGC
>ERZ1034980.403-NODE-403-length-33137-cov-45.384832_pt1 | contig 33137 bp, 23 predicted proteins | sample MGYA00520622_ERZ1034980 | MGnify/ENA primary metagenome ERZ1034980 (study PRJEB33766, sample SAMN09781791) | gut metagenome | biome: gut microbiome | host: Homo sapiens | place: Madagascar | study: EMG produced TPA metagenomics assembly of the PRJNA485056 data...
CGACCTCTATCTCTACCACTGGAGAGGCAACTACTCTCTGGAGGAGACGGTCAGCTGTCTCGAGGAGCTGCGCGCCGAGGGCCTCATCAAAGCCTGGGGCGTTTCCAACTTCGACATCGACGATATGGAGGAGCTCTGGGAGATCCCAGAGGGCCGGAACTGTCAGGTGAACCAGGTGCTCTACCATACCGGCTCCCGTGGCATCGAGTACTCCCTTCTTCCGTGGATGCGGAAGAACCAGGTAGCCCTCATGGCCTACTGTCCGCTCGCGCAGGCCGGCTCACTCCGGAGTGGTCTCTTCTCAAACAAGACCCTGCAGAGCATCGCTGAAGCGCATCATGCGACGGTGCCGCAGATTCTGCTCGCCTGGAACATCCGCGACGGGCACACCATCGCGATTCCACGCAGCTCTCGTGCGGAGCATACGCTGGCCAATGCAGGCGCCGATCAGATCACACTGAATCCGGAGGAGCTGCAGGCCATCGATCGCGTATATCCGAAGCCGACGCACAAAGAGTACTTAGATATGCAGTAAACAGAAAATACGAAAACGGACAGGGCACTCCGCACTCACCTTACATAATGGCCGGCAGTTTGATATAATGGAATATATTGAAACAAATTGAAATGGAGAATGCCATGGCCAATATAGCACTGCTGGTTCCGAATGATGAGCTCTTTCGTCTGACGCATGATGTGCTGCAGGAGCAGCAGAAGCGTCTGTTTCTGATGAAGGTGATCGAGTCGGAGCGAGCGGTGATGGAGGCGCGGCAGGCCATCAATCAGGGGGCCGATATCATCATCGCACGTGGTCTGCAGGCGACGATCATCAAGCAGTATACGGACATCCCGGTGGTGGAGATCGTGCTGACCCGGCAGGGTGTGATCGACATGCTCGAGCGTGCGAAGCGGGTCGTACATAAGTCGCATCCGCATATCGCGATCGTGACCTTCAAGAACATGGCCTGCGACATGTCCGGACTCGATGAGCAGTGCGGGGTGCATCTCCATGAGTACTTCGTGCAGAACCCGGAGCTGCTGCGGCCGGCAGCCATGCAGGCGATCGAAGATAAGGTGGACCTCATCATCGGGGGACAGACGGTGCTGACCGTCGCGGATGATGCGGGGATTCCATCGATTTTTATCACGAATACGGAGGATGCCGTCGAGGCAGCGATCAAGGAGGCTTTTCAGCTTGCGGCAACCTTTGATGGGAACGGCGGGCTTCCGGAGGCGACGTACCGAAAGACGGAGACCGTCGGAAAGGCTTCGTCCTTCGTGAATTTCCCATACAACAGTGCGCGCATGCAGGCGGCAGTGACGCTGGCGGAGCAGCTGGCGGCGACAGACTGTCCGAAGCTCCTGATCGAGCCGGTGGGACGGCTCTACCGTGCCTTTGCAAACGCCATGCACAACAAGTCGAAGCATTCGCAGGAGAAGCTCGTGGAGTACGACTGCATCGCCGGGGAGTCGGCTTATGAGGCGCTGTTCGGTCGGCTCGGAAAGATGAACGATGCCGCGAAGGGCACCCTTCAGATCAACTTCATCGAGCATCTCGATCTGCGCTCGCAGAAGAAGCTGCTGGAGATTCTGATGTTCCGTAATGTCATCGTCGTGACGAAGAAGACGGACCTTCGGACGTATCTGCTGCCGGAGCTCTATGAGCGCCTGATCGCGTTTGCGATTCGCATACCGATGCTCATGGAAACGCCGGAGGAGATTCCCTTCCTCGCGGATATCTATATGCGGCGGCTTGCGGAGCAGTACGGACGTTACCATGTGCTGACGAAGGACGCGATGAAAACGATCGCCGGACTCAGATGGGATGGCGGACGTATACAGCTCGAGAGCTTCCTCGAGCGACTCGTCATCACGGCGGATCATCGAAGTATCCGTCCGGATGACATCACGAAGCTGTACGCGATGATCTACGGGGCAGAGACATTGGCCTCCGGAACGGAAGTGGACAGAAGCACTGACGGCGGCGCGATGAACGCCGGTGGACAGCACGAGGACGCTGAGCGTTCGGTCGGGGGAACGGCAGAAGGTGATGCAGTGCGTTCGGATGCGGGTGCGAATCCGGCCCTGTCCGTGCAGGCGATGGAGCGGGAGCGCATCGTGCGGGTGCTCGCCGAGTGCATGGGCAGCCGGGAGAAGGCCGCGGAGAAGCTCGGAATCAGTAAAACCACGCTGTGGCGAAAGCTCCGGCAGTATCAGATCATCTGAGACGGCCCGGCAGACCGATGCGGGTGTATAACAAACAGGATAGATGACGCCGGGGCCTTCAGACCTGCGTGAAGATAGTGAAGTGAATCGAGGATTCAGAGGAGGACAGGATGGATTACAGAAGATTCGGAAATCAGATCGTGTTACGTGTGGATCGCGATGAAGAGGTCATGACGGAGATTACAGCACTCTGTGAAAACGAAAATATACGTCTCGCGTCCATCAGCGGACTGGGTGCGGCCGATCATCTCGTGATGGGACTCTACGATGTGGAGGCACAGAAATTCACGGAGACCGTGCTGGATCAGCCGCTCGAAATCACGTCCATCGTCGGCAGTGTTACGGAGATGGATGGAAAGCCGTATCTCCATGTGCATATCACGGTGGCGGATGTGGATGGACACGCCTTCGGCGGACATCTGAAGTCCGTGCGCATCGGTGGAACCGCCGAGATCTTCCTCACGGTCATCGACGGGCAGGTCGGCCGGAAGAAGGATGAAATCACGGGAACCGGACTGAATCTTTTTGATTTCAGCAGCGAAAATGATCATATAATGACTGCCGAAGGGCAGCAGGAGGTATAACATGAAATTTCTTTTTGCTTCGGATTCCTTTAAGGGAACCCTCTCCAGCGACCAGACCATCGAGCTCCTCACGAAGGCAGCCGAGGAGGTTTTCGGCAGCTGTGAGACCAGTGGTGTGCCGGTGGCGGACGGCGGCGAGGGTACGACCGATGCCGTTGTAAAGGCGAGAAACGGTGAGATCATCACGGTGCCGGTACATGGCCCTCTGATGGAGATGGAGCAGGGCTTCTATGGCCGTCTGTCCGGCAGCGAGGCGATCCTCGAGATGGCGGCGGCATCCGGACTTCCGATGGTGCCGGAGGAGAAGCGAAATCCGCTGAACACCACGACCTACGGCACCGGTGAGCTGCTGAAGGCGGCGCTCGATGCCGGCTACACGGAAATCGCCATCGCGATCGGAGGATCGGCGACCAATGATGGCGGCATGGGCTTCGCCTCCGCCCTCGGCGTCCGTTTCCTCGATCAGGATGGAAATGTGCTCGAAGGCCGTGGTGAGGACCTCGAGAAGGTGGCCCACATCGATATGAGCGGCCTCGATCCGGCGGTGCAGAAGGCGCACTTCACCGTCATGTGTGATGTGACGAATCCGCTTTGCGGACCGGATGGTGCGACCTATACCTTCGGAAAGCAGAAGGGTGGCACACCGGAGATTCTCGATCGTCTCGAGAAGGGTATGCAGAACTATCGAGATGTCATCATCCGTGAATTCGGTATCAACCCGGATGAGATCCAGGGCAGCGGTGCAGCCGGTGGACTCGGTACCGCACTGAAGGTGTTCCTCCATGCAGAGATGAAGTCCGGCATCGAGACCGTACTCGACCTCATCGACTTCGATGCACGCCTCGAGGGTGTCGATCTCGTCGTGACCGGCGAGGGCAGAACCGACTGGCAGTCCTGCTTCGGTAAGGTGATGCAGGGCGTCGGTGATCGCAGTGCGAAGCACCAGGTACCGGTAGCGGCACTCTGCGGCGGACTCGGTCCGGATTATGAGAAGATTTATGCCCATGGCATCTGCTCGATCATGACGACCGTCGACGGCCCGATGCCACTGAAGGAGGCCCTGGACAACGCCAGCGAGCTCTACTATAAGGGCGCGATCCGCATGTTCCGCTTCCTGAAAACCGGCATGCAGATGAACGCAAAGTAATCGCTTTTTATCTCAGCGCAGATCGATTTTTCATGACGATCTGCGCTGAAATTCGATTACGGGAAAGGTTATAAAATTAACGCAGAAGTCAGGATTTTAACGTTCTTTTCTTGACAGATAAGTTATGTATTTAACGCATGACATTCGTGAAATCCTGTATTAGGATGGAGCGTGTTGGGTTTGAAAAAAGAAAAATGATTCGATATCAGGGGAGGATACAAGATGCCAATTCATGTTTTAGAGGAAGCCAATCGTTGTCTGCAGTGCAAGAATCCACAGTGCCGGAAGGGCTGTCCGATCAACACCAACATTCCGGAGATGATTCGTCTCTTTAAGGAAAATGAGCTGGAGACCGCGGCAGCGATGCTGTTTGCGAACAATCCGCTTTCCGTCGTATGCTCACTCGTATGTAATCATGGCAAGCAGTGCGAGGGCCACTGTGTTCGTGGCATCAAGGGCTCCCCGGTGCATATTTCCTCCATCGAAAACTATATCTCTGATTCCTGCTTCGAGCGTATCAAGCTAAAGATGGCGGAGCCGAACGGCATGAAGGCAGCGGTCATCGGTGCCGGTCCGGCCGGCATCACCATCGCGATCCTGCTCGCCAGCAAGGGCTATAAGATCACCGTCTTCGAGAGCCGTGATAAGATCGGCGGCATCATGCGTTACGGTATCCCGGAGTTCCGTCTGCCGCACAGCATCCTCGACCGCTACTACACGAAGATGCGTGAGATGGGTATCCTCTTCCGTCCGAACTTTACCATCGGCGGAAACATCACCCTCGAGGATCTTTTCCACGATGGCTATCGCTCCATCTTCATCGGCACCGGTGCATGGCGTCCGCGCCGTATGCTGATTCCGGGCGAGACCTTCGGCAATGTGCATTACGCGATCAATTATCTCAATAACCCGGAGTCCGTGGACCTCGGCCAGTCCGTGGCGATCTTCGGTTCCGGAAACTCGGCGATGGATGTTGCACGTACCGCGATCCGTCAGGGCGTAAAGAACGTAACGGTATATGAGCGTCGTGATAAGGTAACCGCTTCCCCGGATGAGTTCGAATTTGCGAAGCTGGACGGTGTGCAGTTCGAGTTCCACGAGACCGCTACCGCCATCAAGGATGATGGCGTGATGCTCTCCGAGACGGAGGTGCAGGAGGATGGCAAGGTCGTGACGAAGCCGGGAACGGAGCACTTCGTTCCGTGCGATTCCGTCGTGATCGCCGTTTCACAGGTGCCGAAGCACCGTCTCGTCGAGCACAACTCCGGCCTCAAGCTGAACGAGCGTGGTACCCTCGCGACGGATGCAGAGGGTGAAACCACCATGCCGGGCGTCTTCGCCTCCGGCGACGTCGTGACCGGTGCGAAGACTGTCGTCGACGCCGTTCACGTATCGAAGATGATCGCCGAGGAGATGGACCAGTATATGCAGGCGCACAAGGATGATGTGAACGCCTGACACTGCGAGATTATAAGCCAGGCCACCCGGAAGGCTGCCGTTGAGAGCACAGTACTGCGAGCTCGGAAGAATCTAAAATTGTCCCCCTAAGAACCAGTAGGCTCTCTGCAAACGACTGAGTTTTCTTTATGAAAACTCAGTGTTGCAGAGAGTGCTAAGGAAAAAATACTCCAACTGGTTCTAAGGGGGACAATTTTGCTTTTTCACGACCTCTTCGTATGGCTCTTAACGGCTACCTTCCGGGGTTCTGGCTTAGAGTGGTGCCTGCTATCCAGAGTTCACTCTAGATGGTAGTAGCGGATCTTTCGCCAGAGGGTGGTTGTGCTGATGCCGAGTTCCTGCGCAGTCTGTTTTCGATTTCCGTTATTTTTGCGAAGGCAGGCCACGAGGAGGTCGCGGTAGATGTCGTTGCTCTCGGGAATGTGCGGAAGGAGTGCAGATGGAGCGGTCGTTTCCGAGTGTATGGCAGTTCCGGTTGTGTTCGGCCGTGAGGACGGCATGCTGTCCACTTCGGAAAGCGATGCATGATTCAGAATCTGACGAAGCACCGTGGATTTCTGCGCGGTCGAGCTCTCCATCGAAGCAGAATTTTCTGTAACATAGATTGCTGAATCCTGTTCATAAAGCTCGGCGAGCAGTGACTGCACATAGCCGGTATGGATCACGACATCCGGAGCCGTCAGCACGAGACGTTCACAGAAGGCACTCAGCTGCATGATGTTGCTGTCCCAAGGGTAGTGCAGGATGGTTTCACGTGCATGCGCCGTAAGGGTGTGGTGCATGCCATACTCGCGATTGTAATCATTGAAATAAAATTCCAGCATGTTTTCAATATCATGCGGTCGGTTTTTTAACTTCGGAATACGGATACGCAAAGCGCGGAAGGTGAAAAGCAGGTCAGAGCGGAACAGGAACTGATTTCGAAGTTCGGTCAGGTTCTTCGAGGTGGTTCCGATGATGCGCACATCGACATAGCGGTACTGAGCAAAATTTGTCTGACTGGCAACGCGCTTCGTTCGAATAACGCGTGCAAGCTGCGACTGCATCGGAAGTGTTAGCTTATCGATGCCTTGAATCATCAGTGTGCCATGGTTACAGTCTATGATGGCGCCTTCACGGCCCATACGTGGGTCACCGAAAAGAATACGATTCTGATCTTCGTTTGTCAGGCCGGATAAAGAAATGACTGCATAGGACTTTCCTTTTCGATCACTTCCATTATGAATCGCCTGTCCGATCATCTCCAGTTCCGGACCGGCGGACGCTTCAATCAGTACCGGGCTTGAGGAACGTGCATAGAGCTTTGCCTTGTCGAGTTCCGGCTTTAAATCAACAAACAGATGCTCCAGCATGTCGAAGGTGGCGACCGCAGGATCACCGTGCAGGAGAACCATATCACTTGGTTTGAAATTCATCATTTGCTCCTTCTGTAAAACGTAATCATAGATTGAAAGATAGTGAACAGGATGTACCGTTCGGATACCTGTTTGTGTTCATTATTTTGAAATATGTTAAAAATTAAATCCAACATATCTATAGTGTAATGCAAACATTTCAATTTGCAATACCATATGAAATATAAGTGAAATGCTGTTTTTGAAATTCAGATATTTTGAAATATTTGTGCATATTTTGAAGGATTCTTAGGCGGATATCTTATATATTGTCAACAGTTGATATGATAAGTCAGTATATAAGGAGAGGAACCATGAACTCTTTCGATTTTGAAGATAAAATCAAGTTTACCAAAGCTGTTTTCTATAATTTTCGTTCGATTCCGCTTCCGAAGCCATTTCAGGATGGTACCGGCGGATTCGGTCGGTTCATCCCGGAGCAGGGATATCTCGAGCTTTCCGATGACACGGGCATGACCGCACACTATACAGTGACGAGAGGCTTCGTCAGGGATATGCTTCCGCAGATTCTGAATGGTGAGACGAAGAGCTACAACGATTGGCGTGATACCTTGTACTGGAAATCCAGAAATTCCGGCTTCCAGTCAGCAGCAGCGGTCAATGTTGGTACCGTGGATCTTCTGATGCTGGATATTCTGGCACAGAGAGCCGGTAAGCCGATTCACCGTTTTCTCGGTGCTGAGAAGGACTGGGCAGCAGCCTACAAGGGCGGCGGATCGATTCTTCTTTCCGATGAAGAGCTGGTCGAGGAGATGTGCCGCTATGTATCGGAGGGCTTCACGACCGTCAAGTTCAAGATCGGCAGCGATCAGGGTCAGAACATGGAGCGTGATCTCCGTCGTATCGAGAAGGTACGCGCCGCGGTCGGCGATGAGATCGGTGTCGCGGTCGATGCCAATCAGCGCTGGACCGTCGAAGAGGCCGTGAAGTTCGCGAAGATGGCTGAGCCATACAACATCGCATGGTTCGAGGAACCGATTCACTCGGCAGACTTTAACGGTATCCAGAAGATGAAGGAGATGGGCGTCCAGCAGAAGATTTCTGCCGGCGAGTCTATGCGAATCTCCTACATGTATGAGATGTACCTCGAGAAGGGTGTCGACATCGTACAGCCATCCCTCGGCAGAATGACCCGCATCGATGATCTTCTGAAGATTCGTGATATGGCGAGAGCTGCCGGTAAGGAGTTCCAGTCCGGTGGAAGAACCGCGTACAATGCTTCCTTCGGATGTCTCTATGCGGAGAATGAACGCATCGAGTTCCATGCACCGATTTCAGAGCCGGTACACGAGCTGATGCTGAACATTCCGGAGATTCGTGATGGCAAGTGCTTCGTACGTACCGATATTCCGGGTATTCCGATACGCATGAATCTCGAGAAGATCGAAGCGATGGATGCACTGGAATCCAGAACCATCTATCTGCCACCGAAGGCGTAAATGTCGGGCGGCTATTCTGATTTATAAATACATAGAAGGGAAAAGGCAATGAAGCAAACATACAGTCGTAAAAAATACGCGGGTCTTCTCTTATTACTTCCGTGGTGGATCGGATTTATCGGATTTAAATTATATCCATTCATTTCTTCATTGGTTTATAGTTTTCATGATTACAACCTGTTTAAAACGCCGAAGTTCATCGGGTTGGAGAACTACATCAGCATTTTGACGGATGCATCAGTCATGAAGGTATTTGCGACGACGTTTAAATACGCGTTTCTGACGGTACCGCTGGAACTTGGATTTGCACTTTTTATCGCGTATATTCTGAATTTTAAAATCCGCGGTGTGAATTTCTTCCGAACGATTTACTATATTCCATCGATCCTCGGTGGTTCCGTATCCATCGCCGTTTTGTGGAGATTCTTATTTAAGACAGATGGTCTTATCAATATGATTCTCGGAAAATTCGGCGTCGCACCGTTTAACTGGTTAGGAAGTACGAGCGGTGCTTTCTGGGTGATCGTTCTTCTGAAGGTATGGCAGTTCGGATCGCCGATGGTCATTTTCCTCGCCGCACTGAAGAGCGTTCCGGAGGATCTTTATGAGGCTGCTTCACTCGATGGAGCAACGAAGCTGAGACAGTTTGTAAAGATCACGCTTCCGCTGATTTCACCGATGGTTTTTTATAATTTCGTTACACAGCTCTGCAATAAGTTTCAGGAGTTTAACGGTCCGTATATTATCACGCAAGGCGGTCCGCTGAGATCTACCACACTGGTATCACTGCTTGTTTATAACAACGCATTTAAATCCTATGACATGGGCTATGCCAGTGCGATTGCGTGGCTGCTGTTCATCATCATTATGACTTTCACGGCCGTTGCGTTTATCAGCCAGAAGTACTGGGTGTACTACTCCGATGAAGATGGGAGGTAAGAAATCAATATGTCAAAGGAATTACAAAAGAAAATCGGTGTGTTCGGTCGATATGCCATTCTAATCATCGTTGGTTTCCTGATGATTTATCCGCTCATCTGGATGGTGGGTGCATCCTTCAAAACAAATGATGAGCTCTTTTCTACCATCGGTGTGATCCCACTGAATCCGACTGTGTCCGGTTATACATCTGGTTTTGCAGGCTTCCATGGAATGTCCATCTGGCATTTCTTCGCAAACACCTACAAGATCGTCATTCCGAAGGTGATTGTGACTGTCTTATCCGCTACACTGACGGCGTATGCCTTTGCGAGATTTGAGTTTCCGGGAAAGAAGCTTGCGTTTGCGCTGATGATTTCAACTCTGTTTTTACCGCAGGTCGTTCTGAATGCACCACAGTACGTTTTGTTCGATCAGCTCGGCTGGCTTGACTCCTATCTGCCGCTGATTATCCCATCCATGTTTGCCTGCGACACCTTCTTCGTGTATATGCTGGTGCAGTTCCTGCGGCAGATTCCGAGGGAACTGGATGAAGCATCCGAAATCGATGGCTGCGGAATCCTGCAGAGACTGTTCTATGTCATCGCACCGATCTTAAAGCCGGCCATGACATCGTGTGTTATCTTTCAGTTTATGTGGTCTTCGAATGACTTCATGGGACCATTGATTTATGTGAATACGGTTGCGAAGTATCCGATGTCTATTTATCTTCGTATGTCAATGGACGCAGATGTCGGTTTCGACTGGAATAAAGTGCTTGCGATGTCACTGGTAGCCATCGTGCCATCACTGATCGTATTCTTCATCGCGCAGAATTCGTTTGTCGATGGTATCGCAGCCGGTAGCGTAAAGGGTTAAAAACATGAAAATTATCGACAGTCATGCGCATATCGTTCAGTACATCGCCGGGATGGGTGCCGAAGGTGAGCTTCGAAGCATTGGCGATGGATATGCCGTCTATGCAAGCGGAAAAAAGGTTCGTATGATTCCGGAGTGTTTTCACTCGGATCATGTCACGGCGGAACAACTGATTGAGGTGATGGATGCCCATCAGGTGGAGAAGGCACTCCTTCTTCAAGGGAATTTTTACGGCTTTCAGAATGTCTATACGGCAGAAGCGGTCAAGAAATATTCGGATCGCTTCCAGAGAGCCGGTATGTATGATCCATTCAGTTATCAGAAAGAGGATATCCGAAGCTATCTTTTCGGAGAAAATGGACTTCATTTTACGATTGAGAAGTTTGAATGCAGTACCGGTTCCGGCCTTATGGGAACGCATCCGTCGCTTCGGCTGAATGGGGAAGTGATGGATGAGGCACTCGCCTATGCGAATCGGATGCATCATGTAGCAGTCATCGATGTAGGAAAGTGTGGCAGTCCAAGCTGGCAGATCAAAGAAGTACTCGAAGAGGTGGAAAAGTACTCGGACATGAAATTCGTTTTCTGTCATTTACTTGCACCATCGGATAGAGACGAGGATAAGTTAAAGTATGGGCTCGAAAAGCTGAGAAAGCCGAATGTCTGGTTTGATCTCTCGAGTGTCGTACATAATGTGCGTCCGGACGAATATCCTTATCCGAAGGCGGAACACTATGTGCTGCTTGCGAGAGACATCGTCGGTGCCGATCGCCTGTTGTGGGGAACGGATTTTCCGTCCTGCTTAAAGGAAGACAGTTACGAGCATTATATCTATATTCTGGATTCGAAGTTTCTGAGTCTGGATGAAAAAGAGAAAATCATGCATGAAAATGCGGAAAAAGTATATTTCGCTTGATAAGCGATTAATTTTAGGAGGTATTATATGAAAAGAATCACAAAACGTGTTGTTGCAACCGCGGCAGCAGCGATGATGACATCGATGTCCCTGGTGGGCTGCATGCCATCGGCCAAAGAAGAGACGACAGCGGCTACGCAGGCGCAGGAAGCAGGAAATGCAACTGGTGCAGCGACGGAAGCAGCAGAAGTCCCATTCGAAGTGAATACGACGGACCCAATCGAGCTTCGTTTTAACTGGTGGGGTGGTGATGCCAGAAACGAGAAGACACTGAATGCAATTCAGAAATTCGAAGAAAAGTATCCAAATATCAAAGTAACACCAGAGTATGAGTCTTTCTCCGGGCATGAGGAGAAGCTGGCGCTCGCTATTAAGTCGGGCAATGCACCGGATGTGATGCAGCTTGACTATACCTGGGTAAATGACTACTCTCCAAACGGTGATAATTTCTATGATTTAAATAAGCTTACTAATATTATCGACCTCAATAACTTCGATCAGAACAGCCTCGATACGTTTACAATTAATGGAAAGCTTCAGGCGCTTCCGGTCAGCAGAACCGGTCGTGCATTCGGATGGAATATCAAGACCTTCGAGGAGGTTGGCATCGATTATCCGACGACAGCAGAGGAACTTTTAGCAGCAGGTCAGGCATTTAAAGCACATGGTGAGGACTACTATCCATTAATGCTCCTGGATCTCGATCGCGCGTTCTTCTTACGTTATTACATCGAGAGTAAATATGATAAGAACTGGATCGAGGATGGCCAGTTTAATGTGACGAAGGAAGAACTTACCGATGGTTTCGACTATCTGAAGACTCTCGAAGAGAATCATGTCATCCCGACCGATGAAAAGCTGGCGGGTGATGGTGCCGAGAATATCGAGACCAACGCAAATTGGATCGCAGGAAAGTATGCTGGCATCTATCTGTACGATACGTCTCTTCGTAACAAGTTTAAAGCAGTTACCGATTCAGATTATGCTGTCGGTGATTATATCGAGCTTGGTGCCTACCATGGAAGTGAGCTGAAGTCATCCATGGAATTTGCAATTGCTGCAAATACTCAGCATCCTGCGGAGGCAGCGGCACTTGTACAGTTCCTGCTTGCAGACTCGGAAGCGGTTCAGATTCTCGGAACTGATCGTGGTATCCCGGCAAATAAGGCTGCCATCGAAGCGCTGGATTTCACTGGTGATAAGGTAAAGGAAGCCAATGACAAGCTGACCGCATGGACGGATCGTCCGCTTGATTTTGTCTTCGAACGTCAGTCCTTCACAGGATCCGATGGTGCATTAACACGTGCATTACAGGAATCCAGCTATGGACAGAAGTCATCCGAGGATTGCGCACAGGATGTCATCGATGCGATGGCTAAAGAATTAGCAAAATAATAGAGCAACTATTTGATTGAGCCTGCCGTATTATATGCGGCAGGCTTTACTGGTTTTTAACGTTTGGAACTGATCCTGCACATATTCACAAATATAAGCACTTTCGAAAATCAGCATTGCCTGATATTTACAAACGAAAGCATTTCGAAAAATCAGCATTGATTTAATGGGGGCAGACCCCCTTACGGTGGTGGTGCGATGTCTGATGAAAGGAGGCCGAAAATGCCAGAGAATATGAAGGAACTTCGCGTTCATGAAAGTTCAGACCAGAAGTGGCTCACGGAGTAATTTCCACGTTTGATAATCTGAGATGATCAACGCGCATTCATCACCAGAATGCCGAAAAAATTGACACTGTATTGCAAACGTAGTATAACAAAGACGGAAGGAGATGACATTATGGCTACAGTTCCTACACAAATTCGCATTGATACAGAAGTGAAAAAGCAGGCAAATGAACTATTCGGAACCCTTGGGATGGATATGTCCAGTGCAGTTAATATTTTTCTGAAGCAGTGTATTCTGAGAGGTGGAATTCCGTTTACTATTGAGGTGCCACAGTATTCTCAGGCTGTACTTGACGCTATGGCAGAAGCAAAACGTATTTCCCGTGATCCTGATACACCGGGATATACCAGCATGGAAGCATTGAAAAAAGCACTGGAAGACTAAGTGTTAGAGATTAGATTTACTACAGCTTATAAGAAAAGCTATAAGCTGATGAAAAAACGCGGAAAGGATTTAACACTCCTTGATGATGTCATCGATGCTTTACGTCAGGGTCAAGTATTAGAAGAAAGATACCGCGATCATGAGTTAAAAGGAAAATTTAAAGGATTCCGTGAATGTCATATACAGCCGGATTGGCTACTGATCTATCTGATTGAAAATGATATTCTCACATTAACTTTAGTAGATACAGGAAGCCATTCAGATTTGCTGAATATGTAGAAGAGGGTGAATGCTATGAAACGACTGATTGATTTACATGTCCATCTGGATGGTTCGCTTCCGTACGAAACCGTCCACAAACTGATGAAAAAGGAAGGACTGCCAGCGAAGACGGATGCGGAGCTCTATCCGCTGCTCTCGGTGCCGGAGGACTGCCGGGATCTCAATGAATATCTGGAGAAGTTCGACTTTCCGCTTCAGCTCATGCAGAGCGCCGGAAACATTGAGCAGATCGTGTATGAGCTTCTGAACGCGCAGCGCGCGGAGGGCCTGGTGTATACGGAGATTCGTTTCGCGCCGCAGCTCCACTGTCAGCAGGGGCTTACACAGGCGGCGGTGGTGGCGGCGGCCGTAGCAGGACTTCATCGCTTCGAGAAGGAGCAGTACAGCTGTACCTGCGCAGAGACGGCACCGGAGCTTCATGCAGGTCTTATCCTCTGTGCGATGCGTGGTGCCGATAATAAGGAAGCCAATCTGGAGACCGTTCGAGTGGCCGCGAAGTACCTCGGAAAGGGCGTGGTGGCGCTTGATCTTGCAGGCGCAGAGGCACTGTTCCCGACGTGTGACTTCGAGGATGTTTTCGCACTGGCTCGAGAGCTCGAGGTACCGTTTACGATTCACGCCGGTGAAGCCGCCGGACCGGACTCCATCCGCGCCGCGCTTGCGTTCGGCGCCCGCCGGATCGGCCATGGTGTCCGCGCGCTCGAGGATGCCGCGCTCGTGAAGGAGCTCGCCGAAAAGCAGATTCCACTGGAGTGCTGCCCGACCTCGAATCTCAACACGAAGATGTTCCCGGATATGGCGCATTATCCGATCCGTGCGCTGCTCGAAGCCGGCGTGAAGGCCACGGTCAACACCGACAACATGACCGTCTCCGATACCACAGAATCGAAGGAGTTCGCGAAGCTCGAGCAGGCCATCGGCCTGACCGCAACCGAGGAAAAGCAGCTTCTGCTCAATGCAGCCGAAGCGATCTTCGGTGGCGAGGACGAAAAAGCACGGCTCCGGAAGCTGATCGCCGAGATGTGATTTCACTTTCGATGAGTGAACTCCTTGTTGATGAAACTGATTTTTATAACTGCAGGCATTGTAAGCGCTTTAAAATGGTAATGTGCCTACGGAAATGACCGATTTTGGGGGTACACCGCAGGCATGTTGAATCATTTTTTGCATTACCATGCCTATAAAAAATGAGTGAAAAATAGGCATGGTGAGGGAATTTAAGCCTCACCATGCCTACATTTCATTTTGCACCGTTGTTTTTATTTTTTTCTGCCGAAGTTCTCATGCTCCTGTTCGCGAAACTTCTTGTTCTTATGAAGATAGGACTGGAAAGCCTGCCCGGCATGAGTAAAGACGCTCCGGAAGGAGAGACCGTTCTCGCGGTCACGCTTCGTCGGAAGGACGGTGGTGATCGCCAGCGCGATCAGGACACCGACACCGGTATCGATGATACGGGCGATCGTGTACGGCACGACGCGTTCCTGACCGACCGTGAACATCACGACGAAATACACGACGGTACCCGGCTGAATCGCGGAATCCGCACCGAGGGCCAGATTGCAGAGAAGCACGAGGCAGAGGCCGAGGACCATCCATGCCCAGTCCGGTACACCGAAGAGCGGGTTTGTATAGAGTGTATAAAACGGGATGACCAGCAGACCACCGACGAAGGTGCCGATGAAACGGTTGAAGCCATTATGGAAGCCCTCTTCGAACTGACTGCCGACACCGTAGACCGCACCGATCAGCGCGAAGCATGGATTCCGATCCTGGAACAGATACTCATAGATGATGGCCGTCGCCAGCACGACCAGCGCACTGCGCCATACACGATCGGTGATGCGCGGAAAGCGGAATTTCTGCCGTGGCGCTGTGCGATCACTATCTGGAGCGGCGCTTATGTGCTGTACTTCCCGTCTGTCCTGTGCGTCTTCCTTTGTGTCTTCCTTTGTGTCAGGAGCTTTCTTTATGCGCTGCGCATTCTGGATATCGTCCATTCTCTCTGTTTTTTGTGCTTCCATCAGTGCGCTCCTTTCGCCGGTTATTCATGATTTTTCTATGATTTCATCCGCGAAGCGCGGTCTGATATCGTATGGGAATATCGGATCCTTCTAAATATATGTTCCATGGGAAAGAGCGTCAATCGCCGTACCGTTCTAAATTGCATACAATGCACATTGTTTGCATTTATATCCAAAAAACAGGATGAACAGGAAGCATATAATGTAAGGCTGCACAGCGGACGAGCACCAAACGCCAAGATACAAAAAAGCACACCACGTGGGGTGTGCTTTTTGATTATATATTTTCTTCTGCAACAGCGAGTTTAACATGATTCGTTTCAAATAATTTCATGTATTTCTCGGATGGTGCCTGATCCGTGAGGACGTAATCCATCTTACTGATCGGGGAGTAAACCATCAGCGCAGATTTGTCAAACTTCGTATGGTCGATCAAGAAGTAGTGAACCTGACTCTGCTGTAAGGCCAGTCGCTTTACTGCGGATTCTTCCGGAGATGTGTTCGCAGCCCCGATTTCAGTGATCCCGGTACAGGCCATGAATGCTTTCTGAACATGGTAACGACTCAGATATTCCAGGCACTCGCTACCGGTCGCAGATGCCGTACGAAGATTCAGGACGCCCGGCAGGATGATGGTTTTGATATTTTCATAGGGCAGAGCTTTCGATGCGACCAGTACACTGTTGGTGATCAGGGTTAGGTTCGAGACCTGTCCTAAATAATCGATGATGCCGAGTGTCGATGTACCTGTATCGATATAAACGATATCGTTATCATGAATATAGCTGGCAGCCAGTTTTGCAATACGGTTTTTCAAATCCATATTCGTATTATTACGTTCAGAATACGAAATCAGGTTGCTGAGCGTGGTTTCTCTCTGTGTGACAGCGGTTACACCACCATAGACTTTTTCAATCGTTCCGCGCTGAACTAACTGATCCAGATCACGGCGAAGTGTTGTTTTGGAGACATTAAATACCTCACATAACTGATCTATGCTGACAGATTTTTGCTCCATGACATAGGCTTCAATTTCATCGATTCGTTTTAATCGCATAAGTTCCTCTTACTTTCTGTAAAATGCCGGAAAGGTTCAAGATGAATCGTACTGGCAAAATGAGTATATATTGGATATGAGATGAGCATGTTTGCGCTCTTTTCCATTATATTATGAAAAAAAAGAAAAAGAAACAATAAAAAAGTTGTCATAAATGACAAAAAGATGTTGATTTTATGAACATATGATGGTAATATGTTGCCATAAAAGAAAAGAAACATACCCAATATGTGGTCGCTTTGTCAAAGGGGGAAGATATATGGCATTTGAATTTTTAGTTCCGAAGCAGATTATGGTTGGTGAGGGTGCACTGGAAAAAGCCATTCCGGTTTGGACAGAATGGGGTAGGAAAGCACTGATTGTCGCAGATCCGATGATGGTGCAGCTGGGAAATACAGGAAAGGTTGCTGCTGCGCTTCAGAAATCAGGGCTGGAGAGTACAGTGTACAGCGAAATCACCGGAGAGCCGACCGATAAGATGATTGAAGCGGGGCTCAACTTATATCAGAGCGAGCACTGCGATTGCCTGATTGCGATTGGCGGAGGTAGCGCGCTGGATTCTATGAAGGCCATCGGTGCGCTGGTATCAAACGGCGGAAAGATCACAGATTACATGGGTAAGGAAATCACGAAGCCGACGCCACACATGGCTGCGATTCCGACGACCGCAGGAACCGGTTCGGAAGCGACACAGTTTACCATCATTAACGATACACAGAATAATGTGAAGATGCTTCTGAAGGGAAGAGTACTGATTCCGGAACTGGCCATCGTTGACCCACAGTTCACGCTGTCTGCACCGAAGAAGATTACCGCATCGACGGGTATGGATGCATTTACACACGCAGCAGAAGCCTATACCTCGAAGAAAGCGACAAAGATGTCGGATACATTTGCCTTATCCGCATTACGCAGAATCGTGAAGTATCTTCCGATTGCCTATCAGGATGGTGCCAATGTTGAAGCCAGAGAAGAGATGGCCATCGCCGCGCTGGAAGCAGGCATCGCATTTAATAATGCTTCCGTAACCGTCGTACATGGTATGAGCCGTCCGATCGGCGCACTGTTCCACGTTCCACACGGTATATCGAATGCGATGCTGGATGAGAAGTGCTTCGAATATGTCATCGATGGTGCATATGATCGTTTCGCTGATTTGAGCAGAGCGGTTGGTAGAGCTACGACGGAGATGAGCGATCAGGACGCTGCCGAAGAATTCCTGAATGTGGTTCGGGAACTGTGCCGAATTTGCGAGATTCCGACGCTTCGGGAATATGGAATTGATGAGGGAACATTTATGGCAGAGCTGGATAAGATGGCATCAGATGCCATGGAAAGCGGAAGCCCGTCAAATACAAGAAAGAAACTTGAAAAGGAGGATCTAATCAGAATTTATCAGTCACTCTGGCAGTAAACAAAAGGAAACCTGGGAGGGGTAAAAGATGCTTTGCAGCATGAAGGAACTGCTGAAGGATGCAGAGGAGCATAAGCGTGCGGTAGGCGCATTCAGCGTATATAGCATGGAGATGCTGAAGGGTATCGTTCAAGCAGCAGAAGAAATGGAAACACCGATTATCCTGCAGATTGCAGAGTCGAGATTTCCATATGCGCCATTTGAAATCATGGCGCCTGCGATGAGAAAAATCGCAGAATTATCAAAGGTGAAAATGGCCGTGCACCTGGATCATGGATTACATATTGAGACCATCCAGAAAGCGCTCGATTATGGATTTACATCCGTGATGCTGGATGCATCATCACATCCGCTGGCTGAAAATATTCAGATGACACAGCAGGTGATCGAGATGGCGAAGACGTATGGTGCATCGGTTGAAACCGAAATCGGATGTGTAGGTGGCAATGAAGGTATGGGAAATGTGAAAGATAATTACACACATCCGGAAGACGTCACCGCGTTGCTGAATGCAGCCGATGTGGATGCGCTGGCCATCGCTATCGGAAACGCGCATGGCAATTATAAGAAAGCACCGGATCTCCAGTTTGATTTACTGGAACAGATTCATAAAGAACATGAAGTTCCGCTGGTGCTGCACGGTGGAAGCGGTATCAGCTATCAGGACTTCAGAAGAACGATTGACCGTGGTATTCGAAAAATCAACATCGCAACCGCGAATTTGAATGCGCTGACGGAAGCGATGCAGGAAAGCTTAAATGAAAACACGGGATCTTATTTTAAAATCAGTGAAAAAATGACACAGAAGGTCTGTGAATGTACGAAGGAACATATTTACGTATTTAATAATCAAGGGGAGTTATAAGGAGGCAAAATATCATGTTAGGACTTGTAGGTATTTTATTGGGAATCTTTTTACTGATTTTCTTGACCTGGAAAGGATGGCATATGGGTCTCGCTACGATCGTAGCTGCATTTGCTGTCCTCGTATTAAACGGCATGGCAATCTGGCCTGGTATCAGCGAAAGCTATGCAACTGCATTTAAGAATTTCGCCGGAACATGGTTTTTACTGTTTGCACTGGGCGCAATCTTCGGTAAGGTCATGGACGAAAGCGGTGCAGCTTCTGCGATATCAAACTTTATCGTAGGGAAGCTTGGTAAGAAGCAGATCGTTCTGATCATTCTTCTCACAACAGCGATTCTCGCATATGGCGGTATCAGCGTATTTGTTATCATGTTTACGATGTACCCGATTTGTATGGCACTTTTTAAGGAAGCAGATATTCCGAGAAAGCTGTTCCCTGCGATGTCGATCTGTATGGCAGGTACGACCTGTATGACCTTCCTTCCGGGCGCTCCTTCCGTGCCAAATCTGGTTCCGACAGAGGCACTCGGAACAACGATCTATGCAGCACCTGTGATCGGTATCATCGGCGGCATTTGTGTATTTATTATGGACTACATCTTCTTTACACAGATGATCCGAATCGCAGCCAAGAATGGTGAGCATTTCGCTATGGCAGCAGGTGATACAATCGCGGATTTAAATGATGAAGAGCAGTTAAAGAATCTGCCTCCAGTATGGAAGGCATTTATGCCGATCGTGGTGCTGATTGTCGGTGCATTCGTTCTGATGCGTTTCCTGACTCCATCTAACTATGCAGTTGTTACCGCGATGGCGCTGGCTTGTATCACTGGTATCGTATTAATGCATGATAAGTTCTCTGCAAAGAGTGCCGTATCTGCAGGTTTTTCAAATGGATTTAATTCACTGGTTGTAACATCTTCTATTATGGGCTTCGGTGGTGTCGTTACCGCATCTCCGACATTCACCAGCATTACGGAGTGGGTACTTGGTTTACAAATGAGTCCGATTCTTCTCGCTTGCGTAGGTATTAACGTCATTTGTGCGATTACTGGTTCTGCATCCGGTGGTATCACCATTTTCTGGAATACATTGGCGGATTATATGATCAGCACAGGTATCAATTCTCAGATTCTTCACCGTATCACATGTATCGCCTGCAGCGGACTTGATGCTATGCCATATTCATCCGGTATCGTTCTTGCAAACGAAGTTGGTAAGTGCGAGCTGAAGGACAGCTATAAGTACATGTTTGTATCCAATGCATTGATTCCACTGATCGGACTTGTGATTGCTATCATCCTTTACCAGCTGGGTCTCTGCTGATTGAGAAATCAATGCTAAAATAACAAATCATAGAATAATAGAACGTGAGTCAATATAGATTTCAGGAGGAAAAATCATGAGTGAATCCGTATTAGCGAGTGAATTAATTCAGTTTCCGGAAGGAAGAAAATATGACATGATCCTTCTCGGACGTGTAGCCATCGATTTTAATCCAGTGGATTATTTCCAGACACTGGCACAGAGTACTACATTTAAGAAGTATGTCGGCGGATCTCCGGCGAACACAGCCGTGGGTTTGTCCAGACTCGGACGTAAGTGTGGATTCTTTGCGGCCGTTTCTGACGATCGATTTGGTGATTATGTAACAGAGTACTTCGATAACGAAGGCATCGATACATCACATATCGTAAGATGCAAAAATGGTGAGAGCCTCGGCTTAACTTTTACAGAGATTCTGTCTAAGGATGAAAGCAGTATCTTAATGTATCGGAATGGTATCGCTGATCTCGCACTGGATCCTGCTGATATCGATGAAGCATATATTGCAAGCGCGAAATCGCTGCTGATCTCCGGAACCTCTCTTGCGCAGAGTCCATCGAGAGAAGCTGCGCTGAAGGCGGTGGCACTTGCGAAGAAGACGGGAACACCTGTGATTTTTGATATCGATTATCGTGCATACAACTGGAAGAGCACCGATGAAATCGCAGTTTACTATTCTGCAGTTGCGAGAGATGCCAACATCATCATGGGCTCAAGAGAAGAGTTTGATCTCACGGAGAAGTTCCTGAATCTGGATGGAAGCGACCAGACCTCCGCAGATTACTGGATGGCACAGCATGCCGCAATCGTCGTTATCAAGCACGGAAAGCAGGGATCGACAGCATACTGCAAGAACGGCAGCAGCTACTCGATCAAGCCATTCCCGGTAACCGCACTGAAGTCCTTCGGTGGTGGCGACGGATATGCATCAAGTTTCTTAAATGGCGTGCTTCTGGGCCGTGATATCATGGACTGCCTGGAAATGGGAAGCGCAGAGGCAGCGATGCTGGTCGCAAGTCATGGCTGTTCCGCAGACATGCCGACCGAAGAGGCTGTACGCGAATTTATCAAGAAAGAAAAAGAAGAGTACGGCGAAATGATCGCAAGAGTATAAAATAATCAAGCGGACAATGAATAACTATAAGTTTTAGTCTTACTTTTACCGTGGCTGATAATAATCGGCCACGGTATTTTTTACGCTGCTGTCTAATCTAATTTTATCAGTGCGCGAGTTTCATGAAGAAGCCTGCCTTCTGAAGGGCCGGGCGCAGTGCCGCATACACGGCCACAGATACGACGAGGGATACGACCGCGTTGATCGTGGTGGCGACGAAGTTGATCTTCAGGGACAGATCCGCTGCCGGCTTTCCGAGGATGAGAATCTTATACCAGTAGCCGATGATCGGGTCTGCAAACATATTGAAGATCAGACCGCAGGCAGCGGCGATGATGGTCCAGCGAAGGATGTGCTTCGGATCATCGGTCTTCGTGATGCCGCCGATTCTGTGAGCGACGAAGCCGGTGATGAGACCGATGAGCAGCTTGCAGAACAGTGTCTTCGGTACGAGCGGTGCATAGACCGGATCCAGCAGATCACCGATGCTCATGCCGATCGCACCGGCGATACCACCGAGCGGACCGCCGATGATGAACGCACCGAGTACCACGACGGCATTTCCGAGGTGGATGGATGTCATATCCGCACCGACCGGAATCTTGATCTGAAGGAAGGTGAAGACTGCATAGGAAAGCGCTGCGAACAGAGCGGCAAGCGCGAGCTGATAGGTTTTCGAGTTATTCATAATGTTGCCTCCTCAGGTGTGTTCAGGCATCTGCCTGTTCTGCCCTGCATTATAGTTCGGAACTGACACTATCGTAACTACCAGATTATTTTTATTTTATATAACCAGATAGCTGGATGAGACCACATTTTCTATAGAAAAAAGTGGATATTCAGGCGAGGAGACGTAGGGGACCTGGCTTAGATGTTACCGGCCTCGTAGTACTGTGCTTCTGTTACCGGCCCCTGCGGCTCCCAGACGGAAATGTCATTCATGGTGCCCGTCGGCATTGATATAAAGCCGATTTATATCTGACTCCAGACAGCAAGTATTATACAATAGCAGATACGGGTGCTATGATTTCACCATCAGCTGAAGGAAATCACTTAAGAAACTGATGAACGTAAAGATGAAAACATCGGAACGAAAACACCGATGCGGACTGCAGAAGCCACCTGAATCATAGAGGAGAGTTCGGGAACCCCGCAGATAGGAACGCGCAGCCGAAGCTGCAGAAGGAGAAAGCCATGCCGAAGAAGCCATATGTAGACAGAAATTACGGATTTGATACCAAGGCCATCCACGTAGGACAGGAGAACCCGGATCCAGCGACCGGTGCGAGAGCGGTTCCGATCTATCAGACCAGCGCATTCGTGTTTAACGATGCGGATCATGCAGCCGCACGTTTCGCGCTGAAGGATGCAGGTAACATCTATGCGCGACTGACGAACCCGACCGAGGATGTCTTCGAGCAGAGAGTCGCTGCCCTCGAGGGTGGTGTCGCAGCACTCGGCGTTGCATCCGGTGCAGCCGCGGTTACCTACGCATTTAAGGCCGTTGCGCATGCCGGCGACCACATCGTTTCTGCGAAGAACATCTACGGTGGAACCTACAACTACCTCGCCCATACCTTTACCGACTACGGCGTAACGACCACGTTCGTCGATCCGTACAACTACGAGGAGGTCGAGGCTGCCATCCGGCCGAACACGAAGGCTCTCTATGCCGAAACCCTCGGTAACCCGAACGGTGAGGTCCTCGACCTCGATAAGTGGGTAGAGATCGCACACAAGCATGATCTTCCGCTCATCATCGATAACACCTTCGCAACCCCGGTACAGATCCGTCCGATCGAGCACGGTGCCGACATCGTCGTTCATTCGGCGACGAAATTCATCGGTGGTCACGGAACCACCATCGGCGGCGTTATCGTCGATGCCGGCAAGTTCAACTGGAACCAGCCGGAGAAGTGGCCATGGCTCGCAACGAAGAACGAGTCCTACCACGGCGTAACCTTCGCCACCGATTGCGCACCGGCCACCATCGCTACCTATCTTCGTGCCATCATCCTTCGTGACGAGGGCGCAACCCTCGCACCGCTTAACGCATGGCTGCTCCTGCAGGGCATCGAGACCCTGGCTCTCCGCGTAGAGCGTCACACCGAGAACGCACTGAAGGTCGTGGATTACCTGTCGAAGAATCCGCATGTGGCCTACGTTTCTCATCCGGCTGCCTCGAAGGATCCGGTACAGCAGGCTCTCTATCAGAAGTACTATCCGAACGGTGCCGGCTCCATCTTTACCTTCGACATCGACGGTGACGAGCAGAAGGCGAAGGACTTCATCGATCACCTCGAGCTCTTCTCACTGCTGGCCAATGTTGCCGACGTGAAGTCTCTCGTCGTACACCCTGCAACCACGACCCACGCAGAGTGCAACGACGCTGAGCTCGCCGATCAGGGCATCAAGCGGAACACCATCCGTCTCTCCATCGGTATCGAGAACGTCGAGGACATCATCGCCGACCTCGACCGCGCATTTAAGGCCGTCTTCGGAGACTGATAAAATTTCATAACACAGATCATCTCAAAAGAGCTGTCGCTAATTGGCGACAGCTCTTTTGACTCTGAAAGAAAGAATGCCACCCTGCCTGTCAGAGTTCATCAGATTGGATTGTGAGGCAGCTCCTTTTCTGGCGTATTCCGTAATAGTTAAGACACCACTTGGCTAACGTTGGGAAGTTTGAGGCTGCTCCTCATTCGCCCACCCCATGGAATCCGTGGATGTTTGTACGTTTCGGTCCCACCCCAGCTCATGAGGAGCCCTCAAACTTCTGGCGGCCTCGGTTTTTCACAAATGTGCTTTATCTCATTCGTATGCCATTAGACTTTTTCGTATTTTCCTTGCCTGACGAACCTGTGACATTAAGTCCAGTCTTTCACGACCTGTAATATACGAGTGAAATCTCGATTTTTGACGCAAAACAGTCCGTTTTTGAAGCAGTGACTTTATATCTGCCTCCGCTTTTCTTCTGCAAACGCCCCTCTGGTCGTACCTTGATGCCACATACTTAATGTCACAACTTCGTATTTTTTTTCGTCTGTGAAATAATCTAATGGCACAGCTCCCTGAAATTTATGAATTGTAAAAGACACTTAATGGCACGAATCCTAAAAATGTACCATTTGTTACAAACTTCAGAAAATATAATGGTGTCACCCTTTGAAATCGCTTCTTTGCGAAAATCATCTAATGTCGCCCGGCTGAACGGTTACCGTGTTTCAATGCAGGCGTCCACAGCGCCCTCGCTCCGCATAGAAATAGAAGTTGCCATAGTGTATAATTTCCTTTGTGTGGTTAAAGCTGATTATAAAAATATACTAGACGAAAAAGATTAAAATCAGAGGGGCGGGGAAAGTTCCGAAATATGACGCGATGTAAAAAATTTTGTCTCTGGGTCGAGATATGATAATAGAATAGATAATTTCAACAAGGTATTGTAAGAAAAGAATTGTGAGAAAGTGAGGTGAAGTGCGTGTTGATGAATACACCGGAGTATCTCTCCATCATCGAAAATATCAAAAGCGAGATTAAGGCTGCACAATATCGTGCAGCAGTTCATATGAATACAGATATGCTGCTTCTTTACTACGATATTGGCTGTGTGATCAATGAGCATAAAGCATGGGGCAACAAGTTTATAGATAACCTGTCCACAGATATTCGGATTTCTTTCCCAGAGAGTAGGGGATATTCCGTTCGTAATCTGAAGTACATGGCAAAATTCGCTGAGACTTATCCGAATCGGGAATTTGTGCAACAGGTTGTTGCACAAATTCCGTGGGGGCACAATGTTGTTCTTCTGGATAAGATAGCTGATTCGAATGAGCGTGAATGGTATATTGAAAAATCAGCACAAAATGGTTGGTCTCGTAATGTACTTGTGCATCAAATCGAAAGCGGCTTATATCAGCGTCAGGTTCTGGCGGATAAGGTCATGAATTTTGAATGCCGCTTACCTTCTCCGCAGAGTGAGCTTGCCGCGCAGACTATGAAAGACCCGTATGTCTTTGATTTCATTCCGTTCCGGGAAGATATGTTGGAGCGCGACATTGAGCAGGCATTAGTGCGGGATGTGACCAAGCTGCTGTTGGAACTGGGAACAGGCTTTGCGTTCTTGGGAAATCAGTACCACATGAATGTGGGTGGCGATGATTTTTACATTGACCTGCTGTTCTATAATCTGAACCTGCGCTGCTATGTGGTTATCGAACTGAAAACCGGAGAATTCAAGCCGGAATACGCCGGACAGCTGAACTTTTACCTGTCGGCAGTGGACGGTATCTTAAAGAAAGAGCAGGATAACCCATCCATTGGTCTGCTCCTTTGCAAGAGCAAGAACAATGTGGTGGCGGAATACTCCCTCAAGGATATCTCCAAGCCGATTGGCGTGAGCGAATATAAAGTTACCAGCAGCTTGCCGGATGATCTGGAAAAGCAGTTGCCGTCTGTTGAGGATATCCAGAAAAGGATTAGGTGAAATCAGAAAAAAGGCAGGTAACTTATGAGCTTACGTTTCATTTTCGGCGCGAGCGGCGCTGGTAAAACCGAATATCTCTTACAGTACTTCCTGAAGCATGCACCGGAGAACTTCCGTAAGAACTGGTTTCTGATCGTGCCGGAGCAGGATACCCTGGCGATGCAGAAGAAGATCCTCGCGCATCCGGCGAATCCGGGCGGCGGCATCCTGAACATCGATGTGCTGAGCTTTAACCGTCTGGCCTATCGTGTCTTCGAGGAGCTCAGTCTTCAGGCGATGACCATCATCGACGATACCGGAAAGATCATGATTCTCCGTTCCGTAACGGAGAAAATCAGGGGAAAGCTGCGCCTGTACCAGCGTGAGCTCAACAAGCCGGGCTTCCTCGAGAGTCTGAAGTCTCAGATCTCTGAGTTCTATCAGTACCACATTACGCCAGAGATGCTGGACCTCGCTGCAGAGCGCGCCGAGTCGCAGTACACCCGGAGCAAGCTCCAGGATATCGCGCTGATCTATGAGCATTTTCAGCAGTACATGGAGGAGCACGGCTACCATACACAGGAGGAGATCCTCGATCAGTTGTATGCACATCTTCCGGAGTCTCAGCTGCTGCAGGATGCAGTCGTGGCCTTCGATGGCTTCACCGGCTTCACGCCGATCCAGCTTCGCATTCTCGAGGAGATCCTGCCAGTGACGGCAGAGACCCTCGTGAGCTGTGAGGTGAGCCTCGATGCACAGGACTCGATCTATGAGCTGCGCGGTCCGGAGGACCTCTTCTACCTGTCACGACAGACGGTGGCGAAGCTGACGAAGATGGCGTCGGACCTGAAGCTTCCGGTGGAAGCGCCGATCGACGTGAACCGCTTCGATGCGCGCACCGGGGAGCCGCGGCCGGCGGAGGCGGTACTGCCGCGCTTCGTGAAGGCACCGGCGCTGTCCACGATCGAGGCACGCCTCTACCGCTACGATGCAGCGAGTGGGAAGGCGGTCCCGGACAGCTCCCTCGTGATGCGCGAAGCGGCGGATCTCCGTCAGGAGGTCGAGGCGATGGCCACGAGCATCGAGGAGGCCGTGCGTCGGGATGGTCTCCGCTACCAGGACATCGGCATCATCCTGACGAATCCGGAGAGCTATCGGGATATCGTCTATAAGGTGTTTTCGGAGGCGGACATCCCGTACTTCTTCGATGATCCGGCAAGCCTGCTCGATTCGCCATACGCGGAGCTCATGCGTGCAGCACTGGAGGCCGTCGACCGGAATTTCAGCTTCGATGCGGTCCTTCGGTTCCTGCGTGCCCTGCCGTCTGTAACACCGGAAAAGGAGCAGCACATCGACCGGCTCGATAATATCCTGCGGGCGACCGGCATCCGTGGCGCTTCAAAATATGACGCGGTATGGACGGAGGCGGATGGCAGTGTGGGCGAGCGGGAGGCCCTTCGCCAGGAGCTGATCCTGCCGCTGCTGCATCTTCGTACGCAGTCCGGCGAGCGCGGTGCGAACGTCGCGACGAGAGTAGATGCACTGGAAGCGATGATGCAGGAAATCGCAGCACAGGACGCCATCGCTTCGCTGGCAGCAGCGCTTCGCGCGGCAGGCGATCAGAACCGTGCGGAGGCACTCGAGGAGAGTGTGACGGCGATCGATGCGGTGCTCCGGCAGCTTCGCTCACTGCTGGGGGAGAGCTCGGTATCCCGCGCAGAGTTCCGTGACGTGCTCGATGCAGGCCTCCGCCAGGCCTCGGTGCGCGTGATTCCGGCGACCCTCGATCAGGTCGTGATCGGTGATCTCACGCGCTCGCGCTTCTCGAATCCGCGCCTCTTCTTCGTGGCCGGGCTGACGGCGGATGAGGTGCCGAAGGCCGAGCCCGACACGAAGCTGCTGACGGACCGGGACCGCCACCTGTTTAAGGACTTAGACATGGAACTGGCCCCGGACCGGGTGGAAAGCGCGCTCGTGCAGCGCTTCTATATCTACCGTGCGCTCCTGAATCCGTCGGAGCGCCTGGTGCTGAGCTATGCCCTGAAGGGGCGTGACGGCAAGGGCTGTCGTGCATCCGGACTGATCAAGGAGATCCGCGACATGTTCACGGAGCTTCCGGTGGAGAAGCTGCGGGATCGTGCGCCGCGTGCCTTCACGATGAAGGAGGCCGAGCGTTTGATCGCCGGGGCGATGCAGGAGCTCGAGATGCTGGTGGCGCAGGATGCCGGGGCGGTACAGACGCCGGAAGCACAGATGCCGGAGCAGAACACGACGGCGGACACCAGGACAGGGGATGCTGCAGCTTCGCAGGATCATCGTGCGAAGGAGAAGCAGCAGGAGACGGCGAAGCTTCAGCGTCTCCTCGAGTATCTCGCGATCCTCGATCGGGATCCGGCGCAGCATGCGAAGGCGCAGCAGCTGATGGCGGCGGCGTTCACGCATTATGAGGCGGACATGCTGTCGCAGAAGGTCGCTGAGGAGCTCTATGGCGGGCGTATCCTCGGTTCCATCACGCGCCTCGAGCGCTACAGCCAGTGCGCGTACCAGCATTTCCTCCGGTATGGTCTTAAGCTGCAGGAGCGGGAGAGCTTCGATCTCCAGATGTATGATATCGGAAATCTCTACCACGGGGCCATCGAGCAGAGCTTCCGGCGTACGCTGGAGGCAGAGAAAAAGCTGGAGGCGCTCAGCGAGGAGGAGCTCGGCACACTCGCCGAGGAGAGCGTCACACAGGTGTCCGCAAGCTACAATCACGGACTGCTGATGGATACGGCACGTAATCAGTACCTCGTACGGAAGGCGACGGCCATCACACGGACGACGCTGTGGGCGCTGGCGGAGCAGCTGCGCCGTGGTGAGTTCCATGTGGACGGACTCGAGAAGAACTTCGACTACATCCGCGATGGGATGCGCCTCACCGGGCGGATCGATCGTGTCGATGTCGCTGAGGATGAGGGCCACGTCTATGTGAAGGTCATCGACTACAAGTCCGGAAAGACGAGCTTCGATTTAAGCCGTGTTTACAATGGAACGCAGCTGCAGCTCACGACCTATATGAATGTCGCGATGAATGCGTATCAGCTGCGTTATCCGGAGAAAGAAATCGTACCGGCTGCGATGTTCTACTATCGCATCGACGATCCGGTGCTCGATTATGATGCGGCAGCCAGTGCGGAGGACCGTGAACGCGCGCGGCTCCGGAAGCTGATGGTTGACGGCCTCGTGAATACGGAGCTGTCGGTCGTACAGAAGCTGGATACGGGCATCGAGAAGGCGTCGGATATCCTGCCGGTGACGATCCGGGCGGGTGCCGTCGATGCGACGAAAAAAAATGTCGCCTCGACGAAGCGTTTCCGGGATCTCGGCCGCTTCGTCGACCGGAAGATGCAGGGCTTCGCACAGGAAATCCGGGATGGTCGGATCGTCGTGGATCCGATTCGGATCAGTACGGATACGACGGCCTGCAGCTGGTGTCCGTATCATAGTATCTGCCGATTTGATCCGCGGATCGACGGCTACGCCTATCGGAGCGGAGAGAAGCTTTCGGCAGAGGATATCTGGAACGAGATTTCACCAGAGGAGAAGAGTGATGCAGTGGACGACTGAACAAGAAAGTGTAATCCATCATACAGAGGGTGATCTGCTGGTCGCTGCGGCGGCGGGCTCCGGTAAGACCGCAGTGCTCGTGCAGCATGTGATTTCCCGGATCATGGACCCGATGGATCCGGTGAAGCTGTCCGAGATGGTGATCATGACCTTCACGGAAGCGGCGGCACAGGAGATGCGGGACCGGATCAAGTCGGCACTCGAGGAGGAGCTCCTGGAACACCCGGACAGCGCAGAGCTGATCCGTGAGGCCGGCAGTATTCAGAATGCGAGCATCTCCACCATCGATGCCTTCTGTAAGCATTTCATCACGGAAAACTATGCGGCGATCGACCTCGACCCGGGCTTCCGCATGGGAGACCAGGGAGAGCTTCGGCTCTTGCAGGGGGATATCCTCGAGAATCTGCTGGAGGAGGAGTATGCGGCGGGCGAAGAGGATTTTCTTCACTTCGTCGACACCTTCGCGCAGGGAAAGACCGACGCGGGCATCGCAGAGCTGATCCAGAAGCTGTACGAGAGTGCGTCCTCCCACCCATGGCCGGAGGAGTACCTCGATGCCTGTCTCACGGCGGAATCGGCGGACGGGAAGCGATTCCTGCTGGAGCAGCTCGCGGCGCGTCTTCGCGATGATGCGGAGCGCATGGACTATGCGCTCTCCATCTGTGCAGAACCGGATGGACCGGAAAGCTATCTTCCGAATGTGGCGCAGGAAAAGCAGGCGATCCGGTATGCGGCCGAAGCGGAGGACCTTTCAGAGCTCGTTCTCCGGACGCAGGCGATCCGCTATGAGCGCCTGAAGCCGACGAAATCTGCACTGAAGACACGCGTGACGGCGATTCGCGACGAGGTGAAGAAGGATACGAAGGACATCGCCGGGCTGCCGGTCGTTCTGGATCCGGAGACCGAGGCGAAGATGGAGGCGGGCATCGAGTGCAGTATGCGTGGCCTCGTGCGTCTCACGAAGAAGTTCAGTGCGCGCTACCAGGAGGAGAAGGAAAAGCGGCATGTGCTGGATTTCAGTGATCTCGAGCATAAGGCGCTGGAGATTCTCTATACCACGGATGCCGACGGCGTCCGCCACCCATCGGCGATCGCCGATGATGTCGCACGGCAGTATCGTGAGATCCTGGTGGATGAGTACCAGGACTCGAACTTCGTGCAGGAAGAGCTGATCCGTGCCCTCTCGGCGGCGCGCTTCGGTCGTCCGGATGTATTCCAGGTCGGTGACGTGAAGCAGTCCATCTACAGCTTCCGACAGGCACGCCCGGATCTCTTCCTTATGAAGTATCAGGATCCGAACTATCCGAAGATCGAGCTGAGCCGGAACTTCCGAAGCCGCAACGAGGTGGTGCGCGCGGTCAACCGTGTGTTCCACCGCGTGATGCGCCCGATGCTGGGCGGCATCGATTACAACGAGAAGGTGGCGCTTCACTATGGTTATCCGAAGGCACCGGAAAGTGAGGATATCGATCCGCGCTATCAGACAGAGCTTCTGCTGCTCGAGGTCTCGAAGGAGACGTCGGAGGAGCTGTTCGGTGCACAGATGTCGAAGGAGGAGGCAGAGGCCCATATGATCGCGGAACGCATCCGGCGCCTCCATGCGGATGGTGTGAAATACCGCGATATGGTGATCCTGCTTCGCTCCCCGGGCTCCTGGGCGGATACCCTCGTGGAGATCCTCGGCGCGGATGGCGTGCCGGCCTACTGCACCAGCAACGAGGGATATTTCGATACCGTCGAGGTGGAGACTGTGCTGGCGCTGCTCGATGTCATCGATAACCCGCGGCAGGACATCCCGCTGGCGGCCGTCCTCCACTCGCCGATCTACCAGTTTACGGACGAGGAGCTGGCAGCGCTCGTCGCACACTTCGGTTCCCTGCAGGCGGCGCTGCCGCAGGTATCTGAGGCCAATGCTTCCGACGGTACAGCCGATGGCGCTCCGGATGTGACCGGCGGCGAAGCAGCAGAGTCTGCGCCGACGTCGCGCACGAATGTGAGGTCCGGAGCCTTTTCGGAGGCCGACGCGGTCGACGGCCCATCCGTGGAAAACGAGGCGACGCCTCCGCTGACGCCGGCGCTGCAGGCGAAGCTTGACCACTTCTGTGCGGACCTCGCGCACTATCGTGCTATGGCCCACTACCTGTCGATCCACGAGCTTCTGTACCGGATCTTCGACGAGACCGGCTACGACCACTACGTCTCCGCGATGCCGGCCGGACGGCGTCGGAAGGCAAACCTCGACGCGATGATCGATATGGCGCTTTCCTTCGAGAAGACCTCGTACAAGGGGCTTTTCGACTACATCCGCTACATCGAGAAGCTGAAGAAGTACGACAGCGATCAGGGCGAGGCGACGGTGTTCTCCGACCAGGATGACCTCGTACGCATCATGTCGATCCATAAGTCGAAGGGCCTGCAGTTCCCGGTGGTCTTCCTCTCCGGTATGAGCCGGAGGTTCAACACGCGCTCGCTGAACGATGCGGTGCTGGTGGATGCGGAGCTGGGCATCGGCTGCGATTATGTGGACCTGGAAAATAAAGTGAAGATTCCGTCCCTGAAGCGGGCGGCGATTCGGAAGAAGCTGGAGACCGACCAGCTCGGTGAGGAGCTTCGCGTGCTCTATGTTGCGATGACGCGCGCCGAGGAGAAGCTGATCCTGACCGCGACGACGGGCGATATCGAAAAGCTCCTTCAGAAGTATCCGGATGCGGATGCACCGCTCTCCGGGACGGAGCTCGAGAGCGCCGGCTGCTACCTCGACTGGATCATGATGGCCGAGGGCGCTGAAAAGCTGCAGCGGGTCGGCGCGACGCGGGATGTCATCGAGCTCTTCGATTATACCCTGCACGATATCCACCTCGCCGCGGAGCAGACGGCGCTGAACCGTCTCCGTCGTGAGGAGAAGCTGCAGCAGGCGGTCAACTCGGTGGACGCAGAGTCGCGATCGTATGTGGAGGCTATGGAGGACCTTTCCTATCGCTATCCGCACGAAGCCGCAACCCGGCTCTACCCGAAGCACTCCGTCTCCGAGATCAAGGAAACGGCGATGGAAGCCTTCGAGGAAGACCATGCACGTGCCGGCCGGGAGCATTGGCATCTCACAGTGGATCACAGCGAGACCGATCCGTCCGGCATGGTCCCGGAGAAGCCGGTGCACTATCAGGAAAAGGCGGGCGCGGACGTAGGTGATGCCTATCATCATGCGCTCGAGAAGTACGATTATCTCGATACGTCGTCGGATTTCAGGACGCAGCTCGAGAAGAAGCTGCCGGAAGCGGAATATAAGCTCGTAAATCCGAAGCGTTTTCAGGCATTTCTGCAGTCGCCGCTCGCGGCACGCTTCCGGAAGGCGCAGGCGGCGGATATGCTCTACCGTGAGCAGCATTTCATGAAGCAGGTGCGGAATGACTATCTCTTCCCGGACAGTGACACGTCGGAGCCGGTCATCCTGCAGGGCATCATCGACGCCTTCTTCATCGAAGACGGTGAGATCGTCCTCGTGGACTATAAGTCCGATCATGTCCGGGAGGCAGAAACGCTGATCGGGCGCTACCAGAAGCAGCTCGAGCTCTACGCGGAGGCCCTCGAGAAGATCACCGGGCTCCGGGTGAAGGAAAAGCTCATCTACTCCATCATCCTCGAGCAGGCGATTCCGGTATGATATTTCATAACTATATAAAAAGACCAGGCGGGCAGTCACTCGTCTGGTCTTTCTCTATGCATATGTACGGTCTGTTCGGTCAATGCTTACATCAGGCATCGACGCAGGAGAGGCCTCAGTCCTCTGCGTCAGAGGGGCGGTCTCCGCGAAACGACAGCCCTGGATATAGGTTCAAGCCTCCGGCTCTGTGCTCTCTGTCTCCGCGAGGATGATCTCCTTTGCGTATGGGAGGGTCTCGATCCAGTGGCAGAAGGTATGCCACTCGTCGAGCTTAT
>ERZ1034980.407-NODE-407-length-32877-cov-18.160685_pt1 | contig 32877 bp, 39 predicted proteins | sample MGYA00520622_ERZ1034980 | MGnify/ENA primary metagenome ERZ1034980 (study PRJEB33766, sample SAMN09781791) | gut metagenome | biome: gut microbiome | host: Homo sapiens | place: Madagascar | study: EMG produced TPA metagenomics assembly of the PRJNA485056 data...
GAAGAAATTAATCTAGTCAAAAAAGTGATAGTCTATGGTAAAACAGAGAAGAAACATTCATGCGTTTGTCGTGTTTAGAAAGTTTGATTGGTGATGTCAAAATGATTATACAAATAATCTAACAGTTCATCTTTGGCTTTCTCATAATTGGCATGAATAATTTCATGTTTATTAAGTAAGACTGATCGACCATGTACTTGCTTAGTCCCTGTATGAATAAGGAAGTGGGCTAAGTCTGTATTGTGTTTCTCATCACCCCCAGAATTAGTTTTTACCAGAACACCATCACCTTCAACGTAAATAATTGGTGCTTTGATTTTTTCTGATACCTCTTCCTCCACAAAATAACGATAATGACTCTTTTCAGACAATAGTTTTCCTGTTAACTTAACGGCTTTTAAAACGGTATCCTTTGAAATATCTAAGTTATAAGCTAATTTCACAATACGGCAGACTTGCCGATAAGACACCGTTGATGCATACCTTGCCAAATGATACACGAATTCTGACGAATATCGCATATACTTTTTTAACCCTAGCCACTCGTCTACAGGATAACGAGTTTTGCTTCCTCGTCGCCAGCAATTTCTTGAAAACGTGATTTCACCAAAGGTAAATGGTACTGTTTGCTCACTACTGTCTACTCTTTTATAGCCATTTGCCCGCATGGTAGGCGCTATTTGTTTATCATAATCAACGATTTTCTTTAGGAACAGTTGCTTACAATGGTCATCACGTTCGGCAACAAATCCCTTTTCATCAAATCTCATTACTACCATAGCATTATTGTAACGAATTTTTAGAAAATTTGTGAAATAATATGCTTAGGATTAGCTTTTAGAGCCAAAAGTTACCATACTGTACCTATTCTCAAATATAATATAACTTTTTCGTATCTCCTAAAAGGCGACTGCATTCCTGCAATCGCCTTTTTTGCTATTTAAAAATTTCTCATTATAAATATGACTTAATACTAAAGCCATTTTAAGGCCTACTCTGGACTTATTTAATTAAATCTTTCTTGGTATTTTTTGTTGAATAACCACTGTAGGTTAACTTTGGGTTTCACTTCCATTTTTTCTACAATAGGATTGATAACTTCATCAACATATCCTTGCGCCTCTTGTTTTCTTGTATCGCTTTTATCATAGACATCTTTCCATACATCAGCTTTTTGATAATAGTAACTATAAAATTTACCCCTTTTATCAAATTGATAAGCTCGATAATATTCACCATTGTATTCCTGCAAAAATCCTACTTCATATCCCATTTTATCATCACCATAACTTTGCCTTAATATATAGGAACTATCTTTGATGATTGAGTTATGACCATCTGTATCATATCTTAATCCTTGAATAGTGGGTTCTCCCATTGAGTCTAAATGATCCAGGATAAAGACCATCTCGGGATTAGTCCCTTCTGCATGAGGGATATGCTTAGCGTAATAGATGAAGTAAGTGGATAAATTATGGTGGATATAAATAGCGCCAATTCCTAAAAGGATAATCGCAGTAGCTAGTATGGCAATCCCAACTTTTATCATGGTTTTGGTTTTCGTTATCATGTTATCTCCTACGTTTTTTACTTGATTTTTTCTTTGGGGTAACCGCTTTTTTGACAGTTCTGACCACCTTTTTGATAACAGGTGCTGCTCGCTTAATAACTTTTTTCACTGGCTGAACAACACGTCTCACCACCCTTTTGACTGGTTGCACAACCTTCTTCACGACTTTTTTGACAGGTTGGCTTATTTTTTTGACCACTTTCTTGACAGGTTGAGGAGTCACTTTCTTCACCATCGCAACAGCCTTTTTAGCAGTAGTCGTTACCTTTTTGACCACTTTTTTCACTGCTTTAGGAACTGTTTTGGTCACAAAAGTCTTGGTTGCCTTAACGACTTTAGCAGTTGTTTTCTTAACAGTCTGTACGACAGGTTTAATGACTTTGTTATTGATTTTTTGAACGGTCTTGGCAATTGGTTTAACCACCCTTTTCTCAACAGTTTTAGCGATAGCAGCACTCGCTGTTTTGAGTGGATGTTTACGAAACTTATCAAGATTACCATCATAGAGTACAGTATCCACTTGATGAATATGGTTATCAATATTTTTATGTTTCTTTTTCCATACAGAATAACCCAATAATCCAAAACCTCCGATGGTTAGAAAACTAGCGACAATTTCCATAAAGGATGCTAATTGGGCTTCACCTTTGTCTTTACCGTGATCGAGCAAATAAATTATTTTTCCAGGACATCTCTTGTTTTAAATCGCGCTCTGGTGTCTTTAATTTGTTACTTTTTTACTGCTCATTCGATGCCTTCTTTCTATTTATTATCGACTTTCTTGTAAAGTTCTAACATTTGAACTCATTGATTCGCGCTGTTTAATCATCTCTAACATTCGTTTTTCAAAATGATCACCTTCATAGCTCGAAATACTAGCTACCATATTTGACAGCAACTTTTCTTTGCTAACTGGTTCATCATAGACCTGAAAATACTCTTCTGAGAAGTAATCATCAAAAATTGCTTCTAGACTAATATCCTCTGTTTTTTCAACCTTAGATTTCGATTGTTGCTTGACCTTTATTGATTTAATTCCTTTACGAATCGTTAGTAGGTCATCATCATCAAGGAAAACTGACACCGTGAAGACTGAAATATTGAACATTAGATTGGATAAATCAATTGAGGAAACAATAAAGTCAACACCCTTCAATTTATCATCGCTAATTTCATAGTAGCCTATAACATCAGCAATTCTTATCTTTTGACCAAATTCTTTTTCTAAACGACTTTTTAGCAGCTGAGCACTGCCATAACCCGTTGCACAAATGACTAAGATAGTGTATTTTTTATCTTCATTATAGCGCTCTCTAGCTGCCATAAAATGCAAGGCAACATAAGCTATCTCATCATCTGAAATATGATACTGATCAAAAATTGGCATTAATGAAATGGTTTCACCTGCCAAATGAAACATTTGACTATATTTGGAACGAATATCTTCAGTCAAAGGATTTTCTAAATCAACCTGACTTTGTAAACGGACATGAAGTGTAGCTAAATGCTCTAAGACACCTTCGATGAATTGCAAATCATTTTTTATCACAGGACTCAACTGTTCTAGAGCACTATTAAGCTCTGAACGTATCTCACTTTTAGTATCCAAATTAAAATGGTCATGACTGCTGTGTCCCTTAGAAATCAAATGCAAAGTAATATAATCGATTTCTTCATCTGGAAAGATGACACCTGAAATCAAACTGACTCGATCCAAAATTTGCTTAGCAATCTTCTTTTCTTTCAGGTAATCAATATCATTTACTGGCAATCTAGTAATTCTAAATCCTTCAACAATTCGTCTCATTGCTAAAGAAATATGAATCACTAAATTCTGGAGAACAAAATCTGAGAGTTTCAAATTCCCCTCACGGCATTCATCTAAAACAATTATGGTTAATTCTTCAAAAGAAATCTTTTGGTTAAGCAGTTCATTGTCAACATAAGAATGCATGGTATTGATAAAACCTGAATTGATAAAATGATCCATAATAAAACGGCGTTTATCTCGTTCAAGCCCCGTTATATAAATCCCTTTATTTGCCCTACTTTCAATCTTCAAATGATAAGGTTGAAACTTTTGGCGAATTTTTTTAAAATCACTTGATAAGGTTGAGCGACTGACAAATAATTCAGCTGCTAAGTCATCAAAGTAAATGTTATTTTGTTCAAATAATAGTTTATTTAATAAGTACTTGTAGCGGTCATTAATGTCAGACACCTGTTGCTGAGTCACGGTGAAATCATTGATATGATTTTCTTCCAGAAACTCAGCATAGGCATCTTCATCTGTAATAACCAACTTATAGCCGTGCCCTTGCTTAGAAAGTAGTTCTAGCTCGGGATAATTAACCAATTTGTCTAATAATGTTTTATAATAAGTCCTAACTGTTCTGTCTGAGCATCCTAGCGTTTCAGCTAATTCTTTGCTTGTCACATAGCGCTCTTTATTCAAAATCAAGGATTGAATAATTTGCGTTTCTTTTTTATTTAACATATGAGCCTCCTGACTATAAGTTCAGACTCATTATATCATATGTTAGATTAGATATTTTCCTTAACCAAGGCAGCCATTTTTTCGATACCCATTGGAATTGGAATATAGGCTTGAGGTGGAATTTGAACGATTGGTTTGTTTTTCTTAGCAGCAGCATCTGCTAGCTGTTTGAAATTCATTTTTGTTTGTGGGCTCACCAAGTAGAGATCATATTTGTCAGCCTCAATACGTTTTTGTCCTTCTGGAACACCAACAGCATCCATTTCGATATCTTCACCTTGCTCTTGGAGCATTGTCATTGTTTTTTTGGCAATCATTGATGAAGACATACCACCTGCACAGATAATTAAAGCTTGTTTAGACATAATTTTTATCTCCTTTGTCTTTGTTATCTTTTTACATTCTCATTATATAAAAACGCTTACATTAAGTTAATAGTATCCTTTTCCGTTGCACTACGGAAATTTTCACTATTGCTACGGAAGTTCACTATATTCGCCAAAAAAATTTCCGTAATAAAAAGCAACCTAAATCAAATTAAGTTGCTCACAATACTAATTAAGAAAATTGAATAGTCCCTAAGACTGCAAAGCGTTTTTAGCAGACTGAATCAACAACTCTTTATCTGTATAGCCGTACTCTTCTTTCAATAATTGCTTGATACTGCCACCATTCACTATCGATTCAACGAGATAACCATTATCAAGTTTCTGTTGACTGTTCAGTTTAGCCATTATTTTTTCATTTGCTTTCAAATCAGGAATAGGAACTCCTCTAAAGCGGACTGTATAGTAGGTAACAAATAGGTCGCCCTTTTTTCGACCGTAGCCTAGAGAACTGTGGAACATATAGTATATCAAGTATATAACACCCAAAATACAAATTACAACAGCTACATTTTCAATTACATTAGTCAAAACCATGTACCTCCTTGTAGAAAACCATATAGTTTGTAGACGTTCTCTTCGAGAAGCATTTTACTGTTTTGCTATACAAAAGACAATCTTTTTTAAGCGATAAACACTACAATCAGAGTATAGACAACAAGCGTCACAATTATAAATAATGAAATATAGGTTGACGTAAAGGCACGCTCTTCATCATCACGGAAAATATCTTGTATCAACGAAGGCATAGCAAATCCTGTTGGACACATAAAGTAAATCAACACTGCCATCATAAAGATAGTATCAGACATCAGATGAGGGAAAAGAAGGAAAAATCCGAGGATAGCTAGGCTGTAATAAACAATCCTGACTAACATTAATTTTAAGATTAGACCAATTGTTGACATATCAAGACACAAATCATAACCAAGTCCAAACAAAATAACTCCCACAATCGGATCAGTCCCACTTGTAATGGTACCTGTATATAAATCAGCAAAGGCTGAAGTCATTAACATCTGGTATGCCCCTGATAGGTTTACCACAAGTCCAAGAAGAATGGCTAATACAAATGGATGAGTCAGAACCTCCTTAGCTAGTGCTTTAGCTGATTGACTTTTACTGGTTTCATGAGCTACTAGGATGGGAATAATCAGAAAGCCAATAGCTGAGCCAGCTATATCAAATAAAACTGTATTGCTGGACAACCCCGACGATTGATAGGTATAGCGGTAAGGCTACACTTCCACCTTCATTTGTCGTTAACAGATACTTCGTGAAATGTGCCCGTTCTTTGCCAGTAAATGTCCCAAGAAATTTTCCAACAAAAATAGCAACGATGTAAACAAGAAAAGCATAAAGAATAACAGATACCATAGCTAGTTTAAAATGAGCACTAGCTACAAGATTAAAAATCATAATTGGAAATAAAACTGAGAAAATTAAAGCATTCGCACCTTCTTTTTGTTCAGTCATTAGCCATTGCCTTCTTTTGGCAATGAATCCTAAAATGAGCATAAAGAAAACAGGAAATAATGTTGTCAAGGCTACCATCTTTTTCCTCCAATATCAATACAAAATCAAAAAATAGTAGTAAGTAAAGTCAATAAACCTGAACAAACAATTAGAAGGTAAGTGGCTAACCTCACTAATTTGACATTCAGCCGTTTAATAAGCAAATTTCCAAGCAAAAGACCCAGACTAATAGCAATTATTCCACCACAAATTCCAGATAGAAAGCCACAAATAAACATTGTCAATACAGTAGCTTTAATATTAACCTTACTCGAATAACCTAAGAAATAGATAGACAATAAGATAAGAAATACTGCGAAGACAATTTCAAAGGAATAATTTGGGGCATTGGAGCTAAATAAATGGATAATGAGCTTCCATAAGATAAAAGACTGTCGGTAAAATAATTAACGACAGCCCTAATGCTTTCCAATATTGGTAACACATTATACCGGCTAAACAGAGGGTGATAGCATTTGTTAAAGTAGCCGATTTATTCAACATGAACAAGTAAGGAAAGAAGTACAGCAAGATTATTCCTAAACCAAAATCCGTCACTCCCTGAATCATTCCAGCTACTACTGCTATCACCATAATTAGCGCAGTCATCATGCCTCACCACTACAGATTCTCACCATTTGAAGCGATAACTTCTTTATACCAGTTGAACGATAATTTTGGAGAACGTTTGTAGGTACCATTACCATCATCATCTTTGTCAACGTAGATAAAACCATAGCGCTTGCGCATTTCACCTGTACCTGCGGAAACAAGGTCAATACAGCCCCAAGGTGTGTAACCCATGAGGTCGACCCCATCTTCGTCCACAGCCTTAATCATTTCTTTGATGTGAGCGCCTAAATAATCAATACGGTAGTCGTCGTGAACCATGCCATCAGCTTCAACTTGATCAATGGCACCAAAACCATTTTCAACGATGAAGAGTGGCAAGTGATACATGTCGGTAAACCAGTTTAGTGAATAACGAAGTCCCTCTGGGTCAATTTGCCAATCCCAATCAGAAGCTTTGACGTAGTTATTCTTCACAAGATCTTCTGTTTCAAGGTAATCATAGTGCGGGTTGTTTGGACGATGTGAATCAATAGCAAAAGACATATAGTAAGAAAAACCAATATAATCTACTGTACCTTCAAGCAACTCTTTCTTGTCTTCTTCAGTTACATCAACTGTGATACTTTTGCGTTCCCAATATTTGAGAATATGATTTGGATAGAAACCGTGCACATGAACATCAGCAAAATAATAACGCTTTTGCATGGCCTTTTGCGCCATGAGAATATCAGCTGGTTTGCAGGTTGCTGGATAGATTGGGCACATGGCAATCATACAACCAATTTGGAAGTCTGGATTGATTTCATGACCAATTTTCACTGCACGTGCAGAAGCTACCAATTCATAATGAGCCGCCTTGTACATGATAGCTTCACGGTCATCGCCTTCTTTGTAGACAATACCTGAGTTGGTAAAAGGCGCAAAGTCTTCTTGATAGTTGGCTTGGTTATTGATTTCATTGAAGGTCATCCAATATTTGACCTTGTCTTTGTAACGACGGAAACAAGTTTCAGCAAAACGCACAAAGAAATCAATTGATTTACGGTTAGTAAAGCCGCCATATTCTTTGACCAGATGGAATGGTAATTCAAAGTGAGATAGAGTCACCACTGGTTCAATACCATATTTCAAACATTCGTCAAAAAGGTCATCGTAAAACTTCAAACCTTCTTCATTTGGCTCTGCATCATCACCATTTGGGAAAATACGTGTCCAAGCAATGGACGTACGGAAGCACTTAAAGCCCATTTCCGCAAACAAAGCAATATCTTCTTTGTAATGATGGTAAAAATCAATGGCTTCATGGTTTGGATAATACTTGCCTTCTAAGACACCATCTGTGATTTCGCGCGCAACACCGTGGCGACCTGCAGTCATGACATCCGCAACTGAAATCCCTTTTCCTCCTTCTTGCCAACCACCTTCAAGTTGGTGAGCTGCTACTGCGCCACCCCACAAAAAATTATCCGGTAATTTTGACATGTTCATTTCCTCCTTGATTTTTTCTTTATCGTAACAAATTTTGACACCGTTTTCCATTGTGCTTTTTTCCCTATTGATTGCGGAAATTTTAGACTTAAATTCTTACAAAAAAGCCCACGCATCACGCGCGAGCTTTGTCTTGTTAGTCATCCCAAACGTTCTTAGCTAAGTTGAAGGCTGCCCAGGCTTTTGGCCAGCCGGCGTAGAAGGCGATGTGGGTGATGGTTGCTGAAATTTCAGCCTTGGTTACGCCGTTGTTCTTAGCATTTTGCAAATGATAGATGAGTGAGTTGTCTGTGATGCCTGATGCAATCAAGGTTGTCACCGTCAGAAGACAGCGTGTCTTCAAGTCCAAGTCTTGATTATTCCAGTTTTCTCCAAAGAGAATGTCGTCATTGAAATGGGCGAAATCTGGGGCGAAGTCGCCAAGTTGGTCGCGTCCTGCGGTTTGTTTTATGGTCATTTTAGATCTCCTATCTTGTGCGGTTATCTTGCTAATTTGTCCTGCGCAGCTTGGATTTGTCAGCTGCTAGCGCTAGCCTATTAGCCCTTTAAGGCGTTATAAGCCTCGTCGTCAACGGCTTCGAGCCAGACGTTGGCGGTGTTCTCACCTGGGACTGCGAAGGCGATGTGGCTGAACCATGAGTCTGCCTTGGCGCCGTGCCAGTGCTTGACGTTAGCGGGAATCATGATGACAGAGCCTTCTTTGAGCTCAACAGCTTCCTTGCCTTCCTCCTGATACCAGCCTTCGCCAGCAGTGCAAATCAAGACCTGTCCGCCGCCCTTATTAGCGGTGTGGATATGCCAGTTGTTGCGACAACCCGGCTCAAAGGTCACGTTGTGTACGGCGAGACTGCCGTCTTCCGTCACGCCCAGCCCATTTAGGTAAGACTGTCCGATAAAGTATTGGGCGTAAGCGTCATTGCTTGCCCCAAGTCCAAAAATGTTAGCCTTGTCAAAGACTTCTTTGCTTGTGTATTTCATGATTCTTCCTCCTTTGCAGCTAACCCTTAATGGTGCCGTCCTCTTCCAGTTGCGCCAAAATCGTATCCAAGCGGTAGAGTTGCTCCTGCTTGCTCTGCAATTGTCTCAAGCGCGTCCCTCTTTCCTTTCTGAGCTTACGCCATAGCAGAGCTGACTGATGATTTTGGTAATCTGACAGACAGGACTGACAAGCAAGCTCATCCAGCCCCGCCTCCTCAAATAATCGTTTCAAGTCGGTCATCAAGCTAGCCTCCTTCCTTTCTCCCTAGTGCCCCAAAGCTGAAGGAAAACTCCTACCAAAATGTGGGTGACCTATCGCTGAATGCGAAGGGCTCTCCTTTTTCCAGTTTACATCGTCGCTGAATGCGAGAGCTTCCTGCAATACTGCAACAAACCTTCCTGACTTGATTTTATTCTACACCCTTGACAAGTCAATATCAAATACTTATAATTTATGACAAATCATGCTTACTTGTTATGAAAGGAAGTCTTCTATGGACATTCGTGTGCTCCGCTATTTTCTCAAAGTATGTGAATTGGAAAATATCACCAAGGCAGCTGATGCTCTCTTGACCACCCAACCCAATCTCTCTAGACAACTAACCAAACTAGAAGAAGAACTTGGTCACCAGCTCCTCATCCGCGACAAAAAACGGATTCGTCTGACTGAGGAAGGGCGTTATCTGCGCAAGCAAGCACTCAATATCGTCAATATGGCTGACCATACCGAGCACGTCCTTAAAACCTTCAATGACAATATCAGCGGAGATGTCTTTATCGGCGCAGCAGAATCAACCGTCATGTCCTTTATCGGTCCTATCTTCCAAGACTCCTGGATGCATTACCCGGGGATTAAATACCATGTCAACTCTGGTAACTATGCGGATGTGACTAGGAACTTGGAAGCGGGCTTAGCCGATTTTGGCATTGTCATCGACTCGACCGACATGGACAAATACAAGGCCATCAAGCTACCGACCACGGATACTTGGGGAATTCTCATGCACAAGGACAGCCCCTTGGCTGATAAGAAGGCTATCGATCCAAGCGACCTTGAGGGGTTGCCCATGATTGCTTCGCGCGAGATGACCAATGCCCCTCTTCTCAGGGAATGGACAGACGGGGTGCCAATCAACATCATCGCCACCTTCAACCTCATCACCAACGCCGCCCTCCTCATCAACGCCAGCGGAGGCTACGCCTTCACCCTGAAAAAACTGACCTTCTCCTCTGAGGATAACAACCTCGTCTTCAAGCCCCTCTCCCCCACCATCACCTCTAGCGTCTACCTCATTTGGCGCAAATACGTCCCCCTCAGCCAATCCGCCCAAGTCTTTCTGGAACTCGTCAGGAAATACCTACCGGAAGAAAATAGATAATACATAAGTTAAAATTAAAAGCACTTATCATAGCTAAGAGCGAACGAAGTGAGCCAAATCCGATATTTTCGCCATAAGAGGCTCGAAAATTAGGATTGCTCTAACAGTCTGAGAGACTGTTAGAGGTGGGAAATAGGAAAAGCGTAGCTTTTCTCATTCGTCTGAAGGAAGCTCCTTGCATCCGCACTACTTACTCAAATAGTCTAGTGGACTACTTGAGGTCTGAGCTAAGAAACTAAGAAGCTAAGAAAATATCAAAAATCTATTTTCAAAATGAGTATAAGTAAAGAAGCTGAATCATCACATTCAGCTTCTTTATCTTTATATAGCATTGACTAAAATTGTCAAAATAGGAACAACCAGCATGGTCATAAGCGTGGTCTCCGTCACCATGACAGCGGCATAATCAGTATCCGCATCGTACATCCTAGCAATAATGGGCGCATTGGTCATGACTGGCATGGCTGATTGAATGATGAAGACCTCTTTCATGAGATGGGGCAGGTTAGTCTGCCAGAGGATTAGCGTCATCAATAGCGGAGCGATGACAAAGCGTCCTAATAAAATCAAAAGATGGTCTTTTTTGAGAGCTAGCTGACTAAGCCCTGCCCTTGACACCGTCAGTCCGATGAAAAGCATGGACAAGGGAATGGTCAAATTACCGATGTACTGAAGGTCACTCATGAGAAAATCGGGCAACTTGACCTTGAGCAAAACCAAAATCACGCCCACGATGAAGCCTAACAAGGGTGGGGAGAATATTTTTCTCAAGCTAGAGCGCCAATCGATACTAGCCGTCTTTTGACCATCCTTTTGAATCAAATAAGTCCCGATTGTCCAAAAGAAAGTGGTGTTGCACATGTAATAAACCAGCACATAAGGAATGCTCTTGTCTCCAAAAAGCGCTTGGTTGATGGGCAAACCGACGAAAACCGTGTTGGAATTGAAAAACATTGATATAAAAAGACCACGGTGACTCTTATCCACGGCAAAAAGCTGCGCTATGGCAGTAGCAATTCCCAGCAAAATCACCATGGACAAGACTGGAAAACGCAGTTGCGGCAGCATTTCTAATAATTCCTTAGCCGTGAATCGTCCCATGATGGTGGAAATCATGTAAGCGGGCAGAGCCAGCTGGGTGACTAACTTGGTCATCAAAGACGACGCCTGGTCGCCAAACCAACCACGCTCGTTAAGCCAGAAACCGATAGCCACCATAACCAAAATAACCAGCACACCTGAAATACTATGTAAAAATACAGCCATTTCTTCCTCTTATTCTAAATGGGCTTGCCGTTATACTTAAAGGAAATGTTGGGATAATCACGTACCAAATCCTTTCCTTCCAAATAAGCTTGCGCTTCTTTCTTGATAGAAACCAAATCAACTTTTTGCATTTGAGCGGCAAAGACACAGCCACAGTAGCACTGACGGTAGACATCATATTCCTTGCACATTTCAACCGAACGCTGATAGCCTTGATTTTTCTTGAAATCACTAGGAAGATACTGGGTAGCGTACAACTTTTGCACCTCAATGCCAACTTGATTGATAGTTTGGGAATTTTTATGGGGACTGATAGTAAGTGCACTACCGAAATAATCAAACCCAAAATCCACAGCCATCTGAGCGGTCTTGTCCAGACGATAGTCATAGCAAACCTTGCAACGGTCGCCCCCCTCTGGCTCCTTTTCTAAACCATGAACCGTCCTGAAAAATTCATTTGGCACATAGTCAGCCTCTAGATATTGCACCTGATTGCCCGTTTTTTTATTAAAATCATTGACAAACTTCTGCGTCACATAAGCACGGCGCTGATATTCAGCCTTAGGATGAATATTAGAATTAGCAAAATAAACCGTTACGTCGGCATACTGACTAAGATACTCCAAGGTGTAGGTTGAGCAAGGGGCGCAGCAAACGTGCATCAAGATACGCGGTCGCTTGTCTTCCTGCTGCCAGTCCTTAACCATCCGCTGCATGAGACGGTCATAGTTGATTTTCTGATTAGGATTCATCCTGCTAAGCAGGTCTTCTACATCAATCATAAGATTACTTTCTCCAATAGAAAAGGAGTTGAACACCAGCCTCAACTCCTTCATTTCATCATTAAATATTAGCCCAAACTGATTCAAGAATGTTTGTTTGGTCGCGGTCTGGTCCGACTGAGAAGGTTGAAATGCGGACACCGACCAGTTCACCAACACGGCGAACATAGTTGCGGGCAGCTTCTGGCAATTCTTCTAGGCTACGGCAACCAGTGATGTCTTCTGACCAACCTGGCAATTCTTCATAGATTGGTTTACAACGTTTGAGTTGTTCCAAACTTGCTGGGTAGTGGTCGATGCGTTCACCGTCAAGGTCATAAGCCACACAGATTTTAACCGTATCAAGTCCTGACAAAACATCAATTGAGTTGAGTGACAAGTTTGTGATTCCTGATACGCGGCGACTGTGGCGCATAACAACAGAGTCAAACCAACCCACACGGCGTGGACGTCCAGTCGTTGTTCCGTATTCGTGACCAACTTCACGGATGCGTTCGCCCACTTCGTCAAAAAGTTCTGTTGGGAATGGACCATCACCAACACGGCTTGTATAGGCTTTACATACCCCAACAACCTTGTTGATTTTAGATGGACCGACACCAGAACCGATGGTTACACCACCAGCAACTGGGTTAGATGATGTTACGAATGGATAAGTACCCTGGTCGATATCAAGCATGACCCCTTGTGCCCCTTCGAAAAGCACACGTTTACCGCTATCTAGAGCATCGTTGAGGATAACTGATGTGTCCGTAACGTAGTTTTTGATTTGTTGACCGTATTCGTAGTATTCTTCGAAAATATCATCAAATTGTAGTGGCTGACAGTCATACATTTTCTCGAAAAGACGGTTTTTCTCTGCCAAGTTTGCTTTCAAGCGTTCGGCAAAAATCTCTTTGTCGAGGAGGTCAGCGATACGGATACCAACACGCGCAGCCTTATCCATATAAGCTGGACCAATTCCTTTAATGGTTGTACCGATTTTATTGTCACCTTTAGCTTCTTCTTGCAAACGGTCAAGTTCGATATGATAAGGCAAGATAACATGGGCACGGTCAGAAATACGAAGGTTATCTGTCGTAATTCCTTCTTCGTGAAGGTAAGCCAATTCTTTAACCAAAGATTTAGGGTTAACCACCACACCATTACCAATAACAGAGATTTTCTCTGGGAAGAAAATACCTGATGGAATCAAGTGCAATTTGAATTTTTTACCATCAATAACAATCGTGTGACCAGCATTGTCACCACCTTGATAACGTGCAATTACTTCGGCATCTGCTGACAAGAAGTCAGTGATTTTACCTTTACCTTCATCACCCCATTGGGTACCTACAACTACTACTGAAGTCATATGTTTCGATACGGGCAGAGCCTTTTAGGATACCCTCACCTTTCCCTGATAAACTACGGCAGGAATTTCACCTGCAAGTTTTACATTACACCTTATTATACCGAAAGCAGGGAGAAAATTCAATATTTATTGACGTTATAACTTTGAAAAGACATTTTTCACTTAAAAGTCGAACTTTCTATTTTATTTAATATATTTTAAAAAAATAAATACGAACAAGACCTATTTTTTCTCCCTCAATAACTTAGCAACGTTCAGCAATTTTACTTTTTCATAGTGAATATGATGAATTTTCAAAAAATTCTGTTAAACTAGTCATATCACATTCTTTTGGAGGAATTCCCCCTTGACTATAGATAGACTATTGCAAAAAAGCCCGGCTCATTTGCCCATTCTTCAGGCCACCTTTGGCCTAGAACGCGAAAGCCTTAGAATAACTGCTGACAACCATGTTGCAAATACCTGTCACCCTAAAGCCTTTGGTTCTCGAAACTACCATCCCTACATCCAAACGGACTATAGCGAAACCCAGATTGAACTTATCACGCCCGTCAGCCAATCATCCAAAGAAGCCATTCGTCGTTTGATAGCTGTCACAGATGTAGCTGGACGTACTATCGCTAAGGATGAATACCTGTGGCCACTATCTATGCCACCTAAGATAAGCGAATCAGACATTGAAATTGCCCAACTCGACGACGATTTTGAACGTCATTACCGTGATTATTTGGCTAAGACATACGGCAAACTAGTGCAGTCCATTTCTGGTATTCACTACAATATGGAACTGGGTAAAGATGGAACTGGGTAAAGACCTGACACAAGCACTCTTTGACCTCAGTGATTATGATGACCAGACAAGTTTCCGTAATGCTCTTTACCTCAAATTAGCTAAGAATTTCATTCGTTACCGCTGGTTGCTGACCTATCTTTATGGCGCTAGCCCGATTGCCGAAAAAGGCTTTCTCAAAAAAGACTTGGAACACCCCGTCCGCTCTCTTCGCAATAGCCACCTAGGCTATGTCAATCACGATAACATCAAAATCTCCTACGCTTCCCTCGAGCAATATGTCCATGACCTGGAAGGCTTTGTCGCTTCAGGCGACCTCATTGCCGAGAAGGAATTTTACTCTCCTGTACGTCTTCGTGGAAGCAAGGTTTGTCGTGATTATCTGAAGAAAGGCATCACTTATTTGGAATTTCGGACTTTTGATATCAACCCCTACTCGCCTATCGGCATCAGCCAGGAGACCGTTGATAGCGTCCACCTCTTCTTGCTTGCCCTTCTTTGGTTAGATGCTAGCGCAGCCATTGACCAAGACCTAGAAGAAGCTAATCAGCTTAATGATTTGATTGCTCTGTCTCACCCTTTGGAAAAATTGCCCAGCCAAGCACCAGTCGATGATATCCTTGGGGCTATGCATGCTGTCATCCAGCACTTCCAGCTCCCCCAAACCTATCAAGATTGCTTACATCAGATTGAGGAAGCGGTCAATAATCCTCATCTGACTATCGCAGGGCGTTTGTTGGAAGATATAGATGATTTGTCATTAGAGGCATTTGGTCAGAAGCAAGGTCGTCATTATCATGACCATGCTTGGACAGCCCACTACGCTCTCAAGGGCTACGAACCGATGGAACTCTCAACGCAGATGCTCATGTTTGATGCTATTCAAAAAGGTGTTAATCTTGAAATCTTAGACGAAGCGGACCAATTTCTCAAACTCTGGCATGGTGACCATGTCGAATACGTCAAAAACGGTAACATGACCTCAAAAGACAACTACGTCATCCCACTCGCCATGGCAAATAAGGTTGTGACCAAAAAAATCTTAAACCAGGCAGGATTTCCAGTGCCATCAGGAGCTGAATTTACCGATAAGACAGAAGCACTACGCTACTATTCTCAAATAAAAGACAAGGCTATCGTGGTCAAGCCCAAGTCAACCAATTTCGGTCTTGGAATTTCTATCTTTAAAGAACCTGCTGACCTAGCCAGCTACGAAAAAGCCCTCGACATTGCCTTTTCAAAGGACTCAGCTCTCTTGGTCGAAGAATTCATCGCAGGAACTGAGTACCGTTTCTTCGTTCTTGATGGTAAGTGTGAAGCTGTTTTACTCCGTGTGGCAGCCAATGTAGTCGGCGATGGCAAACACAGCATACGTCAACTGGTGGACTTGAAAAATCAAAATCCTCTGCGTGGTCGTGACCACCGCTCACCACTTGAAATCATTGACTTAGGAGACATTGAACTCCTCATGCTTAACCAGCAGGGCTACGGACCAGACGATATCCTAGCCGATGGTGTCAAAGTCGACCTTCGTCGTAATTCAAATATCTCAACTGGTGGTGATTCTATCGACGTGACCGACAGCATGGGGCCAGGTTATAAGGACTTAGCAGCTCAAATGGCTGTCGCTATGGGAGCTTGGGCTTGCGGCGTTGACCTCATTATCCCAGATGCTAGCCAATCTTCTACCAAGGCTCAGCCAAATTGTACCTGCATTGAGCTAAATTTCAATCCATCCATGTATATGCACACTTACTGCCAAGAAGGTTCCGGTCAGGCCATCACTCCTAAAATCCTAGCCAAACTCTTCCCAGAACTATAATATTCCTACCTTCCAAGTCCATCTTGGGAGGTATTTTTTACTAGAATTATAGTATTTTCTTGTCATTTAACCACCTCTTGCGATAAAATAGTAGCAAACAAATTTAGACAGGAAAAAGAAATTCTATGGCAAGGTATCGCACACGACGTAATAATAATCTTGCCGGTAGTATTATTGCTGGGATTTTCATTCTGGCAGCTATCGGTCTTTTGATAGAATATATTCTCCCGATTTTGGTTATCGCTGGGGTTGGTTATGGGGTCTATCGTCTAGCAACTCGTCAGACGCGTTTGGAGAAGGTCAATACAGCTCAGCGTTTGCAGGACTTGAAGGACGACATCCATCAGGCGGACCGTCAGGTTAAGTTGCTGGACAATTATCTGGATGAACATGAGTATACACAGTACACTGTGCTTGCGCGCCAGCTATTGCCCCAAGTCCAAAACATCAAGAGCGAAGCCACTGACCTCAAGGATAAGATGGACTTCAAGATTTATAAGCGGGTGACCCATAAGGCTGACGCTGTCATTCAGGACATCAAGGCTCAGCTTGAAAGGCTTGACATCGCACCTGAGGTGACGCCCTCATCTGACCAAGAGATGGACATCCTAAAGCGTGCCCCAGAATTAAGACAAACCTACACCAACATTCAACGGGACCATGCTGAAATCTTGGCTAAGATTGAAAAAGCGGACAACAAGGCAGAGCTGACCGCCCTCCACCAAGCCAGTATGGCTCGCTTCCAAGATATTTTGGACGGCTACCTCAAAATCAAGGAATCCCCAAAAGATTTTTACAAGGCGGACGAGCGGATGGCGGAAGCCAAGGTTGCCATGGAAAAATTCGATCTAGAACTGGACGAAACCCTTCGCCAGCTCAACGAAAGTGACATGACAGATTTTGATATTAGCTTGCGCATGATGAAAGATAAAGGATAGGAGACTCTCATGACAGACACATTTAATTTTGACATTGACCAAATTGCTAACAATGCCATCACCAAAACTGACAAGACTACGGAAATCATCGCGACTTCGGAGACTAATACAGGGCAGATGGCCTTCTTTGACAAGTTGACCCCTGAACAACAGGCTGGAATTACCGCAAAAGCGCCAGCATTGGTAGATAATTTCGTTTCTGACCAAAATGCTCTCCTAGACTTCGGTCAGGCTGCGGTTGAAGGAGTCAATACGACTGTTAACCATATCCTTGCTGAGCAGAAGAAAATCCAAATTCCACAGGTTGATGAACTCCTACTCAACGCTAACCGCGAACTCAACGGATTTATCGCTAAGTACAAGGACGCAACTCCTGCTGAATTGGAAAAGAAACCTAACTTCCTGCAAAAACTCTTCAAGCAAAGCAAAAATTCTTTGCAAGAATTCTATTTTGACTCACAGACTATCGAACAAAAGATGGATGGCATGGCAGCAACTGTTGTCAAACAAGAAGATGTTCTTGCCCGTAACATTGTTTCAGCTGAGATGTTGATTGAAGACAATACCAAGTCCATCGAAAATCTGGTTGGGGTGATTTCTTTTGTGGAAGCTAGCCAGAAGGAAGCCGCTAATCGCGCAGCCAGCTTGCAGTCCGAACTAGCGCAGCTTGATTCTCAAACGCCCGAATACCAAGTCAAGAGCAACGACCTGGCTCGTATGACTGAGGTTATCAATACCTTGGAGCAACAGCACACGGAGTACGTCAGCCGTCTCTATGTGGCCTGGGCGACAACGCCTCAGATGCGCAACTTGGTTAAGGTGTCGTCTGACATGCGTCAAAAACTGGGTATGCTCCGTCGCAACACCATTCCGACTATGAAACTGTCTATCGCACAGCTTGGCATGATGCAGCAGTCAGTCAAATCTGGCGTGACCGCGGATGCTATCGTCAATGCTAATAATGCTGCGCTGCAAATGTTGGCAGAGACCAGTAAGGAAGCTATCCCGATGCTGGAAAAAACAGCGCAGACCCCTACTGTTGCTATCGAATCGGTCACTGCACTTGCTGAAAGCCTAGTAGCCCAAAACGAAGGTATCATCGCAGCCATTGATAAAGGACGCCAACAACGTGCCCAACTAGAAGCAGCCGTGGTCAAATCTGCCCAAACCATCAACGATTCCGTCAAACTCCGTGACGAAAAAATCGTCCAAGCCCTCCTAAACGAAGGACGCGAGGTTCAAGAAGAAGTCCAAGAAGGAAATGCTCAAAACTAAGTCAATCAATAAGTAAATAGCCCCCATTGTTTGAAAACAGTGGGGCTTTCTTGGTCGCTAGGATGGCATTGTTCTGAAACAATGCATATTCTCAAAGAGGAAAAATGCTATCGCATCTGATCAATAGCATTTTGCAAGTCCAAACATACCCATTGTTCGAAAACAATGGGACTTACCGAGAAGTAAAATTAGCTTTGTTTAAAAACAATGGCTATTCTCAACAACCAAAACCCGTTTATGTCCCTTGTCAGCAGACGATGGGGATTATTTAGAAATGGAAACTTCTTCGACAAAATACATTACTGATTTAAATAAAAAGAGACTCTGATAGTCTCCAACTTTTCCCATATCAAACTTACTTCATCACCAGTCGTAAGGATTTTACGACAATATCAAAGCTCTGCTTTATTCCTTGTTATCCTCCGCTCTTTCACGCATAGACCGCCAACTATCTATGACATCATAAACCGCACAAATGACAGCCAAAATAACCAAAAGTAGATAGCCGACTTTATTGGTCACAAAAGGATGAAAGTAATTGATAACGACTGCTAGATAGACGAGTAGGCGTCCAAGTTGCCAGAATTTTGTCATGAGTGGTTGTCTCCTTTTTCCTAAGCTATGGTCTCTTGTCATTTTCATTATACCACAGGTGGGCAAATCGTTTTCAGGGGATTTTCCTATTTCACACTTATGCACAAAGCCCTTGTTTCGTGTTATAATATGAGTTATGGATAAACTTATTAAATCAATTTCGAAATCAGGAGCTTTTCGTGCTTACGTTTTAGATAGTACCGAAACCGTTCGCATTGCTCAAGAAAAACATCACACATTGTCAAGTTCTACCGTTGCATTAGGACGCACACTCATTGCCAATCAGATTCTCGCTGCCAATCAGAAGGGCGACAGCAAGGTAACGGTCAAGGTTATTGGCGACAGCTCATTTGGCCACATCATCTCAGTCGCTGACACGCAAGGTAATGTCAAAGGCTACATCCAAAATGCTGGCGTGGACATTAAGAAAACTTCGACTGGCGAGGTCTTAGTCGGACCATTCATGGGTCACGGGCAATTTGTCGTCATCACTGACTACGGCACTGGCAATCCCTACACGTCAACGACCCCTTTGGTGACTGGCGAAATCGGTGAGGACTTGGCTTTCTACCTAACTGAAAGTGAACAAACACCTTCTGCTGTTGGTCTTAACGTCCTTCTCGATGAAAACGACCAAGTCAAGGTAGCTGGAGGCTTCATGTTGCAAGTTCTTCCAGGTGCCTCTGACGAGGAAATCGCTCGCTACGAAAAACGCATCCAAGAAATGCCAGCCATTTCTACGTTGCTTGAGTCCGATGACCATATTGACGCACTATTGAAGGCAATCTACGGCGACGAAGACTTCAAACGTTTATCAGAAGACGAGCTCCGCTTTGCCTGCGACTGCTCTAAAGAACGCTTTGAGGCAGCCCTCATCACACTCGGAACTGACGAATTGAAAGCCATGAAAGAGGAAGACCACGGTGCTGAAATCACCTGCCAATTCTGCTCAAAAACTTACAGCTTTACCGAAGATGACCTTGAGGAAATGATTCATGACCAAGCTAAATAGTTCTTTTATGATTGGTGATGTGGAAATTCCTCACCGCACTGTCCTTGCACCGATGGCTGGTATCACCAATTCCGCCTTCCGCACCATTGCTAAGGAGTTTGGAGCTGGACTTGTTGTTATGGAAATGATTTCCGACAAAGGTATCCAATACAATAATGAAAAGACCCTGCACATGTTGCACATCGACGATGGTGAACATCCCGTGTCTATTCAATTATTTGGGAGCGACGGAGACAGTCTAGCTCGCGCAGCCGAATTTATCCAAGAAAATACTAAGGCTGACCTTGTGGACATCAACATGGGTTGCCCTGTAAACAAGGTTGTCAAAAATGAAGCTGGCGCCATGTGGCTCAAGGACCCTGAAAAAATCTATTCAGTGGTTAAAACCGTCAAATCTGTATTGGACATTCCCTTGACCGTCAAGATGCGGACAGGATGGGCTGACGCTTCCTTGGCAGTCGAAAATGCTCTGGCTGCGGAGTCAGCTGGAGTGGCAGCCCTTGCCATGCACGGTCGCACGCGCCAACAAATGTACACAGGAACCTGTGACCATGAAACCCTTGCAACAGTCGCAAAAGCTATCACCAAGGTGCCCTTCATCGCCAACGGAGACATCCGTACCGTTCAAGATGCTAAGTTTATGATTGAAAAAGTCGGTGCTGACGCTGTCATGGTCGGACGTGGAGCTCGAAGCAATCCTTATATCTTCACCCAAATCAATCATTTCTTTGAAACTGGTAAGATGCTTCCTGACCTGCCATTTGAGAAAATGCTGGATATTGCCGAGGACCATTTGACACGTTTAACTGACCTCAAGGGTGAGACCATTGCCGTTCGTGAGTTCCGTGGCTTAGCACCGCATTACCTCCGTGGGACATCTGGCGCAGCCAAAATCCGCGGAGCTGTTTCACGTGCAGAGACAGTTGCTGAAGTGCAAGAGCTCTTTGCACAATTACGTTAAGAAACTTTTAAAGGAGAATAATCATGAAAAGTTTTGACGCTTTTAAACGCACCCTATCACCTGAAAGCTTGAAAGAAGTTTACAACCAAGCCAAAGAAGAAGTTCCTGTGACTGAATTAGAAGGTTCCGAGGCTTTCTCCATCGCCCTAGCCCAACAAATGGCTGTGGATTTAGTTGAGATGTATCATCTTTGGTTGAAAGAAGATGAGAAATAAGAAAAAAGGACTGAGCTTTTATACTCAGTCCTTTTACAATCCATCAAACAATTTTTCCATTATGCTTATAAGCAAAATAAACAGCGATGTTAGCAAAAATTATCCATCCTATCAGTGCATATAAGGTCTGGTCCGTTAATTGATAATCTGCTAACTCAGCAAAATATTTTGAATTAGCTCCAATAAATGACCAGTCTAAGATTTTCTTAACAACTTTATTTTCTGAAGCGAAGATAGGCAAAAAAATTTGCTAGGAGGTACAAACTTAAGCTCAAAAGACTTGTTTGCATCTAATTCTTTGCCAAAAAAGCGATTAAGAGATTGAGAAGCACAAAGACAATGATTGTCAAAAAGACAACTATCAAAAAGTTTTTCCATGCCATATGGTCGATATGAAGAATCAAAGGAACTAAAATACTGAACAGGAAAGACAAGCAAACGGGAAAAATTAGAACCGAAAAGAAATATTCACTTTGTTTAACACCCGATAAAATCAAAGTTTTCAGGTTCTTCTTTTCCTTTTCTTCTGAAATCATCATCGAAATAAACGAACCAGCAGAAATACTGTAAATAACACTCATACCAGTTCCAATAAAGGCTGATGTTGTTGTAGAATCCCCCATTGATGACATCAGTAAAATATAAAGGGGAGGTGAAACAACTAGAATCAAAAACAGCTTATTACTAAGCAAAAACTGCCATCTCAGCCATAAGAGACTTTTAAGTTTATTGGTCATGCCACTTCTCTCCCGTTAATTGAATAAAAATAGTTTCCAAATCTGGCTCAACTGTTCGCATACTTACCACCTCTGGACTCCAATAATTATCTAAATCAGCTTTCGCAATCACTTTTTCTTGACCGTCTTGATAACGTAGATAAATTGTATCATCCTCATGGTACTTACTTATAATCTCTTCTGAGCTACCACATTCCAGAATTTCACCATGATTAAGCAGGGAATAGTATCGCATAACTTACTAGCTTCCTGCATATTATGGGTTGTTAGAAAAATTGCTGTGCCTTTAGCCTTCAATTCCAATAAGAGTTGATGTACTTTTTGTGCCAAAGCTGGATCCATGCCTGAGGTCGGTTCATCTAAAAAGACCAATTTAAGATGATGAAGAATAGCTCTGATCAACAGTAAACGTTGACGTTGTCCAGTTGATATTTTCTCTGCTACCTTACGACAATCATCATAGAGATCCAGTCGTTTTAGCAAGTCATCAACCTGCTTCATAGACACTTGATGAAAACGAGCAAAAAATTCCAGATTTTTATAAATCGTCATTTTTTCATAAAAACCAACAGTGTCACTCATAATCCCTATTTTAGTAAAATCACTAGCCTGCAAATCCTTAGGACGCTTACCTAAAATTTCTACCTTACCACTATCTGCTTTTAGTTGATTGGTTAAAATGTTGATTATCGTTGTCTTTCCTGCACCAGATGGCCCTAGAAAGCCAAAGATTTCTCCCTCTTTCACCTTAAAAGAAACCCTGTCTAAGGCGACTGTATCCTTGAATGACTTAGATAACTGAGAAACTATAATTTGATCCATCATTAACCTCACATCAGTTTTTAGGTATTATAGCAAAAAACGAAATAATATTAAAAGGACATCAATGTCCTTGCATTACCCTTCTCCCAGATCTTTCTCTATCTCTAACTTCAAATTTTTAATAAATACTTTATCGTCAAATTGTTCAGCTAGTATAGTTGCTGAGTGATAAAGTTCCTTTGCTTTATTTTTATCATTTTCAAAATAAAGATAGTACTTAGCTTCAAATACTAAAATTCCAGGTTTATAGACTTGCAACATTGTTACTGATAAAATTTCATTCATCTTTTTTACCAGAGATGTCATATGTTTATAGTCATTATGAACAACATAAACACCCGCTATGGCACAAAGAACTGATAGTAGCTCTACATTATACATTTCATCACTAACTAATTGCTGTTTCAACAACTTAATCCGAAAATCATCTAATGATCTCTTCTATAAATCAAGTCTTGACATTGCATAGCAAAATAATCAATTAATAGTAAATCATTGAATGTGTAAACTTGTTTTAGTGTTACTTGCTTAAAATAATCATCAAAAATATCTTCAGCGAAACTACCTGTCCCTGTTCTTATCAAGTCTAATATTCTTTCAATCAAGTCTAGACTCAGCAACTCTTCCTCAGGAAGGATGTCACCGTAACAATTATAAACTTCCTCAATTAAAGTTAGTTTTTCCGTAATACGTTTGGAATTCCATATACTGGAGACTTCCTGATACGGTACTTTATCTTAAAGTATTCCTCAGGAATAGCTAGTTCTTTATTTTCAAGAAAAGTATCTATCGGAACTTCTAATCGCTTAGATAAATATTGTAACTTAGTAATTGTTGGCAAGGATTGCCCAAGCTCAATACGCATCAGCTGTTTGATTATTAAGTCAGCTTCTGTCCACAGACCTCTTCTCTCGTCAATTTGTGACGTTCACGTTCCTGTCTTACTCTATGACCAATTTCAGTTTTAATATCTGTTGTCATTCTTACCTCTTAACCACAATCCAGAAATTAACATACTTTTAATTCTTCGGCTAAAAATTAACAATAATTCTTTTTCAAATCGGTCATATTATTTTCCAAAACTTGGATGTCTTGGCTGACTTTGAGAATGACAATGCTGCCTTGAATACTGGAGATGACTTGACGGGCCTGCAACTGCGCCCGCTCTTCTGACCAGTCAGCATGCAGGTCTTGCAAGAGGCTGGCTAACTTCTCTGTCCACTGGGTCATAAAATTATTGAGAGGACAGCGGAAGTCCTCATCTTCTGTGGACAATTCCACAATCAGATTACCAATTGGGCAACCATAAAAGACCGTCTGACTTTCATGAAATTGACAAACCCAGTCAATCATATCCGAAAACTTGTCACTGTCAGACTTGTCTGCTTCAAAAATATCTTCAAAAAGCTCTTTTCGCCAATTTGCTAAAATATCTTGAATGACCGTCAAACCAATTTCCTTCTTAGATTTGAAATAATAATAAAGCTGCCCCTTGCCAACATCAGCTGCCTCCATGATGTCACTGATGGAGGTGGCCACATAACCCTTCTGATAAATCAATTCCTCAGCACTTTGTAAAATACGCTCTTTAACGCTCATCTGCTCACCTCTCTTTTTTCCTATTATAGCAGATTCAGAGCCTGAGACCAAACCATTGAAACCACCTCTCCTTTTGCCACTGTTTTATCATTAAAATTTTTGTTCTGAGCAAATTGATTTACAAATTCAATTCTAGATGTTATTATAATTGTACCGAACGGTCAGTATATAACTAAAACTACCATTTGGAAAATCATCCTATTTCGATAGGCAAAATTGTTACTAAAAACTAACAGTCTAAATTCCTATTAGCTGTTAATCAAATCATATTAGGGGGAACCTCATGTTCAATCAGAAAAATGTCGCATTTGTTATCACAGACCCACAAGTTGAATTCCTAAAACCTACTGGTAAAGGATTCGGAGCAACTAAAGACGTTCTTGAAAAAGTTAATACTATTGAAAATCTGACAAAGCTTTTCGCTCTTGCTAAAGAGCATGGCTACAAGCGTTTTATCTCACCGCACTACTTCTATCCACACGATCACAAGTGGCAATTTAAAGCTGCTGGTGAAACGATGATGATTGAAAACGAAATGTTTTGGCGTGATAGCCAGTATTCAGCAATTCCAGAAGGCTCTGGAGCAGATATGATTGAAGAGATTAAACCATTTTTGGATGAAGATACTATTGTTGTCAACGGACATAAAATCTTTGGCCCAGAAAGCAACGACCTTAACCTTCAACTCCGCAAAAATGGTATCGACACCGTCATCTTGGCTGGTATGAATGCTAATCTCTGCGTGGATTCACACATGCGTGAACTCATAGAATTGGGCTACAATGTCATTGTTGTTAACGATGCTGTCGGTGCTCCAGGTGAAGAAGCCTACCAAGCTGCCCTGACAAACTACGGCTACATTGCCAACCAAGTTTTGACAACTGAGGAAGTTATCGCTCAACTTTAAGATAAGTAAAAGCTGTCAGTCTCCCTTGAGACTGGCAGTTTTCATTTTCCTTGAAAAAGCGGAGCATTTTTTATAAAATAGTAAGGCAACTTAGATAGGAGAATTATGTTGATAGTATTAGCTGGAACCATTGGAGCTGGTAAAAGCTCCCTCGCTGCTGCTCTTGGCGAGCACCTTGGAACAGACGTTTTTTACGAAGCTGTGGATAACAACCCTGTTTTAGACCTTTATTATGAAGACCCTAAAAAGTACGCTTTTCTCTTGCAAATCTTCTTCCTAAACAAACGTTTCCAATCCATCAAAGAAGCCTACAAGGCTGATAATAACATCCTCGACCGCTCTATCTTTGAAGATGAATTGTTCCTAACCCTTAACTATAAAAACGGCAACGTTACAAAGACGGAATTAGATATTTACAAAGAGCTTTTGGCAAATATGCTGGAAGAATTGGAAGGCATGCCTAAAAAACGGCCTGACCTTTTGATTTACATCGACGTTTCCTTTGAAAAAATGCTAGAGCGCATCGGTAAACGCGGGCGCAGCTTTGAACAAATTGATTCAAACCCTGACCTCTACAAATACTACCAACAAGTCCATGGTGAATACCCAAAGTGGTATGACAACTACGACATCTCGCCAAAAATCCGCATTGACGGCGATAAGCTAGATTTCGTCAAAAATACCGACGACCTGCAAGCAGTCTTTGACATGATCGATTCTGAATTAAAAAAATTGGACTTGCTATAAGATGATTACCATTAGACCTGTTGAAATCACGGATGCTCAGGTCATCGCAGACATTTACGCGCCATACGTCACTGACACTACCATTACTTTTGAGATTGAGGGGCCATCCGCAGATGAATTTGCCCAGCGCATCACTAAAACCACAAAAAACTTCCCTTACTTGGTCGCTGAGGAAAATGGCAAACTACTAGGCTATGCCTATGCTTCCACCTACTACGCACGCGCCGCCTACGACTGGACCTGCGAACTGTCCATCTACCTAGACAGTGACGTGTGTGGCAAGGGTGTCGGTAGTTTTCTCTATGACGCTTTGGAGAATGAGCTGGCGCAAAGAGGCATGGTCAACCTGCTAGCCTGCATCAGCCTACCAAATGATACCAGCATCGCCTTCCACCAAAAACGAGGCTTCAGCCAAGTCGCCCATTTCCCAAAAATGGGCTATAAATTCGATAAATGGCACGATATCGTTTGGTTGCAGAAACGGTTGAAGGATTAGGGAAGATTTTTAGGGTTATTTAAGTGTTGATTTATATACTATAACCATCCTAAAACTTTCGAGGTTGGGACAAAAGTACCCAACCTCTTAGTATGTAATCTATAATAATGATCAGTCGCAGTGGTTGAGTGGCATCTAAGCACTGATAAATCAGTACTTAGATGCCACTCTCATCCGTATCTGTAGACGCTAAAACACTGACACCTAAGTATCATAAATCTTCTGAAAGAACCTTGAGTAGTAGCATGGTTCTTTCTTTTTTGTATTCTAAAAGCCTCGCCAGTTCATACTAGGGAGGCTATTTTGTCTATCCCTCAACCACGTCAAACTTGAGTTTGCCTCGGTTGGTACCGATTTTGAGGGTTTGCCCTGCGGTCAATTGACCTGCTAGGAGCATTTCTGATAATTGGTCCTCAACTTGGGTTTGGAGGGTTCTGCGAAGTGGGCGGGCACCCATTTCTGCATCATAACCATCTTCTGCCAAATGTTTGAGGGCAGCGGGTTGAATTTTGAGAGTAATGCCTTTTTCAGCAAGGGTCGCAATCAGTGGTTTAATCATAATTTTCACCACATCGCGCATATTTTCTTGTGACAAGCTATGGAAGACCACTTTTTCATCAATACGGTTGATGAATTCTGGGCGGTAGGCTTTTTTGAGCTCTTCCATGATACGATTTTGCATGGCTTCATAGTCATGAGCGACAGCTTTTGCCCCAAAACCGACTGTCTTATCATCACGAAGTGCAGTCGCACCGAGGTTTGACGTCATGATAATGATAGTATTTGAGAAATCAACCTTGCGCCCACGACTATCGGTAAGAACACCGTCATCAAGCACCTGCAAGAGAATGTTGAAGATGTCTGGATGAGCCTTTTCCACCTCATCAAAAAGAAGAACCGAATAAGGTTTGTTACGAACCTTCTCCGTCAATTCACCACCTTCATCGTAGCCAACATAGCCTGGAGGGGCACCGTTAAGGCGTGAGGCCGCAAATTTTTCCATATACTCAGACATGTCAAAGCGGATGAGGGCTGACTCATCATCAAAGAGCACTTCTGCTAAAGCCTTGGCAAGCTCTGTCTTACCAACCCCAGTCGGTCCCAAGAACATGAAGGAACCGATTGGACGCTTGCCTGTGCGGATGCCAGATTGATTACGACGGATGGCACGGCTGATGGCTGATACTGCTGCATCTTGCCCGATGACACGCTTATGCAATTCTGCCTCCAAGTTGAGGTATTTCTTGCTGTCTGCCTGTGTGAGTTTTTCCACTGGGATTCCTGACAAGCGACTTAGTGTTTCCATGATATGATCCTCTGTCACTGCAATTGGCTTACGCATTTTCAGCTTGTGGCTAGCTTTGATAGCCTTTGAAGCAGCTTTCATATCGTCATTTAAGATAGCTTGGTCAGCTTCTGTCAAAAAGGCTGGCGCTGATTTTTTGACGGTAGTCTGGACGGTAGCTGATGCCTCATCCAAAAGGTCAATGGCTGAGTCTGGCAAATTTTTGCTAGTCAAGTATCTGTGGGCTGCTTTAACCGCCGCAAGTACTGCTGCGTCAGCAATTTCCACATGATGGTAATCTTCATAAGACTTTTTGAGTCCCAGCAAGATTTGATAAGCATCGTCCACACTCGGTTCTTCCACCAAAATCTTGGCAAAACGACGAGAGAGCGCCGCATCTTTTTCAATATGCTTTTGGTATTCTTCCTGAGTCGTCGCTCCAACCGTACGAAGTGTCCCGCGAGCAAGCGCTGGCTTGAGGATATTTGCCGCATCTAAGGTACTGTCAATCCCGCTACCAGACCCCATAATCGTATGGAGTTCATCGATGAAAAGAATGATATGACCATCTTCCTCAATGTCCGTGATAATCTGGTTCATCCGCTCCTCGAAGTCTCCACGAAAGCGCGTCCCAGCCACTACGCTCATCATATCCAACTCAAGGACACGCATGTCCTGCAATTCATAAGGAATCTCTCCGCTGACAATACGCTGGGCTAGACCATAAGCAAGGGCTGTCTTACCAACACCCGCATTCCCAACAAGAACTGGGTTGTTCTTGGTTTTACGGCTGAGCACCTGAACCATGCGCGACACTTCCTTGTCACGTCCGATAACAGGCTCTAGTCTGCCCTGACGCGCCATTTCTGTCAAATCACGAGTAAAGTCTTCTAACTCACCAGCTGTTGACGGTGGTTTCATCATATCTGAGAAATTTCCGCCTGGCTTAGCCTTCTTAGGATTGCGCATATCGTAGATAGCTTTGACATCCTCTTTTGTGAAACCAGCTTGGCGCTCCAAAGACTTACGAAGGTCCATCAAGCGAACCGATTCGCCATCATCTTTGAATTTGAAGCCGACGAGTTCCAAAATACGTGTCGCTATCAAATCTTTATTAATCAGCACAGCTAGGAGAACGTGTTCTGTTCCGACTTCCTTGGCTCCCACGACTTGGGCAATATTTTGTGCTAAGCGCAGCACTTCCTTGACTGCCTTGGACTGCTCTAAAAAGACATAGTCTGCCACGCCGTCATTAGGAGCTTTGCCCATTGCCAGAATGGCTGCGGCTTCATACTCCTCATTGGCTACTCTGTCCTCATACTCGGCGAAAGTCAAGCCCGCAACTGAGTCATGAACCATCACCATAGCCAAAAGCAGGTGCCAAGTCTCTAAATAGTGGCTTTCATAGCGCGCCGCTTGGAACTGAGCGAGACTGAAAACCTCCTGCATTTTATATGAATAGTCACTCATAAATGAAATCCTTTTCTATCTAATCGTTGTAATAACTTGCGCAACATGCGTGCGCGAATGGCTGGCGCATCTGGACCAAGCACATCATCCCCCGAGGTTGCCAAAATCAAATTGCCCTCACGCTCGGTAAGAACTTCCTCATCAAATAAGAGCTGAATTAAATCATCAAAAACCTGTTCACTGATGGTCTCACCGACATTTGCCATAAGGTTGCCAAAAAGATGATGCTGGTCTGAAAAATGAACCTTAGCGATGCGGATATAACCACCGCCACCGCGCTTGCTCTCAACCTCATAACCACGACTTTCAGTGAAGCGTGTCTTAATCACATAGTTAATCTGACTAGGCACCACCTGAAAGGTGTCAGCAAGATTTGACCGCTTAATTTCCACAATCCCCGTCTGTTCCAACAGCGATTTGATGTAGTCTTCAATATTGTCCGACGTATTTTTAGTAGCCACAAGCTCACTCCTTTCTTTGATGTTTACTGACCTTTATTATATCAAAATTCAGCGCATTAAGGAAAGAAAAGATTTAGTTTTAGTGGAAAATAGCTAGCGCTGACAGAGGATTTCAGTTGCCTTTTCCTGCAATATAAGATACAATGAAAAAGTATCAAACGAAAGGTAAAAATGAATGAACTACATTATCACATTTTTGATTGCAATGGTTCCCCTAGTTGAACTTCGCGGAGCTGTCCCATACGGTATCGCAACCGGAATTCCACTCTGGCAATCCTTACTTATTGGTGTTATCGGAAATATGCTTCCAGTTCCAATCATTTTCTTCTTCGCGCGTCGAGTCCTGGAATGGGGAGCAGATAAGCCCTTCACAGGAAAATTCTTCACTTGGTGCCTAAAAAAAGGACATTCAGGTGGACAAAAACTCGAAAAGGCCGCCGGCGAACGTGGTCTCTTCATTGCACTACTTCTCTTTGTCGGCATCCCACTTCCAGGAACAGGTGCCTGGACAGGAACCCTAGCAGCCTCAATGCTAGACTGGAACTTCAAACGCAGCGTCGTTGCAGTCATGTTAGGAGTTATCCTAGCCGGTCTCATCATGGGAACCCTGTCTATTGTTGGATTTAATATGTTTTAAAAAGAACTCGCTGGGAAACCAGCGAGTTTTTCGAATACGAAACAAAAAATGCCTAGAAATTCATCTAGACATTTTACATATGATGCGGTAGATAAGTGGCACTTCATGACTTGCCACTATCCTAATCAGCCTCGCGAGGGCAAAAAGACGAAATCAGAGATTTCTGTTTTGCTCCCTATTTCTCCAAAGCTGCTGCCATTGTTGCTGCAACTTCTGCTTCAAAGTCGTTTGCAGCTTTTTCAATACCTTCACCAACTTCGAAACGTGCGAATGTCACGGCTTTAGCGTTTACTGAGTCAAGGTATTGTTCAACAGTTTTGCTGTCGTCCATAATGTAAACTTGTGCAAGAAGTGTGTAGGCTTGGTCAACTTTAGTGTTGTCAAGCATGAAGCGGTCCATTTTACCTGGGATGATTTTATCCCAGATTTTTTCTGGTTTACCTTCAGCTTTAAGCTCAGCTTTGATATCTTCTTCAGCTTGTGCGATAACTTCGTCAGTCAATTGAGCTTTAGAACCAAATTTCAAGTGTGGAAGAGCTGGTTTGTTAACCATAGCACGTGATTCGTTGTCTTGGTCAATAGTATGGTTCAATTGAGCCAACTCATCTTTAACGAATTGTGGGTCCAACTCAGTGTATGACAATACAGTTGGTTTCATAGCTGCAACGTGCATTGATACTTGTTTAGCAAGTGCTTCGTCGCCGCCTTCGATAACAGTGATAACACCGATACGTCCACCGTTGTGTTGGTAAGCACCAAAGTGTTGTTCGTCAGTTTTTTCAACCAATGCAAAACGACGGAATGAGATTTTTTCTCCGATTGTAGCAGTTGCAGTTACAAATGCTTGTTCCAAAGTTTCACCTGAAGGCATTGTCAAAGCAAGAGCTTCTTCATTGTTAGCTGGTTTACCTTCTGCGATAACTTTAGCTGTTTCGTTAACCAAAGTAACGAATTGGTCATTTTTCGCAACGAAGTCAGTTTCAGCGTTAACTTCGATAACTGCCGCTACGTTACCGTCAACATAAACACCAGTCAAACCTTCAGCGGCAACACGATCAGCTTTTTTAGCTGCTTTAGCCATACCTTTTTCGCGAAGCAATTGAATCGCTTTGTCGATATCACCATCAGTTTCTACCAATGCTTTTTTAGCGTCCATGACACCAGCACCAGATTTTTCACGCAATTCTTTAACAAGTTTAGCTGTGATTTCTGCCATTTTCGTTCTCCTTATTTAAGATAGAATATTATATAAAAATAAAAACGAGACAGAGCGGTTTGCATCTGCCCCGTTTTAACTGTTACTTATTGATTAGTCGTTGTTTGAACCTTCAACAACTTCAACGATTTCTTCGATTGAATCTGCTTGTGCTTCTTGAGCGAAGTCAACGTCAGCATCTTCACCTTGGCGACCTTCGATAACAGCGTCAGCCAATTTAGAAGTAATCAATTTAACGGCACGGATTGCGTCGTCGTTTGCTGGGATGATAACATCGATATCATCTGGATCAGCGTTTGTATCAACCATCGCTACAACTGGGATACCAAGTTTTTTAGCTTCTTTAACAGCGATTTGTTCTTTGTGTGGGTCAACGATGTAGATTACATCTGGAATGCGAGGCATATCTTCGATACCACCCAAGAATTTTTCAAGACGTGCACGTTGTTTGTTAAGAAGTGCAACTTCTTTCTTAGGAAGAACTTCGAAAGTTCCATCAGCTTCCATTTGTTTGATTTCTTTCAAACGAGCGATACGTTTTTGGATTGTACCCCAGTTTGTAAGAGTTCCACCCAACCAACGGTGGTTGATGTAGTACTGACCAGCACGTTCTGCTTCTTCTTTAACAGCGTCAGCAGCTTGTTTTTTAGTACCAACAAACAAGATAACTGCGTCGTTTGCTGCTGCATCACGAACGAATTCGTAAGCTTGGTCAGCCAATTTTACAGTTTGTTGAAGGTCGATAACGTGGATTCCGTTACGTTCTGTAAAGATGTATTTAGCCATCTTAGGATTCCAGCGACGAGTTTGGTGACCAAAGTGAACACCAGCCTCAAGAAGTTGTTTCATTGAAATTACTGCCATGAGTAGTTTCTCCTTTTAAAATGTTTTTTACCTCTCTAAAACTTCGGCTTGCAAGGCAACCACAAGGGCAACCGCCCCACAATTGGTTTTAGATGAGAATTTGTTACTTTACGCAACTATATCAGTTTATCAAAAAATGACTGATTTGACAAGTATTTTGTAGCATTTACCTGCCTTTTACCTAAAGAATTTTGAAAATTAGCTTGACGGAAGATGGCTTTTACGATAAAATATTATTTGT